>ENA-ORSC01002602-ORSC01002602.1-human-gut-metagenome-genome-assembly--contig:-NODE-2602-length-10714-cov-1.882634_pt1 | contig 10714 bp, 6 predicted proteins | sample MGYA00242178_ERZ509140 | MGnify/ENA primary metagenome ERZ509140 (study PRJEB26280, sample SAMEA2338681) | human gut metagenome | biome: human gut; feature: human-associated habitat; material: faeces... | reverse complement strand
AGCAAACATATCCTGTTCCGCACCCGGCAATTCACTTTCAACGACTTTACCGGACAATTAATGACTGTTCCCGCCGAGGGAGGAGAAGCTGTCGAAATCCCCCTCAAAAACGGAGGCTTCGCATCTTATTCCCCGGATGGGAAAAAACTGGCTTACAATTATGTATTCAGAGAATTCCGTACCTGGAAAAGATATCAGGGAGGTATGGCCGACGACATTCGGATTTATGATTTCGACACACACCAATCACAGAAAATAACAGACGAAATCCGCCAGGATATCATTCCCATGTGGTCCGCAGACGGGAATAAAATATACTTCATTTCCGACCGGGACGACATCATGAATCTCTATGTTTATAACTTATCGGATAAGACTACCCGCCAATTAACCTTCAACAAAGACTACGACATCAAATTCCCAGCCCTGGGAGGAGATCAGATCGTATATGAACAAGGCGGTATCCTCTATAAATTCGACACCCGGACCGAAAAGGCTTCCCCGATTCCTGTCGAGATCGATAACGACCAAAATTGGGCGCGACCGGAATGGAAGGATGTCAGCGGACAAATCAGCAGAATGGACGTTGCCCCCAACGGAGAACGGGTTGTCGTCGCCGCCCGGGGAGATATTTTCACCCTACCGGCAAAATCCGGTATTACCTATAATCTGACCAATTCCTCAAATGCCAACGACCGCAATCCGCAATGGTCGCCGGATGGAAAATGGATCGCCTATATCTCGGACAAAAACGGAGAATTCAATATCTGGCTGAGAGATGCTTTTACCGGAGAAGAAAAAATGCTGACGAAAGATTTGAAAACCTATATCTTCGATCTGAAATGGGCTCCCGATTCCCGCTCCATTCTTTGGAGTGAAAAAAAGAATACCCTTAATCTGACTCAGGTAAGCGATGGGAAAACCGAAGTTATCGCCAGTTCCGGTGTCGGACCGATCAACTCGTTCAACTGGTCACAAGATAGCCGGTATATCACCTACATCCAACCGGGAAAAGAGATGGATAATATCATCATTTATGACCGGAATAGCAAAGAAAAACATCAAATGACCGACGGTTGGTATAATGTCAGTTCACCGAATTTCAGTAAAGACGGTAAATACCTGGTTTTCGTATCTGCCCGTACCTTCAACCCGACCTACAGTAGTACGGAATGGAACCATGTGTACAACAATATGAATAAAATATACATTTTGCCTCTTACCCAAGATGCCACCATTCCCTTTGCTCCGGAAAACGACAATCCGAAAGCTCCCCAACAAACACCGACCACCAGGGAGACCAAGAAATCCGAAGCAACGAAAGAGCATCCGAAAAATGAATACGACTATACGAATATCGCCAACCGGATTATCGAACTACCAGTCTCAGCAGGAAATTACCACGATCTGCATATGATCGGTAATCAGGTTTATTTCAACCGTTATGGTAATACCAGTATATATAACCTGAAAGACCGGAAGGAAACAGATCTGAATAGCCGGATCATTTTCGGTCCGGGTTATGAAAAAGCAATTGCACAATCAGGCAGGGCTTTTCAGGTCATCGACATCCCTAATGCCCCGGTAAGTGTAAATCACCCGATTTCTACTTCGGACCTGAAAAAATACATCGACTATCATCAGGAATGGATGCAAATCTACAATGAAAGTTGGCGGCAAATGCGAGATTTCTTCTACGCTAAAAATATGCATGGAGTAGATTGGCAAGGAGTGTATGAAAAATACAAAGTCCTGATTCCTCATGTCAATCACCGGACAGACCTCACTTATGTCATCGGAGAAATGATCGGAGAACTGAGTGTCGGCCATGCTTATTCTGCCAACGGTGAACATCCGACACCCGCAAGAATCCCGATGGGCTTGTTAGGCGCCCGTTTCAAAAAAGATCCTTCGGGTTATTTTAAAGTGACCAAAATCATAGAAGGAGCCAACTGGAACGAAGCGACCCGTTCGCCCCTGACTATGCCCGGCGTGGAGGTAAAAGAAGGTCATTATATTTTGGCCATCAACGGCAAATCGCTGAAAGAAACCGAGAATCTCTTTAGCGAACTGATCGGCAAAGCTGGCAAAACGGTAGAACTCACAGTGAATACCCGGCCTGAAACAGCAGGAGCCCGCCAGGTATTAGTAACCCCACTCAGCGACGAATCGCAACTTTATTATTACAATTGGGTACAAAATAACATCAGGAAAGTGAGTGAAGCCACCAACGGAGAAGTAGGTTACATCCATATTCCGGACATGGGTGTCGACGGGCTGAACGAATTCGTCAAGCATTATTACCCGCAATTGGGTAAAAAAGCCCTGATCATCGACGATCGGGGCAATGGCGGTGGAAATGTATCTCCGATGATTACCGAGCGCCTGATGCGTACCCCTCATTTTTATACGATGCATACCAACCAGACTTCGGGTTCGGTAAGTCCGGTAGGCACTTTCCTCGGACCGAAAGTGTTATTGGTAAACGAATACTCGGCATCCGACGGAGACCTGTTCCCCTATCGTTTTAAATTCAATAAACTGGGTACGGTCATCGGCCACCGGACATGGGGAGGAGTAGTCGGTTACAGCGGCACCATTCCGGTAGTCGACGGAGGTTCTATCGTCACCCCCTCCTATGCTCCTTTTGCAGCTGACGGTAGCGGCTTTATCATCGAAGGTCACGGGGTAGATCCGGATATTCTGTTGGAAAACGATCCTTACCTGGAGTTCAACGGCGAAGACCAACAATTGAACAAAGCCATCGAAGTGATCCTGGAAAAACTGAAAACCGAAAAGAAAGAAGTCCCGGCAATACCGGAATTTCCCGTAAAATAAAACATCGGATTTCAAATTAAAATATCTCCTGCAGATGTTCTATTTATCCTCCTCAAATACAGAACTCTGCAGGAGATTTTTGTACCTATTCGTCTCCGGTGTTATCATTGCATGGCAAGCTAAACCGGAGCTGAAAACCATAAATTTCAATGAAAGAAGGTTTCCTGATCTCTTATATTAGAATCAGATTTAAAATCAATTTCTTACAGAAAACTATTCCGAGCGGGTAACTCAGCTATCCATACATCCGGTTAGGTTTAAAGTACCCCCTTCATAAATAATTGCTAATTTTGAGCCGACAGAACTTATTGACATGTCCCAGGACATCGAAATTCTCCAGTTTCTTTTTGCCGTCAAAACTTATTTTTAATCGTTTTTTCACCCACAGCTTCAGGTAAGAGCCTGAGGAAGACAGTTCTTTGCCATATAGTAAATAAGTCAACTGCCCTTTACTGAAGCGCGTGGGCAGTTCCAACCAGTAATCGCCAAACGTCAGTTTCGGCACACGGAACGAAAGCTTTGTTTTTCATCAATATCGACCTGATAAGTCGGAAGTCTTTCTTCTAATTCATATTTTAGCATTAAGTCCGGGTATGCGGACTTATAACCATATAAAACAGCAGCTTCATCATCTACATAAAAAATATCGGGACTTAAATCATTGAATTTATATTTAATAACAGGATTTCCATCATAATCGAAAGACTCCAGAATATCACTATTTTCTTTGGCATCTTTATTTCTGCATCCCCGGTATAGAGCATAGAATCTTTTCTTTCCGGCAACTATATCTACATAATGATATTTATTTTCTGTAAAATCGTCTGTTAATTTTTGAGGGCGGTAATCCCCGATCAATCGCTTTTTCAGTTTCAAAGTACTGACATCATAAATATCGATCTGCTTTTTATAATGATAAGCGACAATAATCACCGAATCATTGGCAGCCATCACCCCATCTCCATCGGACAAATAGGAATTTACCCTATTTTTAGATCCAATTTTCAATTCCCCCATATTTTTCCCATTTTTCAAATCGTATAATTTTACCAAAGGCTGTGTAGGCATTAAACTATATACACATATAGAATCCCGGATCAAATGCATAAAATTAAAAGTTTCGTATTTATCCAAATGATAATCTTGCTTTACAGTAATATGTGCATTAGAATCTACTGAAAAACAACGAATCAATCTAACGTCGGAATATCCCCATATATAAACATCATTTCCCGGAGCTTCTACAAACATAGGCAAGATAAACTCACCGGGACCTTTTCCTTTTATCCCAAAACTTTTACAGTACTACAAATAAACCATAGAATCCGATCGGGTACTGATCATGAACAAATAATTCCCTTTCTTTATCATAAAATCGGCCAAAAGAATCTCGTCGATCTTAACCGATATCATTTCTAAATTCTTCTCATTTGTAAAAGAATAAAACTCTTTATGCGTACAAGCTATGGCCAGCACCACACCCAAAAACAGACAAAACAGATTTCTCATAGAGATACAAATAAATGAGGGGGTGATCAAAAAAATTTGACACCCCTTAAAATCAACGAGGACAATAATCTTTATCAGCAACCTCCCGGGCCAATACAGCATCACAACTTCCACAATAAGTGTAATGAGCAGGCCTACCAGCCCCATTCATCGAAACAGTCCTCCAACAAGTGATCCCACTTCCAGATTCCCCACGAGCTAATGCCTCCATATTAGCAAAAGCTAAAAAGTCAGCAGTATGCTCATTCACACTCTAATTACTTCCAATAATACCAATTCCCATAATTAACACTGAAACACAAATAACATTAGTCTTCTTTTCATTTAATAAAATTTATAATTAATAAAACAAAGATAATAAATTCAAAAAGAAAAATCAAATCAAAATTTTCATAAGTAGTCTTCGAATTTATCTTCAGTCCAACTTTCCAATCGCTTTCAGGTATTGGGATACACTCAGGTGTAACAAGGCTTTCGCATCGATCCACTGGCTCCAGGTTTCTTGCCACTGTGCCTGTGCTTCCAGCAAGGCAGTGAGGTTTTCCATACCCACCTGATACTGGTCATTGCTGATTTTCAGGTTTTCCTTTGCCTGCGACAGGGCATTCCGGGCCATCTCTACCCGTTTTTGGGCATCTGTAACAGAAAACCGGGCGGAAGTAATTTGCAGACGCATCAAATCCGTTGTTTTTTCAAGATTCAGACGGCTGATTTCTTCCTCCATCCGGGCGGATCTTACTTTATTTTTCCCTTCTCCCCAATGGAATACGGGAATTTTCACTGCTGCCATAGCCGAGAAAGTAGCACTTGCCTCATCATCTCCATTCAATTGCAATCCTCCTCCATAGCCATAACCGGCGGTCACTCCGATCTGAGGTAAAAAATCAGCCCGTGTCAAATCGACTTGTTTTTTCCTGAGGTCTACTTCCTGAGCCAACATCGTATAATCGGGGCGCTGTTCCACAGAAGTATCCAAAGCCCAGATGCGAGGATCTATCTTATCTGTCAAAGAATCTTGCAGGTGTAATTCCGTTTGCAGATTGAGGCCGACCAACCGGCATAGATTCATGCTCGCCAACACCTGTCCGTTCTGTGCTTTCTGCAACATCAAGCCAGCCTCATTGTAGCGGACCTGGGCTTTCAGTACATCGTTGGGTGTAGCCATTCCGACCACCTGAGCATCCCGCAGGTTTTGCAGGAGTTCTTTCACGACCTGTCTGTACTTCTCGGCAGCGGACACCTGCTCGCCGACTCTCAACAGTTGCCAATAAGCTTCGTCTGTCGCTACCACGATTTCAGAACGGCTCAACCGGATATTCTCGACAGCGATGTCCTCTCCCAATTGTGCCATCCGATGTGCAGCCCGGACTTTACCTCCCAGATAGACCGGTTGTTCGAGCTGAGCCCCAGCCATATAAACCCCTCTCAACTTCAATTGTAAACGGATATCCGGTAAAAAAGCATATTCATTGAAAACCGGATTGCCATCACTTCCAATCACCGGTTTCTGGGTTGCGGGATCGATCATTACATTCGGTTCCAATTGCCCATTCTCTCCCGGTTTATAAGTGGGAAGATATCCTCCTTTCAATTTATAATTATATTTTTTCTGATTATAAAATCCGACTCCGACAGCAGACAATTTAGGCAAATAATCCGCCCGGTAGGATTTAGTATCGAACATAGCCTTCCGGTGTTGCCGGTCGGCGATTTCCATCTCCTTACTATTGCGAATAGCCATTTCCCGGCATAACTGTAAATCCAGCTCCACCTGAGCCGATAAAACTCCAGGAAAAAAGATCAAAATCATTAAAAGTGCCTTCATATTACCTCCAATTGATTCGTATTTGTTGTTGTTGCTGTTGTTCTTCTTCTCCGTGTTTAGCAGGACGGATACGGAAAAATAAAGAATATAATATCGGTAAAATCACCAGAGTAATGATTGTTCCGATAAACAGTCCTCCCATAATCGTAACCGCCAAAGCCCCGAACATATCGTCGTTCACCAAAGGGATCATTCCCAAAATAGTCGTCATCGCCGCCAGGAATACCGGACGTAAACGGGAGGTAGAAGCATCTACCAAAGCCAGAAAAGGATCTTTCCCGGAACGGATTTGAATATCGACTTCATCTACCAAAACTACCCCATTCTTAATCATCATGCCGACCAATCCCAAGGCCCCGACAATCGCCACAAAACCAAATTCTTTACCGGCGATCAGCATTCCGGCCACCACTCCCGTAATGGCCAACGGTAAACACAACAAGATCATCAGTGGCTTACGGAAATCTTTAAACAGAGCGATCAATATAGCCAATATGAGCACGATAGCGATCGGTACATTTTTAAACAAATAAAACTGTGACTGCGTACTTGCCAGGTATTCGCCTTGCCAGGCTGTAGTATAACCAGGAGGAATATCCAATGCCTCGATTTTCGGAAGCAAGCTATTTCTGGCTGCGGTAGTCGTATATCCGGGAGCGTTATTACATTGTACAGCAATAGAACGCTGTCCGTTATAACGACGTACGACCGGTACTTCCCAGCCGACTTCCACTCCACTACTAGCCTGGTTGAGCGGTACTGAACCGATCAATCGTTTTAATACATCATCGGTACCGATCATTCCGGTCATCAACTCTTTCACTGTACCGAGGCCTATTCCATTCGTCGAAGGAACCATACTCCAAACCGGGACATTACCGATCTGCCCGGGTCGTTGTCCCTGATCGTTCACACTTTTCAGATAGATCGGTAAAGGATGTTCGCCCTCATAATAAGAACCGATCGGCAAGCCGTCGGTAGCAGCCAGTACGGCCAACCCGACATCTTCCCGGCTCAGGTTTACATCCCGGGCAGTCTGCTGTTGATAATCCACCCGCATCGCCGGAGTCTCCGGGCCCCAATTATTGGTTACCAGCATTACCGATGAATCTGCCCGCATGATCCCTTCAACCTGTGCACAGAGTGATTTTAATACTGCCGGATCGGGACCTGAAATCATAAACTGAATCGGGAAATCCATATACATCAGGTTGTACTGTTTCATCCGCACATATGCCTGCGGATAATGAGAAGAAAGATAAGCCTGCAATTCATTCAAATGTTCCTTCAGAGCCGCCGGCGAAGTAAAATCAACGATCAGTTCCCCATAACTTAAAGCGGGCTCGGCCACCGTACGGACCAGATTATAACGCGAGGGAGTTCCACCCAAACTTGTGGTTACGGCGGTGATTTCAGGCCGACTCATCAAATATTTTTCCATACTGGCCAAATCTTTTTCGACAGTCTCAGGATTGGTACCGAAAGGCATTTTATATTCGATATACAATTGATTATAACTCAAGTCGGGAAAAAATCCCTGTTTTATAAACCGATAACCGTAAACACTAAAAACCAGTAAAATCACAGTAGCTACAATCCAGATCCAACGATAGTGGATGGCAAAACGGAGAAGTCGCTGATATTGCCGGTAAATTCTGCCATTGAACGGATTATCGGGTTCTCCCGGTTCGACCACTTTGGGTTTAAAAGCCCGGTCGGCCTGGATCGGAACATAAGCCAGCGCCAATATCCAGCTCAGCCATAGCGATACAGCCAATACGATAAAAAGGTCACGGACATATTCGCCGGTTGTATCGGGCGACATATAGATCGGTAAAAAAGTTAGGATACCGATCGTAGTAGCCCCCAACAATGCCCAAGCCGTTTTCTTCGTGATATTGACCAAAGCATCCGGCTTGGGAATCCCCCGTTTCATATCCACCATAATCCCGTCGGTAATAACGATGGCATTATCGACCAGCATTCCCATAGCTACAATAAACGATGCCAGGGATACCCTTTGTAAAGTGCCGTGCATCATATGTAAAATCACAAAAGAACCCAAAACAACTACCACCAATCCGATCCCGATTATATAACCACTACGGAATCCCATGGCTAACATCACCACGATGATCACAATCAATACAGATTCGATCAGGTTGACCATAAATACACTGATCGCATCTTTTACCCGGGTAGGCTGAAAAAATACTTTCTCGAAATTTATACCGGCAGGAATGATATTTTGCTTCAGTTCGTCCAATTTTTGATCGATTACTTTTCCCAACTGGATGATATTTCCCCCTTTTTGCATCGCTATCGATATAGCGATAGCCGGCAGCGTATCATATTTCAATCCCTCTTGCTGAGGCTGAACGTACCCTTTGGTAATATCGGCCACGTCTCCCAAACGGATATCGTCTTCTTCGTGTCCCCGGATCAGGAGATTACGGATATCTTCAATTCCATTGAAATCGCCGTCTATTCCTACGCGTACTCTTTTTTCCCCACTGTTATAGTAACCGGAATAGACCGTTGCATTTTGTCCGCGGAGGGTGAGGATGATCTCGGCAGGATGAACCCCCAAATTGGCCATTTTCGATTCCTGAATATCGATATCGATACAGGCCGGCCGTTCTCCATATATGTCGACACTGCTCACCCCGTCGATATCCAGCACAGTACGTCTTACCAACTGGGCATAGTCCATCATTTTCTGATAATCGAAGCCATCCGATGTCATTGCATAAAACATCCCGTATACATCGCCGAAATCGTCCATGACCGTCGAAGGCTGGGCACCGGCCGGTAACTGAGCTTGTACGTTCGCCACTTTACGGCGCAGGATATCCCAATTCTGCTGTAATTCTGCTAATGGTACCGTACTGCTCAATTCGACCAGAATAAGTGAGATATCGTCCATAGAACGCGATTCTACATGATCCAGGTCTCCCATAGAACGGATCGATTTCTCGAGTACATCGGTCACCTCCAATTCCACCTGCCAGGCAGATGCACCGGGGAAAGTAGTTACGACCATAGCTTGTTTCACCGTAATGGCCGGGTCTTCTAATTTACTCATGGTAAAGAAGGAATAAATTCCTCCGACTACCAATACAAAAACAAAAAAATAAACCAGCGCCTTATTTTTTAAAGCATATTCTGTAAAGTTCATAATTTAAGATTTTCCTATTTAGTCCTATACCGGTCTGAAAGCCCGACATTCCTATTTACATTACAACAGCCCTCCAACATTCGAAGCCGGGACGGGAGGTAAAAGTTTTACTTTCTGCCCTTCCTTCAAATCATTGACACCGGCAGAAATCACCGTTTGCCCTTTCCTCAAAGCAGATCTCACAATTGCTTCTCCATCTTTTGTCAGGCGTTCTACGGCGACACTCACCGGTTCGATCGTTTCGTCCTGCTCATTATACAACCAGACAAACGACTGTCCGTCTTTCATAAACAAGGCCGAGACAGGAACAATACTCATCGCTTCTGAAGAGGGCTTAAATCCGATTGTAACGGAGACACTCATACCTGGCGCCAGAACCGGATTCCGTTTTAAACGGAAACGAGCTGTAAACAACTGGTTGTAATTTGCCCCCTGAGTGATGTCGAGCAGTTCCAAAGGCAGAATCGAATCGGGACAAACATCGGCATTCGCGTGGAAAGTCATAAAATCCTCACGCCGGATAAAATCTCCGGAAGGGATATTGACGTCCACTTCAAAATAATCGTTATCGATCATCGATACCACCGGAGTACCCTGATTCACAATCTCAGGAGCGTTGAAGTACTTATTTTGTACATAACCATCGAAGGGAGCTTTCAAACGGGTATCGTTCAATGCATTCCGGTGTGCATTATATAAAGCGGTCACCCTTTTACGTGCAGCGACGGCTTTATCGTACTCATTCACCGAAACACTTCCACGGCGATACAACTCTATAATCCGGTCTGCTTCGCCTTTCACCTGGGTATATTCGGCCTGAGTAGCATTAAATTGAATCTGATAATCCCGGGGATCCAATTCGGCCAATAATTGTCCTTTTTTCACATATTGTCCTTCGTTTACATAAATTTTACGGATAGGTCCGGCTACCCGGAAGGCCAGTTTCACATTCGATGCAGCCTGAATTTTTCCAGGATAAGTGACAGAAGTCATCCCATCATGTCCATTCACGGGAGCTGTCTTTACTAATTGCGGAATATCTACCTGAACCTGCTTATTCCGACAAGATCCTAAAATCCCTATCGATGCTGCTATGTAACCCCATCCCAGCCATTTCATCTTCAAAATTCTATTCCTACTTTTTCTCATCGTATCTGACATTTATTTATTATATACTGAATATTAAAGTCTTAATATATACTTACGACATCGAATATATGTTTCACGAAGTAGGTGGAATTTGAAAACTAATTTTATTTCTTTCCCATCGGTAAGTTAAAAAAACAAAAACTGTTCAAATCTCTTAATTTTCAGATCTCATTTTTCACAAAAGTTTCTCATAACTGGCCAACTTTCGTATATTT
>ENA-ORSC01002597-ORSC01002597.1-human-gut-metagenome-genome-assembly--contig:-NODE-2597-length-10723-cov-5.935883_pt1 | contig 10723 bp, 9 predicted proteins | sample MGYA00242178_ERZ509140 | MGnify/ENA primary metagenome ERZ509140 (study PRJEB26280, sample SAMEA2338681) | human gut metagenome | biome: human gut; feature: human-associated habitat; material: faeces... | reverse complement strand
AGCATCTGCCGCACCTCGCTCGCCGTATCGGCACTTAGAATTATGCGGTATTGCCCTATGTTTTCCCGCGCCGGACAGGGCCGGTACGGGGGTATTTTGATTTGACCTTTTAACATTATAAGGCATAAATGTGGAAAAATAAAGAACAACCGGTGGTCAAAACAGGTAAAATGTGTAGAATTGCGCAAAATTATGAGCATGGCCGCGCCCTGCCCTTGCACGCAGTGCGCTGGTTGGGTATAATGATAGACAGTCAAAATATTCCGTTAAGGAGAATGAGTACAAATGAAATTAGGTATCGGTGGATAATCGGCCTTTTCATATCTCAATACACCTTCATAAAGCTCAATATTTCCCATATTTACGAACTTTTCCGTTACATAAATCCATGCATCCACATATACTTTCATGACAAATTGGTGCGGAATTGGTGCGGAGTGTGGGATGCAACATTCGGGAAGCGGGTTCATCACGACAGATTATTTGTTAAAAATGAAAGCTGTAAGGAGATCAACACCGTGAGCCATTTACTATCCTGTGAGTTCAATATTGACACCGCTTGCGTCGAGCTAAAATATGCCGATGGCAGCATGATTTCCATTGATACCATCGCCTTAGAGAATGAAGTGGCCGACAATATGTATGAACGCTCTGAGCTGGACTGGCTGATTTATAATGCTCCGGCTGAGTATGCAGATTTGGTGCTGAACGGCGATCCCGTGAAGTATCTGAAAACCGTGACTGTATACAAGCCATTTGAAAATTAACAGATGAAACAAGGCGGGTAAGCACACAAAAATGCTTACCCGTCATTTTTATTGTCTCTGTACAAGATAATTACAGGTTTTTATTTGCTGTTTACACAGGAACAATATCAGCTCTTCTCATTATTCATATCCATTGTACTGTATTTCTTCTCTTGACACGAGAAGAGGCCACCTTTAGGTGACCTCTTCCGAGAGCCCTTTAGAAGGAAAACACTTCTGCGGCTTCTGTTTAAAAAAGTCTTTTCTGAATGGCCTCGGTAATAGTCTGCTCCTCCAGACTCCTGCGGGTCAGAAGTCCAGAAATCCAGCATACCCCCATTACTAAAACAACTGCCAGGACAATGCTGCCCACTGGCAGACAGAAGGGAAGTTGGAATGCTCGTCGGATAGCATAGTATTCCAGGGCCAACACGCCCATTCCAAAAGGTAAACTCCAGCACAGCGCTTTGATTCCGTAGAAAAGACTTTCCAGCCAAATCATCTTACGGAAATCCACGGGTGTGATTCCTACGCTGCGGAGAATTCCATATTCCCGGGCACGCAGTTCCATTCCCGTAGAGAGGCTATTGTGAATATTGGCCATACATACCAGACATAGCAGCAGAACAAACCCGGTACATAAGATTTGTAGAAGCATTCCAAACCGCTGAAGGCCACCCATGGCAAGGGAATTGTAGTTTGCACTGATCACCCCTTGGGGCAGGCCATAGCTGTTGTTTAGGGACCATTCCTCCAATCCGCTGGTTAGGGCGGAAATACTTTCAGGGTGAATGTACTGCACCTGCCAGTAGTATGCACCGCTTCTGCCCAGGTCTGCCTGCCGATTCAGGAATGCTTGGAATACACTGCGACTGGTCACCAACTGTAAGGTAAGGCTTTCCACGGTGTTGGAGGTGACCGTGTTTCCGGAATAAGGGAAATCCTCCGCCAGTGCTGCTACGTGCCAAGTGTCTGCAAACCCGTTCTCTTGTGCAAACTCCATAGAAAATCCAGGTTGTAGATTCAGAGCATTTTTCAGCTGAGTGTAGCTGCCTGCATTATACAGATAGGTGCTGGTGATCATAACACAATCCAGATAATCCGAATTCAAGGAAACTTCCTTGCCTGCCCAGTCGGAAAACTCCTGGTCATCCATGACCAGCAAGGTGGGATAGACGGTGACATTTTGGCCGTCCTCAGAAGTATAATCCTGTTCATCTAAGAGACCGCTCTGGTTTTGAAACCATTTTATTGCGTCTTGGCTCATATCCGCCCAATTCAAAGTGAAGCTGCCCATCTCTCCAGCCTGCAAACCTCCGACCAACCGTACTTCCCCTGTTCCAGCCAGAGCTTTCAGATCATCCGTATAGGTAGCGGTATCCAAGGAAGGATCGTTGAAGGTGATGGTCGCCGTTGCTAAGGGACTGTCTGTCCCGTAACGCACTCCCATGGCACGGTTCACATAATAAGAAAGTCCGGTGCCAGCCAGCAGCATAATTACGCTGAGCGCCAGGGGAAATACAATTGCTCGATACCGTCCCCGGTTTCGCTTACAATTTTTGAGGGCCAAAATTCCAGGAAAGCCGAAAATCTTTCCAGTCAGTTTTCCTGTTTTTACATCATTGGAATGAAATTGAACCTGACCTTCTCCTTGGATGGCATCCATGGGCGTGATCCTGCTGGCTTTCAAGGCCAGTTGCAGTGCACTGAATGCCAGAGTCAAGGCTGCCAGCAGGGCTGCAGCGGCCAGGGGAAGAGGCCGTACCGAAAGATAAAGAGGCTGAGAAAATTGAAACAGTTCCTGTACCTGACTATTCAGGAAAACCAGTGTAATCGCCATTCCTCCACAGCCTGCAATCAGGCCCAAAGGGATGCCAATCAATCCCAGAATAAAGGCTTCATACAAGACGGACTGCCGCTTCTGCGCCCGGGTAGCCCCCACACTGGCCAACATTCCCAGCATTTGTGTGCGCTCCGTCATACTGATGGCAAAGGCGTTTCGAGCCAGAGACACAGCACCCACCAGAATAATGAGAAGTGTTACCGCCATCAAACCGTAAAAGGCAGGCAATAGAAGGCTGCCCGGATAATCTATGCCATAATAAAGCAAGAGCTGCCGGTTTAGATCGATGGTCCCCACGCCTCCAGCATCGACAGGCAAGTCTGCCTGCCATTCCTGGATACTTTCCAGCAGGTCATACAGTTCTCGCCCCAGCGAACTGACAGTATAATAAGCGCACCACAATCCATCCGGGGGGATCTGATCCTCCAGAACTGTAAAGCATGGTTCCCAGGCGAACACATTTTGATCATCAAAACCGCCTGGGTCCACAATAGCTGTAATCGTGAACTGTTTTTCCCCCACAGAACGGAGCATATAGCTGTCCGATAATCCCATGATTCCCGGGCCGCTGGTTTGCCGATAGATCATTTCCCCTGCGGAATCCACCCCTTGTGGGGTCCATACTCGTAACAAATCCAAAGAGACTTGGTCTCCAATCTTCCAACCGGTCTTTTTGGCGAGAGTCTGAGAAATGGCCAGTTCGTTCTCTGTGGAAGGAAGATTTCCTTCCAGACACTCTACCCTCAAAAGCTGGTAAAATGACTGGTTTACTCCATAGAGAGCGGCCCCCCACCTATTGCTGTCGTCCAAGGGAGACACTCCCCAACTGGCTGCCAGGCCCAGTTGGTCAATCCTGTCATCCTGGGACAGATTTTCTACCACCTGTTCTCCAGTCTCAAAGGCTCTGCCATGCCAGGTGCCGTTGTCCTGTGCTGCCTGTCGGTACAGAAGATTCAAAAAGGAATCAGCCCCCGCAAAAACTGCCGTGAGCATGGTCACCGATAAAACCACACCCACCAGAGTCACAAGAGTACGACGGGGATTAGCCCGCATCTGAGCGAGAGTCAAAGTGTGCACAATATTTTTCATGGCCGCACCGCCTCGTCCTGAGCAATATGCCCATCCTCCACAGTAATGAGTCGGTCTGCCTGACAGGCAATCCGTTCATCGTGGGTAATGACCAATAATGTCTGACCTTTTTTCGCATGAAAATAACGCAGCAAAGCCATCACTTCAGCACTGTTTTTGCTGTCAAGGTTGCCGGTGGGCTCGTCAGCCAGCAGAAGCGCAGGGCTGGTAATCAGGGCCCGGCCAATGCTGACCCTCTGCTGCTGACCGCCGGAAAGCTGATGGGGCAGATGGTTCATCCGATCCTGGATGCCCAGAATTTGGGCCAGCTGTTCCAACTGGTTTTTGTTGACATTGCGTCCATCCAACAGCAAAGGTAAGGTCAGGTTTTCCCGTACATTGAGCACAGGAAGTAGATTGTAAAACTGATACACCAGACCTATCTGGCGCCGTCGAAAAATGGCCAGTGCGTTCTCGTCCAATTTGTAAAGATCGGTGCCCTGTAACCATACATGTCCGGCTGTGGGCTTGTCCACCCCTCCAAGCAGGTGCATGAGGGTGCTTTTTCCACTGCCAGACGGGCCCATAATGGCGACAAACTCCCCTTTTTCTACGGAGAATGACACATCATCCAGTGCCTTTACTTGGGCAGGACCTTCCCCATAATAACGGCTAAGGTGTTCCACACGCAGTAATTCCATATTTCCCTCCTGGTATCAAGACTGGGCAACGCCTTTGTTGCCCCCACATCTTGAGTATACTGGCTGTTTCTTTCCTCTTGATGACTGTCTGGGTGACAGTTTTGTCACAAACTACCGGGATGTATGGGCAATTTGAGGATAAAACGAGCACCAGGGCCTGGGGTCTGATTTTCTGCCACCACACTGCCGCCTTGAGCTCGAACTAATTCTGCCGCCAAAGCCAAGCCGATACCAGCGCTGCCCGGAGCGGCATTACTGCCACGATAAAATCTCCGAAACAAATAGGGCATATCCAATTCCGGGATACCGGGGCCATTATCTTCCACTGTGATCCAAAGATTCAGTACATCCTTGCTCACGGAAATTTTTACCAAGCCTCCTTCCGGGGAATGCTCAGAAGCGTTTTTCACCAGGTTGGTTACAGCCTCTGCGGTCCATTTTTCATCCCCTTCCCACAGGAGGTCTTGAGGACACTCCACTTTTAAAGTCTGGCCACGCAGTTCCAGGGCCACCCTTACCGGAGCAGTAGCTCTATCCAGCAAAGATGGTAGTGAAACGGTTTTTCGTTCCAGTTCCAGGCACCCGGCATCCAACCGGGACAAGGTCAAAAGTCTCTCCAGTAACCATTGCATTCGTTCCAGCTGTGCAGTAAGCTGCCCGGTAAATTCCTGGCGCTTTTCCAGCGGTAGGTCTGGTCGTGCCAGCAAGTCCGCCATAACCAGCATTCCGGTAAGAGGGGTGCGCAGTTGATGGGAAATATTGTCCAGAAGCTGCTGCAAAAATTCCTTGTCATGAGCCAGCTGGGCACTTTGCTGACGAAGGGTAACGGTAATCTTGTGCAGATCGTTCTTCAGAAGGCTCAGTTCTCCTTCCCGATTGTCACGAATATCCAGAAGTTCCCCGCCTGCATATACCGAAGCCAGGTATTCTCCTAATTCCTGCAGCTTTTTATACCGGCTCCATGTTGTGCTCATCCAGAGCAGTGTGGTGAGAAGAACGGACCCGCTCCCTGTCAGTGCTGCCCAGGGGCCACCCAAAAAGCCACAGAGCAGCCCCGAAACAAAAGTCAGAGCCATGCTGAGGGCGATAGGCAGATATAATTCCTTATTTCTTGTCATGGCCATCTACCTCCAGCCGATAGCCCATTCCACGCACAGTGGAAATGAGAGGGTGTCCTGGCATTTCCAGCTTGTCACGCAGTCGCTTGATATACACAGACAAGGTGTTGTCATTGACAAAATTTCCTGCCACATCCCAGATTCCTTCCAACAGTTGCCCCCGGGTGAGAGTCTGTCCAGGATGAGACAGAAAAGTAAGCAGTAATCGGTATTCCAGAGCGGTAAGCAAGATGGGAGTTCCGTTACGGGTCACTTGGCCTTTCTGTGTATCTACCGCCAGTTCCCCCAACCGAACCAACTGCTCCCGCTCTCCGGCCGCTCTGCGTAGTACGGCCCGGATGCGGCTGGCCACTTCCCGCAACCGAAAGGGTTTAACGATATAATCGTCAGCCCCCATATCCAGGCCCAGTACTACGCTTCCCTCATCCCCTCTTGCAGTGGCAAAAATCACCGGAATATTCCTGCTTTTAGCAGCAGCACACAGATCGTAGCCGCTACCATCAGGCAAACCGACATCCACCAATAGCAGCTGGTATTCTCCAGTCTCTAAGGCGTTTCTCCCTTGCGCCAGAGTGCCCTTGCAAGTGACACTCCACCCCTCCTGTTCCAGAGAATACGCCAGCCCGGCTGCAATAGTGGAGTCATCTTCAATCAACAATATCCGAACCATTGGGATGATTTCCTCACTTCAAATGTTTAATGTGCCATATTATTTTATCACGGAATAGTACTCTGTGCGTGACTGATCTGTCATCTGATATGTAATCTTCCTGGTAAATACATTGTTTCTGACAACTTTGTCACCTTCCAAGTCATCGAATAGAAAGAAATGCCTCCTATCTTATATGTCAAGAGAGTTTAGGAGGCTGGCCATGAAAGAGTTCAAACATCTTCCCGGTCTGGATTTGATTCGGGTATTCGGAATCTTGGTGGTAGTATTCTATCATTATCAGGTAGAAACCGCCGTTCGGGGACTATGTCCAGCAGATTTTCTTCCCGCTATGGAGCCGCTGGTCCAAGTGGCGGTATACACCATGACTCTCCTTTCTGGATCTTGCTTGTGCTGGCAGGAAAAAAGCCGCAGCTGGTCCATGAAGCGCTATCTTTGGGGACGTTTTCTGGCCATTTACCCTCTTTTCTGGCTTTGCTTTTTTCCCATTTTTTTTTACAGCGATATTATATGTGGCAACAATGAAGGCGTAGCTCCGTGGAAACTGCTTCTCTCTATAGTGGGAGTAGATGGATATTTTCAGTCTTTCACGCCTACGTTTTACAAAATTGGAGAGTGGTATTTGGGTTGTATTCTGTTCCTTTACGCTGTTTTTCCTGTACTTTGGCGCATGATTCGACGCCGGGGAGTTGTTCTCGCCGCCGTAGGAGCTCTCTTTGCCTGGTTGGCTTGTTGTTTTGTGGAAAATCCGGGGCAGCTTTATCCCACATTGATTGGCCAGCTGCCGTTGTTTTTCATGGGGATCTTTTTGGGCGGGTGTCTCCCATCCCTTTGGATTCCAGGAATTTTAGCAGGAATGACCACTTTGGTACTGTATGGCCTTGGGTGTCCTGAATATTGGATTGTAACCGCAGCCAGTATTGGAGTGTTTGTAATGATGTTTTATTTAGGGCAGTTACTCCTGTTTTGTGGTCCGTTTCTTCAAAAGGCTTTGCATTGGTTATCCCGTCGCTGTTTTGGAGTCTTCCTTGTACATCACTTGGCTATTACCTTGGTGATAGTCCCCGTTCTTGTCAACCACCGTGTAACGCCTCTCTACTGGGTTGGCGGGCTGTTACTTTTAACAGTAGGCAGCTTCGTGATTTCCTTTTTGTTGGATGGATTAAGCAGAAGCATCATAAAGTTCCTCGCCGAAAGGGTTGTCACATAATTTACGCATAAATCTTTGTGCCAATGTGACTTTCCGGTGTCATGAATAATATAAAATCCCGCAGAATTCATCCTTATACCGGGTTGAAATCTGCGGGATTTTTTGTGTTTTCTGAAGTCGTAAAATATACAATACGGGGAAGGTTTGTATATACACCAAAAAACAAGGGTATCAAAAGTGTCCCCATTAGTTCCGGGTTCCGGTGGGGCAAGAAGTATCCTGATTAGTCCTTTTCTCCCTTGGATTTCTCACGGCTCTTGTAGACATTGTACTGGTTCTTGCACCGTGGACTGCAAAAAGCGGCGTTGGACCGGCTGCCCAAAAACACCTTATGGCAATGCTTGCACAGGCGCAGGGGCTGCTCATCGTCCACCAGCATGAAGCTGAACATCATCTGGATACCCAGCAGCAGGGAATGGAAATCCCAGTAAATGGTAGGCTTATCCAGCAGCTCGATGTGGTAGCTGGGAGCGATCCCGCCAAATGCGGCCATAGCCTTACGATTCAATCCCCGTTCGTCCTCGCTCATGAAGTCATAGTCATTGTAGTAGAAAAAGGCGTTGGTCAAGGTAAAGGCCCAGTCTTTGAACTGCTGGGCAACCCAGTCGTAAGGTTCCGCATATTCCCGCTGGAAGCTCATGGTCTTGGCCATCGGTTCGTCCATGAAGGTCATGGTCAGGGCGATCATGGCCCGATCTCCAGATACATTCCATATGGATTCGATCCCCTTTTTCACCAGGTCTAACTTGTCAAAGGGGTAAAACAGGGACAGATATTCGTCTGTTTCCTTGGATTCCTCTTTGATAAAGTGGTTTTTGGGCAGGTAAACCGCCTCGTACTCCATAAAGGTTGGTGTGGTGGGCAAGGCGGTCATCAGACCCAGCAGGCCGTACCGAGTGACAAACTCCATCACGGCCTTTTCCACTTCTGCCTCCGCTTTACGCCCCATCAGCAGCATCCCCACATTCAGTGCATCCAACACAATGTTCGGGACCTCTTTCAGCGGATTGTAGACATCCGGCTTTGCGTTTTTGCCGGGGGTGATGTACCGCTTGCCATCTTCCGCTGTTTTCAGCTCATAATGATCGTAGCGCACCCAATGAGAACGGGATTGTTCAAATAGATTCTTCATTATGCGTGCCCTTTCTGTTTCATCGCCCCTGCCATCAGGGGCGTTTTTTCTTCTTTCTGCGCTTGGTCTTGTTTTCCCGCCGGATCACGGCGTCCTTGCCCTGTTTCTTTGCGATTTTCGAGTATTCCTCCAAAAACTGACGTTCCCGCAAGGTCAGACTATGTTCTGGTTTGCCGCACAGATGGTCATACATCTGGCGCTGCAATTTTTTACGGATAGTTTTCCGCAGCTTGCGGATATTGCGGTCAGACTCCCCACGAATGGCAGCAAGCCGGGTGGTGCTGTAGAGCCGCAAAGAGAGAAAATACAGGACTTCCTTGTGTTCCTCACTGAGATTTTCGATCATGCCGGAGATAAATGGGTCGGCGCTCAGCTGGTGCATCTCATAGGGGCAGTCAAACAGGACATCCAGAAAATCCCCGGCCATCAGCTGCCGGTATGCAGGGTTGTTCATCCATCTGGGGATGAGCTTTGGCTCCGGTACCACCTGGTATTCCAGCGGCACATCTCCACGGAGATTTTCGTGGTCCCGCTCCCGGCGTTCCCTGTTCCGGTCCAGCTTGTTCCATTCCTCCACCACCGTCCAGAAATCCTTCTCCGTGCGGGCTGCTTCCTCCAGCCGACGTATAGATTCGGCCCGGATCTCCCGCTTTAGCCGCTTATCGCTGACCGGGGCCGCTTCTTCCTCCTCGGTCTCCAGCTCGGCATCATAATTAACGGGATGCTCGTCCTGCTCCAGCTCGCTTTCCAGCTCTGCCAGGCGTTCTTCCGCAAGGGCCTGTTCCAGCGTTTCCTCCGTCGATCCGGCGGCTGCGTCCTCATTCCATTCGGTGAAGCCATCTTCGGTATCCAGAAGCTCATCAGCTGTGAGATACGCCATGACTCCACCCCCTTCAAAAATTTTTTATGATTTTTCAAAAAATGGTTCCGTTTTACACCCGGGATTTCTCCTATTAATGAAAGGATAATCTGAAAGCAGATTACTTTTTTCGGAACTACACCAACATTATACAACAGCTGCGCCGGAAGCGCAAGAAAGAGAGGTTCTATGGAAAAAACGGCATCCAATCATTTTTCAGAGGGGAGGGAGCGAAAATGACGCTGTTTGAGCTGGTGAAGCAAACGATTCAAGTGCGGGATGCAGCGGAACATTACGGCTTGCAGATCAATCACAGTGGGATGTGCCGCTGTCCATTCCACGAGGACCGGCATCCCAGCATGAAGCTGAACGAGAGGTACTTTTACTGCTTCGGCTGCGGGGCCACCGGCGATGTGATCGACCTTGTGGCAAGGCTATTTGGCTTGAGCAGCTTCGAGGCGGCACAAAAACTGGCCCAGGATTTCGGGATTGACCCGGATAAGCCTCCGGCGGCCATCGCTCTGCCCAAGCCGAAACGCCCCCTGCTGACGGCATACCGGCAGGAGGAAATGCGCTGCCTTCGAGTGCTGTGCGATTATCTACATCTTTTAGAACGCTGGAAGGTACAGTATGCGCCGCAATCACCAGCAGAAGCACCGGATGAACGATTTGAGGAAGCCTGTCACAAGCTGGACGAGGTGGAGCATTACTTGGATATTTTGTGCGCAGGTGATTCCTATGAACGCGCCGAAGTGGTCAGTTATCTGCTTGCAGATGGTCGGTTGGACAAGCTCAAGGAAAAAATCAATGGGAGGGATGCAGCGTGAACAAGAAGTATGCCGAGCCGGATTTTCCAGCATGGTTTGATGGCAAAGACATCAATGAGGCTGCTTTTTGCCGGGAATTTCTATCAAAGAACAAGCTCATCTATGCGGACAACGCATTTTTCACATCGGACGGACGGCTGACAGACCCGCTGCTGCTGAAAGAGAAAATCTACGCCGAGCTGGAGTGCTGCGCCGCAAGGAACATTCCACGCACCATTTCCAACATCGTGGAGATCATGAAGCTGGCAGCTCACACGGGGAGTTTTCCGCCAAAGCCGGATGAAATTCATGTGCAGAACGGGACGCTCCGCACTGACGGCAGTTTCCTTGCAGGACGGCCTGAGATCGTGCGCAGTCGGTTTCCCATCGACTACAATCCGCAGGCGGGAAAGCCGGTTGTCTGGCTGCGGTTTCTTTCCGATCTGCTCTACCCGGAGGACATCCCAACCTTTCAGGAGTATATCGGCTATTGCCTCATTCCCAGCACCAAAGGGCAGAAGATGATGCTCATTGTCGGCAAGGGCGGCGAGGGCAAGTCCCGCATCGGGC
>ENA-ORSC01002593-ORSC01002593.1-human-gut-metagenome-genome-assembly--contig:-NODE-2593-length-10738-cov-6.228587_pt1 | contig 10738 bp, 9 predicted proteins | sample MGYA00242178_ERZ509140 | MGnify/ENA primary metagenome ERZ509140 (study PRJEB26280, sample SAMEA2338681) | human gut metagenome | biome: human gut; feature: human-associated habitat; material: faeces... | reverse complement strand
CCAAAAAGGGGCTCCGCTTTCTATACCATTTGAGTGATTTTCGGCTTCAGCCATGACCGGGAACCATTGCAATTACTGCGCTTCTTGCGTTTTGCTCATGGCTGTTTCCCCATGACAACGGTCAAAATCAATATCTCGTTCAGCTAACTCCACGGTCTCCATACCGCATCCAATATCGACGCCGACCATGCCCGGAACGATCTTATCCTGAATGGTCATCGTTGTACCAATCGTGCAGCCCTTGCCTGCGTGGACATCGGGCATAATTCGGATCTTACAGTCGGCAAATTCCTTCTGATCGCAGACGGACTGAATCTGAGTGCGAGCCACATCTTCTAACTCCGGGGTATAACAAAGTGCAGTATTATATAATCCTTCTATCTTTACCATAGTAGTTTCCTTTCATCTTACTTCCTATTTTACGGATAGTCCCCGTTAATTGCAACAACTCTCTTGGATGCAAAAAAGGAGGCAATAGCCTGTTAGCTACCGCCTCCTGCAACAGTGTACTCACGCCACGATGGGTGCATATCGCTCCGAGCCCAGAACATCCATCATCACAGCATAGGGAGACAGGATGCCGGACTTCAGCATGGAGAATATACGGGAATTGCAGCCGGATACCAGCGCAACGCCCTGATCATTGATCTCTACAGGCTGCTGCCGGTTGCGGCTATCAACATTCCAGAAAACCAGATCCGGCAGCTGATAACCCTGCTCGTTGAAAAGCTTCTTTGCATACTCAAAATTGCTCAGCGAGCAATCCTCTGCACAATAATCAAACTCCATATCCGAGATGATGAAGATCTTTGAGGGCATCTCTTCCTGCGGGACACGGTTCTTCACCGCAGCATTCAAAACAAGCTCGAACACCCGCTGGATATTCGTGTTGGCTACTTCATTGAACTGGTGGCAGTACCGCACCTTTTCAAAAATGTCAGTTCCCTTGATTTCCACCAGACGCGGATTCTCCGAGAAGGTGATGAAATGGTTATGAAATGCTCCCGTGTTACGCTCAGCATAATAAACGCCCAAAGAGAGCGCTACCGTGGCCGGGATAGGATCTGCTCCACCACACATGGAACCGGAACCATCGATCACGACCAGAGCATTTTCACCGCCGGTGAAATCCTCCTGCGCATTCCATGTGACGTCGATCGTCTTCCGTTCTTCCGCTCTGAAGTCTCTTTTGAAAATTGGCGTGATGATCTCGTAAGGAGTCAGTGTGGCAGTATGAATCTGCTCAGCGCCCTCTGAAACTCGCTCCATAAAGGCGGCATATCGCTCACCGTCATTGCGCATAAATGCCTTACGATACTTGAACATTGCCTTGGATGGCTGCTTGGCGTAATCAAACGTGTAGTCCTTCACACGAAGCTTGTTTTCGATGATGCTGATTTTTGCACGCAATGCACTGAGAGTCTTGCGATATTGTGCGTCGTTCATATTGAGCGCACGAGCAATGCGCTTCGCCTGTCGGATCGTACCCTCATTGGAGGCATTGACCGATGGCAGCCACTTAGCCAGCAAAGATACCGTATCCCCCGCCTCCAATGCTGCGCAGTCGCTTTCCAACTGCGTTTTGATAAGAGAGAGAACCTTATTCTCGCAGGAGGTTCCCATCAGGGTCAGGAGATCATCATAACGGCCATACTCAGCAATATAGGAAAGGTTCTTTTCCAGCGACTGCGGCTCATTGGCCGCAAGCCACTTAATAATGGTACGGAAGACTCGGCGCTCACCAATGCCGCCACGGATATCTCTCGCGAAAAACAGCATTTTCATAGCAAGATCGGCATTTTCCACATATGCGCGAAGGAATCGATTTGTGATCTCCTCGTCACTCTCCCTACGGAGCGCACCGATGGTTGCGAACAGATCCAGACATTCCGATTGAGTGGACAGATATGTAACCGCTCCATTTTCCGTATGGGTCAGATTCGCTTCATTCTTCAGATACTGCAGCATAATGATCCCTCCTAACACGATTGCAGTATAATAAGACAAGGCCCGGTTCCAAGAGGAACTGCAAATTTCAGCGTAGTAACGCCGTGGTCAAAACTTCCCTGACAAGAGTGCTTTTTGCTGTACGGGCCTTTCACAAGATGCCATCATGGTCACAAGAGAGTTACAATTACTGTCGGATACATGTTGTGTTGCTGTTGGCATCTTTCTCTGCAAAACAAGGCACCATGTGAAGTGGGAATCGAACCCACGAACGACGGCCTCAAACCGTCTGCTATAACCATCTTAGCTATTCGTTCAATTGCTGTTGGTGCCTTTTATTTTGGAAATGCTTCGATTTTGCATTGCAGAAGCATGAGCGGTTTTGGCTACAAGGCCGGGCGTTCAAAGCTTACTGCACTGCTTTCGATGCATTTCACAAGACGCCATTGTTTTACCAAACATAAAGGGGCTTTCACCCTTTTGCCGTCCGGCGCAAGGCCGGATGCTCCTAAGTGAGCTAATGTCGATAGAGTAAGTATTGCTGTCGGCGTCTTTTTACAAAGCGCATTTCTGTTCCAACTTTGCCAGAAGGCTCATCGGAAGTAGCCTCTATGATTAAAAGTCATATGCTTCGTAGTGTTGCTGTCTGCGCTTTTCTTGACCTAAGGATACCCTCTGGATCAGGAAAAATCACGGAAAAAAAGTTGCGAACTCATCAGGTGGGCATAGAAGGGATTCTCCATTTTGGAAGAATATCAATGTAGTCTGATGTTCTTCCGAAAAGTGTTGATTTTTTTCGCAGTCTGAACATAATCATAGTAAGACACTTTGTGTCGAGTATTCGGTATTGATAGGATTGCTTTGATGCTGTCCGTTCTTTTGGACATCTAACAATCTAAAGTGATACTATCTGGCGAAGAGGAGGTGGAGTGCATGGCATACAGCGAGTTGGTCAAAAGCTTTGAACGGATCCGGAACTATATGCGCGAGTTCTATGTCTATGGATTTAAGAGCCGTGATGAGTATGGAATGAAGAGCGCCAGGAGCTATGACAACGAACGGCGCAGAATTGAAAGCTGGCTGGGCGACTACATGTCTTTTCATCAAGAGTCATCCGGAAAGAAAGTATTTCTCTCTATGGATAGCCGGAGAGTTCCCTGCAATCCGCTTTATAAGGCATTCAAAGCGAAGAGCTTCACGGATAAGGACATTACCCTCCACTTCTATATTATGGATCTTCTTGCGGATGGCAGTGCGCTATCTTCCAAGGAGATTGTTGACCGGATCAACGATGACTACCTCTCACATTTCAACGGAGACTTCTCCCTGGATGAGTCCACCGTGCGGAAGAAACTCAAGGAATATGAAGATATCGGTTTATTGCAGTCGGAGAAAATCGGGCGTGAAGTCATCTACCGGAGGACTGACAATGCTGAAATCGACTTGGATTCCTGGGCGGATGCGCTTGCCTATTATTCAGAAGCAGATCCTCTTGGTGTCGTAGGTTCCTTCCTTTTGGATAAGCTGAAACACACAAAGGACATCTTTCGCTTCAAGCACCATTACATTCTGCACGCGCTTGATAGCGATATTCTGTGTGATCTGCTGCTGGCGATCAACGAGCGCCGAGCAGTGGAGCTCTCTATCTGCAGCTTGCGCAATGGGCGCGACTACCAACGAACTGTCTGCCCGCTAAAGATCTACAGCAGCACGCAATCCGGCAGGCAATATCTCCTCGGCTACCACTACCGTGGCAGACACCTGATATTCTTCCGCTTGGACGCGATCAAGAAAGTCACAGCCGGAAGCGTTGAAAAGCAGTATGAAAAGTACTTAGGTTTCCAGCAGAAATTCGATGAGCATCTCTGGGGCGTTTCGACTGGCCCGGACTATAACCTGGATCATATTGAGATGACGATCCACTTCGGTCCCGGTGAGGAATTCATTCTTCATCGACTGGATCGCGAAAAGCGCCACGGCCGCATAGAGCTCTTGGATGATCAGACCTGCCGTTTTATCGCCGATGTTTATGACGCTTCGGAGATGCTGCCGTGGATTCGAACCTTCATCGGTCGCATAGTAGACCTTCAATGCAGCAACAAATTTGTTGTTAAAACCTTCAATGATGATCTCAGGCACATGGAAGCCATTTATGGGGGTGAGACAGATGCTGTTTAGTGAGATCTACGGCAGCTACTTCAATGTCGTTGCCGCTGTATTGTCCGAGGCTGCGGAAAATACACTGACAACTGGCAAACTGACTGCTATCGTGCAGGAAAAAGCGTTTGCAGAAAGCGTACTGTCCATTCCTGCCGCCTTGCAGTCCGGAGCATGGCCGTTACTGGACAGCGGCTACCATACGGTGCTGCGAGGAAAACCGACAATGCCTTTAACCACTTTGCAAAAGCGATGGCTGAAGGCCCTTCTCTCAGATCCGAGGATCGCTTTATTCGATCCAGACATGAGAGGTCTCGAAGACGTGGAACCGTTATATACCCAGGATACCTTCGTCCGGTTTGACCAGTACGCAGACGGAGATCCCTATTCCGATCCCAATTATGTTCATTGCTTTCGCATGGTATTGCGAGCGATCCATGAGAATCGGAAGATGCGAATTCGATTCCACGGACATACTGGAGTCCGCCATTCTTTTGTCTGCAATCCGTACCGCTTGGAGTATTCGGAGAAGGACGATAAATTCCGGATCTTAGTGACAGGGATGCGGAGGATGAACACGATCAACATGGCCCGTATTCGTTCCTGCGAGCTGCTGGAAGAATATGACCCAGGCGCTGTGACCGTGCCGAAAGGACGCCTCAAAGCACTTACGCTACTTCTCCATGATGAGCGCAATGGCTTGGAGCGTGTCCTATTGCATTTCTCCCATTTTGAAAAGGAGACGCAGAAGCTGGACGAGCGGCTATATCGAATCACACTCCGATATGACCAAGATGATGAAACAGAGTTGCTGATCCGCGTATTGTCCTTCGGGCCAGTCCTTGAGGTCGTGGCACCCATTACGTTTCGGCAACTCATGAGAAATCGAATTCAAAAGCAGGCATTGTATGCAGCCAGAGGATTCAGTCAATAACAGAAAAATGAGGGCTTTCACTACATGTGTGAAAGTCCTCAACAATTTAAGGATACAGTAATCGCGCAGAGATGTCAATCTGGTCTTGCACATTCGCGCCACATTTCATTGTAATGACTAGTTTTTTGAAAGATAAGTTGTGTCTTTCCTGCATTGATTTTTTGTCTATCCTATGCTATCTTATAGGTACAGAAAGGGTGAGTCCAATGTACAGCTAACTCCCTCTCAACTCAAGAAAGCGAGGTTAAATTGATGTTAGATACTAAGAACGAAAGATGAGCCTTGACTGCTTTTGCTGGTGGTCAAGGCTCATCTTTTTCGTGTAAATCACAAGTCCCGAAAGGGGCTTTTTTTGTTTGCAGGTAATTTGATAATCATCTGTATTCAAGGTGCCAATAGGGATAATTCGCATTGTCCGTTCTTTTGGACACCGACAGCTCTATGATGATTACAATCGAACGAAAGAAGGAGCAATTGCCGTGGAGTACATTGTCATGGATATGGAGTGGAATCAGGCGCTTACCTTTTCTGAGATGGTCAAAGATCCGGTTTTCTTGACAGGTGAGATTATTCAGATCGGAGCAATCAAGCTAAATCAGACTCTTGAAGTGGTAGACTCCTTCAATGAACGGATTGCGCCTCAGTACTATACAGAGCTTCACCCCAAGGTTGCGGAGATCACTAAACTTTCCAATCGGGATTTACAAAAAGGGAAAGGGTTCCATACGGTGTTTAATTCTTTCTGCGATTGGTGTGGCGATGACTTTGTGTTCCTGGTCTGGGGGACGGAAGATCTTCGTATTTTGCGAAAGAATATGGATCTCCATAATATTGATACCAGCTTTATGCCCCCGTGTTTCAATCTACAGAACATCTTTGTGGATCAAGTTACACACGATACAAAGCAATACGCATTGGCCAATGCATTGGCGATCGTCGGCGAGGTTGCATTTGATTCCCACGATGCCCTAAATGACGCAAGGAGCACAGCGCTTCTCTGTACACATTTAGACCTCATAAGGGGGCTGAACGAGTACAAGGAGACCGTAGAGAATAGAAATGGCATCGTTGAGAGTTACGAGTTTGAAGAGCCCTATGCCGATATTGGCGATGCTCTGAGCGATGATTACGTTGTATCCTTCGAGTGTCCACATTGCGGCGAGATCGTCTGGGGAGAAAACTGGATCCGAAAGACGGGTACAAATCTCCTGTCTCTATCACAGTGCAGCGATGGACAAGAATACCTTATTAGCCTCAAATTCCGACCGATTGCAGAGAATAAGGTTGTTGTGAAGCGGCTGGTCTATGCTCTGACGGATGAACTGCGAACGGACTATCAGCAGTGTATGGAGCAGGCTGCTGCATGGAGCAAATATGTGATCCCCGCATACTCGTTTTGACTGTGAGGAAATAACCATGTTGAAGCTTTTCGATACCGTTACCTTGAAAAATGATGATCCCGAAACTGGGGTCAAAGCAGGGACCGAAGGAACCATTGTCGATGTACTCGGTAACGGCAAAGCATTTACCGTTGAATTCTTTGATGAAGATGGGAATACAATAGAGGCATCCCTTTATACAGAGTACACTCCAGCGCAATTACAAAAGGTCGAAACAGCCCTGACCCTAACATAGCAGATTTAATCTGTGCAAGACGCACTCAATGGCGTTTAGAGCGCAGGATTCCATAAAATACAAAAAGCTATATAGAGGACTGGACATGCGCATTTTGACCTGTTATAATAATATAATGCATCCGGGTATAGCGAAGTTGGTATCGCGCCTGGTTTGGGACCAGGAGACCGTGCGTTCGAGTCGCACTACTCGGACCAAAATGTGTTGATGAAAGATGCAACGCAGAAAACGCCGCACGAAAGTGCGGCGTTTTCACATATAATGCGCCATTTTTAGAATGAAAAAGTTGCAAAAACTCGATTTTTCAAAATTTCAGTTTTGCCCAGCGAGAGGCGACATTTTGAAGATGCGCCCTGCCAGATTTGTGGTCTGGTGTGGTTCGAACACCGAGGCTTAAAAACAAAGAAAACCAGCAGCCGCTGTCTCACCCGCCCCTCTTCTGGCGTGTGAGGCAGCGGCTTTTCCTATCAGATGGGAGTCGGACACATAATCTGAAGTGGGCTCCATAACCTAATTGAAAAGAAAACATTATACTCGATATGGACTTTTCCTGCTGAGTCGGTTACCATATTAAGTGTTCCGTGCGGCAAGTTCAGCTTCGTCCCGCCAGGATCGATGAAAGGAAAGGCAAAATCAATTATGAAACTGAAAAGAAATTCCCTGACCACGCTTCTGGTGGTCAGCTTCCTCCTCATGGCACTCTCAGGCTGCGGGCAGCAAGCCGAGCCGGATTCAGCGCAGCCGCCGCTGGAAACCGTAACGTACTCCAATCTGACGGACGCGGACACGCGCAAACTGCTCACCGAAGCGCTTGCAGATGCCAATGTGGATGAGACCCGAACGAAGCTGCTGCTGGACCGCGTGGATCAGTTCAATGCCAGCGTCAAGAGCGAATGGCTGACAGGCGGGTTTGAGAGCGCCGCTCCCACCGAGACCAGATATGACCCCTATGAGATGCAAGATCTGTGGATGGAGAAGAACGGCAGCTTTGGGCTTCCCAAAGGGCATGTAGAACCCGGCGAAACGCTGGCGGAGACGGCGCTGCGCGAGGTTTGGGAGGAAACGGGCATCTGCGCGATTCTGCACACGATGCAGCCGGTAATGGTGGATGAATACCCGATTGCGGGCGGCGATGTGAAGCGGGTGAGCTGGTTTGTGGCGCACTACCACGACCAGACGCCGCTGGCTGACCCGACGCAGGTGCTGGATGTGCGGGTTTTGCCCCTGCGGGAGGCGCTTCGTCTGCTGACCTACGGCAGCACAAGGGCGATTCTGCGCGAAGTAGACCGTCGGCTGGGGGATGTGCGTCCGCGTCCGAAGAATTTCTGAGGGCTTTGCGGTCGCCCTCGCTTCGCAGGAAGTACTTTTGTGATTGATTTTTATCGCGGCAGGGGGAATCGCGCCTGCGGGCGCGACAAGGGGGCTTTGCGGTCGCCCCCTTGACCCCTTCGCCCGTCGCCACTCCTGTTACTTGGTTTGTATTGTTACTTAGGGGGAACGAAAGGCACGCTAACTAAAAAACTTCCAATACAAATTAACTAACATGGGAGGGCACCGAAGGTTTCCAAAGGGCGACCGCAGACATTCGTCTGTTTTTATTGCCCTTTGGTCGCGCCCGCAGGCGCGAAATCCCTGCGGTTGCATGAAAAACAAGTTTGTGATATGATAGGAACGAAGTTGTTCCCCAACAGATGACGCTGGGGAATCAGAAAGAAGGAAGACCAATGAACGTATTGACGACGCGCGAACTGAAAGAGCGCCTGAATGAATTGCAGGGACAGACGGTGATGCTGCAGGGCTGGATTCGCAATCACCGCAAGCAGAAGAACATGGGCTTCATCGACTTTTTCGATGGCACCTGCTTCAAGAACCCGCAGGTGGTCTACGATAATACCATCGAAGACTATGCGGCGATTCAGACCCTGCATGTCGGCGCGGCGATTACCGTGACGGGCAAGGTTGTGCCGTCTTACAAAGATCCGACGACGCCCGAAGTGCAGGCGATTGCCATCCACCTCGAAGGCGACTGCCCGGAGGATTACCCGCTTCAGCCGAAGCGCCACAGCGTGGAGTACCTGCGCGAAATCGCGTATCTGCGCCCGCGTACGCGCCTGTTTCAGGCGGTTTTCCGCGTCCGCAGCGTCGCAAGCATGGCCATTCATACCTACTTCCAAGACCGCGGCTATCTCTATGTGCATACGCCGCTGATTACTGCCAACGACGCCGAGGGAGCGGGCAACACCTTCACCGTGACGACCCTGCCGCCGTCGGAGCAGAAGGACGGCAGCAACGATTTCTTCGGCAAGCCCACCTCCCTCGCCGTGACGGGTCAGCTCGAAGCCGAGACGTTCGCGATGGCGTTCTCCAAGGTGTACACCTTCGGCCCGACTTTCCGCGCCGAAAACAGCAACACCAAGACCCACGCCGCTGAATTCTGGATGATTGAGCCGGAAATCGCGTTCTGCGATATTCATCAGCTGATGGACATTGAAGAGGACTTCCTGAAGTACCTCGTCAAGACGATGCTGGAGAAGTGTTCGGATGAGCTGGAGTTCCTTGACAAGTTCACTGGCGGCGGACTGCTGGATAAGCTGAATCCCCTCGCCGTGACGGGCGCGGCGCGCATCACCCACGAGGAAGCCATCACGATTCTGCGCAAGGTGAAGGATCGCTTCCAGTTCGAGCCGAAGTACGGCGAAGACACCGCCAAGGAGCATGAAAAGTACCTGACCGAGGAATACTTCCATAGCCCGGTGTTCGTCTATGACTGGCCTAAGGACATCAAGGCGTTTTATATGTACCAGAACGACGACGGCAAGACGGTCGCTGCGGTTGACCTGCTTGTGCCGGGCGCGGGCGAATTGATGGGCGGCTCCCAGCGTGAAACTCGCTTGGACAAGCTGACGGAGCGCATGGACGCGCTGCACATCTCCAAGGACGCGATGTACTGGTATGTGAACCTGCGCAAGTTCGGCGGCTGCACGCACTCCGGCTTCGGCATGGGCTTCGAGCGTCTGCTGATTTACCTCACGGGCGTTGACAACATCCGCGATGTCATTCCGTATGCGCGCACGCCGATGAACTGCGAGTTCTGATTCTTATTTGCGCATTGGACTGCGCTTTGGGGCATCGGTTTCCATTCTGCTTGATTCAACTGCGCCAAAAGCATAAAAGCACGCTTTTTCCAAAGTATTTTCTCCGAAAAACTTTCCCCCCAAAAAGGACGGTGATTCCCCATTTCCAAGGGCTTCTGGAAGCGCAGCGCCAAAAAGCTGCTGATGGCGCTACTGTGCCTGCTGCTGATGGCGGCGTTCTACCTCGCGGTTATCATCGGGCAGCCGCAGGAGGACGAAACGGCTTCCACCGTAACGCCGCGCACGGATCAGCCACTGCTGTCCGCCGGACAGGACGTTGTGACCATCACCAGCGCGGATGATTTGCCGCTGCTGCTGCGGATGTTCCCCGCGCCCGCATTGACGCCAACCACCTCCGGCTGGCCGCTTGTCGTCGGCACATGCTATGATGTCGCGTTCGAGAATGGCATGGGACGTATCCTCACGCTGACGTATCAGGCGAGCGACACGATTCAAGTGACGCTGACGAGCATCTATCCCGCGCGGGCAATTGCGCTGCTGGAAAAGGGCGATTACCGTATCAGCGCATCCCTCGGCGCGACGCTGGCGGGTCTGCGTTCCATCCGTATGGAAAACGCGGAGAGCATCCGACTGCACGCGCAGGGCGAGGAAGCACTTTATGTCATGATCACGCCGCTGCTGGAGGAAAACTCCCTCCGCAGCATCGCGGGACAGATGACCCTGACAGAAGGGGAATAATCCTATTTCCAGATTCACCTGGTTCTTCACGGAAAGTTGGGGGAGCAAACAAGGGCTTAGGCGTAGCACCAAAAGCTGCACGCGGAAGGAGCATGAAAGCGCGACCAACCCAATCGCGCGGAGGGGTCAAGGGACAGCGTCCCTTGTGGGGCTTGGGGCAACGCCCCAACTGTTCCGCGGGCGGCCAGCATCTTAAACGCGCTCAACAAAGGCGCAGGCAGCGAAGCGTCCC
>ENA-ORSC01002590-ORSC01002590.1-human-gut-metagenome-genome-assembly--contig:-NODE-2590-length-10740-cov-2.466729_pt1 | contig 10740 bp, 10 predicted proteins | sample MGYA00242178_ERZ509140 | MGnify/ENA primary metagenome ERZ509140 (study PRJEB26280, sample SAMEA2338681) | human gut metagenome | biome: human gut; feature: human-associated habitat; material: faeces... | reverse complement strand
CTGCTGGACGCCGCCGGCACCTTTGCCGACAACCGGGTGCTGGAGATCCTGACGGACCGCTACATGAACGCCGGTATGTTTGCCACGCTGAGAGAATGTGCCGATCAAGCGGCGACCTCCGCCAACTGCGCATACGAACTGACCTTCCTTGCAGCCGCCGTGTTCTGCTTTGTCTATGTGGTGGTCATCAAGAAGGATCGGTTGGTTCCCAAAATGGAGGCCCCCAAGTACTTTGGCGCCATCTGCGAAACTGCCGGCCAGTTCGCCTACATCTACGCCATTTCCGACACCGCCCATCTGGCCATGTCCGCTCCCATCATTTCCTCCTACTGTGCCGCCTCCGTGCTGTGGAGCCGCATCTTCCTGAAGGAAAAGCTCTCTTGGAAGCACTACGCCATGATCTGCCTGGTGGTCATCGGCATCGCCATCATGGGCTTCTTCGACCTGTAAGCCCACTGTATATGACAAAGATCCCCGCCGCTCACATGAGCGGCGGGGGTCTTTTTCAGGCACGTTCAGGTGTGGATTCAAGCGCGGGGTAAGGCCCGATCCAGCTTTTCCAGAAAAAAGGCCAGCAGGAATCCGGCGGCGCAGCAGAGCAGCGACGCCACTGCCTCGCCCACGCTGTCATACCGGATGGGAACGATCACCAGTGTGGAGGCCGCCACGATGCCCAAGATCCCGTGGAAGGTTACGGCGTAATGGGTCCGCAGCAGCCATGTAACGCCCCGGGCCAACAGCAGCATGGTCAGCAGCATCCCCGGCAGGCAGGCGGACAGGGTCAGCAGCCGCATTTCCGCAAGACTGTTCAGCAGTGGCTCATACAGCCCCAACGCCATCATAATGGAGGAGCTGGTCAGCCCCGGCAGCACCACGCTGGCACCCCAGAGCGCGCCGCAGAAGTTGTACCAGCCGAAGTTCGGCGTCACCGTCACGCGAAGCACATGGCGCACATAGAAAAGCGTCAAAAACACCGATAGGGCGCAGACGCCGCAGGCGATCCACGCCGCCCGGCCATGGCCCTCCTTCCCCGCCTCCCGCCAGAGGGCAGGAAACGTTCCGGCAATAAGGCCGATAAAGAGCCAGATGGTAGCGGCGTCCGACAGAGCATACGCGGCGCTGATCCCCTTGGCGAGACCCAGAAAGCCCACAGCCCAGCCGATCCCCAGGGGAAGGAAAATATGCCAATATTTTCGGATCCCCCGTCCGGGATGGGACAGAGTCTCCATCATGGGGCGGTATACGTCGAACACCACAGCCAGTACGCCGCCGGAGACGCCGGGCAGGATCGCCCCTGCGCCGATCAGTGCACCGCACAGCAGATCTCGCAGCCAGCGTTCCCGATCCGCCTGCTTATATGGGTCCGTCATATTCCACCTCCTCACTCAAACTGTATACAGGGTATCATATCAGCATTCCCCGCTCCGCGCAATCCGAAACTGTAAACGATTTGAGAATTTTGGTGATTTTGGAAGATTTGGCCCATAAAAGCCCCGGTTTCCCCATTTGGGAAGGGCATAGTGATCTTTCGCTAAAAACCCTTGCGTGTCCACGAAAAAAATGATAGAACTTTTTTAAAAAAGGGGTGGCTTTTCCGCTATGGCGGTGTTAGAATAGGGGCACTGCCCTGAAGGGCGACCCTTTTCTGTATTTTTGACAGTATTTCAGGAGGTTTCCCATGATGCGGAACGCAAAGAAAACCTACGAGATCGACATGCTGCATGGCGCGATCCTGCCGAAGCTGCTGCGCTTCGCCGTCCCGCTGACCCTCTCCACCATGCTGCAGCTGCTGTTCAACGCGGCGGATGTGGTGGTGGTCGGCCGCTGGGCCGGTGACAATTCCCTGGCGGCGGTGGGTTCCAACACCTCCCTGATCGCCCTGCTGACCAATAGTTCTTAGGATTGTCCATCGGCGCCAATATTCTGGCTGCCCGGTACTTCGGCGCTCACGAGGACGAGGAACTCAGCAAAACGGTCCACACCTCCATCCTGCTCTCCCTGTACAGTGGCGTGTTCCTGACAGTGGTCGGTATTCTGGGTGCCCGGACCATTCTGATCTGGATGCAGTGTCCCGCCAATGTGCTGGATCTGGCCACGCTCTACCTGCGGATCTACTTCGCCGGCATGACCGCCACCATGCTCTACAACTTTGGCGCCGCTCTGCTGCGGGCCAGCGGCGATACCCAAAGACCTCTCTATTACCTGTTCGCATCCGGCGTTGTCAACGTGATCCTGAATCTGGTCTTTGTCATCTACTTCCACATGGATGTGGCAGGCGTGGCATTGGCCACCGTGATCTCCCAGTGCATTTCTGCCGCACTGGTGGTCCGCTGCCTCATGAAGGAGACCGGTCCTCTGCGGCTGGACTTCCGGCAGCTGAAGATCTACCCCATCAAGCTCAAGCAGATCATGCAGGTGGGCATCCCCGCCGGAATTCAGGGAATGCTGTTCTCTCTGGCCAACGTGACGGTGCAGTCCTCCGTCAACTCCTTCGGTGAGGTCATTATGGCCGGCAGCTCTGCCGCCATCAGCATTGAGCAGTTCATTTATTCCAACATCAACGCCTTCTATCAGGCCAACGTGGCCTTTACCAGCCAGAATTACGGTGCCGGCGACTACCGGCGCATCAAAAAGATCGCCCGGATCAGCGTTGTAACCGGCGTTGTGACCACAGAGCTTCTGAGCGTTCTGGCCGTCTATTTCGGCCCGCAGCTTCTGGGGATCTATTCCCCCAGCGCCGAGGTAGTGGCAGCCGGTATGGTGCGCCTCCGCTGGATCGCCCTGTTCTACGGTCTGGACGCCATTATGGATGTGATCGTCGGTTCTCTGCGTGGCGTGGGGTACAACATTCTTCCCATGCTGGTCACGCTGATGGGCTCCTGCGCCTCCCGGCTCATCTGGCTGTCTACTGTGTTCCGGCTTCCAGCCTACCACCGGATCGAGATGGTTTACATCGTCTATCCTCTCTCCTGGGCCCTGACGGCCACCACCCACCTCATCTGCTATTTCTTCGTTTCCCGAAAGGTGGACCGGGAGCTTCGTGCCCACGAAGCGGAGCTGGCCGCCCGTATGGAAGAAAGCCCGGAGGAAGCAGACTCCTGAGCACATTCGCCAAGCAAGCAAAAAAGCTGCGGAAACCAGTCGGTTCATGTTCATAGGTACACAATGTGACCTATGGGGTAGGCCGGACGGTACAGGGCACGAAAAAATAAGTCGGGGGAAATTCCCTCGACTTATTTTTTCTTTGATCCCAAGTTTATTTGAGCGCCACATTTCAATGTGGATGCGCAGACGCTGACCCCAACGAGAGCGGGTAGCGGAAACCGTCAGACAGCACGGGATAGGATATTGCCCATCGTTTGCGCCGCTTTGAGCTGCGCGTCCGTGGTAACGTGGGCGTATGTATCCAGCGCGAAGCCCGCCGAGTAGTGGCCCAGCATACTGCTGACGGTCTTGACGTCCACGCCGTTCTGGAGCGCCATCGTGGCGAAGGTGTGTATAAATCGTGAAACTCGAATTGAGTGATTAATTGCACTATTTGGCAGTTTTGTGAAACAAATTGCGGGATAGTGCTTTTTATTCTCAATCATCTGCTATACTTGAAATAATAAAAATAATGATTGAGGGATAGCAAGAATTGGTGCATTCCTTCAAAACCATCAAGTCACAAAAAGGGATTCTGTTGGGCGCATATTGAATCAGTCTTTCTAACTGGCCAAGGTTATGATGTGCCTCTGCTAAGAGAAATGCCAATTCATCGTCCATTTTAGGTGTAAAGGCGCTCTTGAAAATCAGGGCAAACATTTCCGGTACTACGCTGATGTGCATAATCAGGACTCCCAAGCCGCCTACAATATAAATCAGAGCCAAACGGCACAACTTTTTCCATGATATCCGCGATTCGCTTTAGGCCGCCATCGGCAGTAGCAAGGTATCAGTCGGTTTTTTCTACAAAACAAGGGGCCTTCGTAAAGAAAGCCCCTTGTTTTTAATGTTGGCCTAAGTTCGTCTGCCAAGTCATCCCCAGTCAGCGCACTCCCTCAAAGCAGAGAGTTTTGTTTCCAAACTGAGCGGGGACGTTTTCCGTTCGATTATTTTCTCTCGGAAGTTTCAGCAGTATTCTGCTTTGCCAGCTTTCTGGACTTGTAGTTCCGGATGCCAAAAATTACCACGGACACAATCGCGATCAAAATGAACGCGCAGCTGATCGGACGAGTGAAGAAAATGCTGAAGCTGCCTTCAGAAATGACCATGGCACGGCGGAAGTTCTTTTCAGCCAAAGGTCCAAGCACGATGCCCAGCAGAATAGGCACCAGTTGGAAGCCCATGCGCCGTAGGAAATAAGAAACGATACCGAAAATCAAAATGATATAAATATCATAGATGCGGTTGTTGGTAGAATAAGAGCCTGCAATGCAGAATGTCAGTACGATGGGAGCCAGAATCTCATAGGGAATGCGGGTAATATGCGCATAAAACCGGGTCAAACCAGTGCCCACGATATACATGAACACATTCACCACGAGCAGGCCCAGCATGATGGCATAAAGAATGTTGCCCTGCTCGGCAAACAAGGACGGGCCGGGAACCATGCCGTGAAGCATGAATGCGCCCATCAGAATGGCCGTTGCACCGTCACCGGGGACACCCAGCGTCAGCATGGGGATCATGGTTGCGCCGCAAGCGCCGTTGTTGGCGGATTCCGCAACAGCCACGCCCTCGATCTCACCCTTGCCGAACGTTTCCGGGTGCTTGGACGCCTGCTTGACCTGATTGTAAGCAATAAACGCTGCCAGACCGCCGCCAGTGCCGGGCGTTGCGCCAATGATGACACCGACAAGAGAACCAATGCCAATGGGCTTGCGGCAGCGCCGATATTCCTCTTTTGTGATCTTATCCTTCGTCAGGGCCTTGGGGTCATAAATTTTATGATCCGTTTTGGGATCATATTTAGATTTGGTCAGAATTTCAGAGATGGCGAACATACCAATCAGCGCAATAATGAGGTCGATACCGGCCATCAGCTTCTTCTGACCAAACAGGAACCGCGCTGTACCGCTGATAGAATCCACGCCGATCGTGGTCATGAACAAACCAAGGCAGGCAGCAATCAGGCCCTTGAAAATGCTGTCATTCGACACACCGGCAATAACAGACAGTCCGAACACCGCCAGCGCAAAATATTCCGCAGGGCCAAAGAGCAGGGTGATCTTTGCGATCAGCGGAGCCAGAAACAGCAGAGAAAACGCACTGATCAGACCGCCGATCGTAGAGGCGTACAAGGCCATTTGCAGGGCCTTAAACGCCTGCCCTTTGACGGTCATCGGATAGCCGTCAAACAGTGTTGCCGCATTGGCGGATGTACCGGGCGTATTGATGAGGATCGCCGTGATCGAGCCGCCGTAGGTACCGCCGCAATAAATGGCCAACAGCATCAAGATCGCCATGGTCGGGTCCATGCCGTAGGTCAGAGGAATGCACAAGATAATGCCAAGGTCAGAGGTCAGGCCGGGAATTGCTCCGACTACGATGCCAATAACCAGGCCGACGGGGATAATCAAGAAGTTCTGCCAATTCAACAGAATTTGCAAACCGCCTAAAAATTGTTCCATGATCTTCCTCCTTCCCCGTTACGGCAGAGAGACGTGAAGCACGACTCGGAATACATAATATACGATGCCTACCATGGCAAGGGGGATCGCATAGTAATACCATTTTCTGGCACCATAGTACACCATGATCGCAAGAACCAGGATCACGGTGGAGATGACAAAACCAAAAGGTTTCACCATAAAGCAGTAGGCAACAAGGAACAGGCAATAGAGAATGGAGCGCAGTTCCTTCTTGAAGGCAGCGGAGTGAAAGGATTCCTTCGTGACGGTCAATTCCTCTTTTTCCTTCATAAAGATGCCTTCCAGCAAAAGGCAGACGGCAAAAACAAACATGCCGCCGATGGCGATTTTAGGAAGCGTCTGTGCGGTAATAGCGGTTTTCTCCATCGTCTTGACCTGCGTAGGGATAGAAAACCATAAAAAAGAGCTGATAAGGGCAAACACGATGCCCGATATGATCTCATGGTTATACTTGATTTTCATAATAACACACCTCAGTTAAAAAGGGGTGCCCCAAGCCCAAGGACTCAGGGCACCTCAGTCACTTACTGAACCAGAGGGATGTACTGACTCATAGCCTCAGTCTGGGAATCGATCATGCTCAGGATCTCGGCAGCATCGGAATCCCATGCCTTCATGCCCATGCCAGCCATGAACGCCTGGAACTCAGGATCGGCATACACTTCCAGAACAAACTCGCGCAGCTTTTCCTGGATACGGGGATCAACAGAGGAACGGACGGCCAGATAGTCCATACCGGTGAACTCCACGTCAATGCCCTGCTCCTTGAAGGAAGCAATGTGGCCAATGCCTTCCACATCCAGGCCTTCGGGGATAAAGGTACCCAGGCAGTTCAGCTGACCGTTGATCACATAGTCGCGATAGGTCGGAGGAGAACCGATGGCAATATCCACATGGCCGCCAACCAGAGCGTTGATCGCTTCCTGGCCGCCGTCATAAGGCACTGCCTCGCAGGGGATGTCCAGAAGGGCGAACAGTGCGGAGATCATGGTGTAGCTGTCATTGCCGGGGCCGCCGGTAGTTGCATATTTCACCGTGTGGCCAGCGGCAGCGTAATCCTTCAGCTCCTGAATGTTGGTAATCTTGCTGGATGCGTTGCTGAGGATGACAAACTCCGTGATACGGATACCGCAGATGGGGCTGATGTCATCAATGGTATAGTCCACATCAATAAAGCTGGGAGTCAGAGAAAACAGAGGACCGTTGCAGCAGAACAGCGTGTAGCCATCGTCCTCAGCCTCCAGAAAATCGTTCATGCCGATGGTACCGGAACCGCCGGTATGGTTTTCAACGATCATGGGGACACCCAGGATCTTGTCGCTGTAAGAGGCGATCTGACGGGTGATCACGTCAGGACCGCCGCCCAGGCTCCAAGGCTGGATCAAGGTGATCTCCTTGGTGGGCCAATTCAGTTCTTCCGTAGCAGGGGCACCCGTCTCAGACGGAGTACCGGAGGTCGCGGGGGGCTCGTTGGTCTTTGCGCCGCAAGCAGCCATGCTCATGACCATGGCCAGAGCGAGAAGCAGGGATAAGAGTTTCTTGCTTTTCATCGTGGTTCCTCCTTAATTAGTGTTTGGTGGTAAATTTGATAAATTCCGGAGTAATACTCCCAGAATCGATCACAAGAGTGATGGCCTGAAAACCGTCAGGTTGGTGGAAATATGGGGGGTAAGATCGTTCGTCCGTGAAAAGGAATTGCGGCGGCCGGTTTGCGGGGCACATGGCCAAAAGCCGCTCATAAACCTCAGCATTTGCACTCCGGTAGCGGCGATCCGAGGATGCAGTTGTGATCACATACCGCAGCGGCATATCTCCCATAAATTGTTCTGAAATACTATCAACTTGACCGTGATGCGGCAATTTGAGAACGGTTACATTTTTGAGCAAAGAAATATCGACCTCGTCCCAGTCGCCGGGGCAGCTATCTGCTGCCGTCAGAAAAACTTCGTCCCCTGCTTCGATCCTCAACAGGAAGCTGGTGTGATTGGACATAGCGTCTAACTTGGTCAGGATCTCTGTGATCACATCCATGTCTGTTTCATCATAGGCCTGCTCTATGAAAGCCATGTAATCGCTGATGTTCTTTTCCTTCGGTGCCAAGACGCTGATTTTCAGATCCTCCGCCAAATCCAGCTGGTCATCAGGATGGAGCACATGGACCGGAATTTGTTTGGCATTCGCATCCGATATGATCTCACGGTAGCTGTTCAAAGCCGCCGTATACAAGGGAACGCTTCTGGCCGCCCCTTCTTTTGCTTCTAAGGGCTTGCCCTTCAAGAACGGTTCTGCCGGGTAGGGTACATAAATGGCGCCAACACTTACATCCTTCAGCACCGGCAGCAAGCCACAGACATGGTCCTCATGAATGTGAGAAATCAGCAGCGCATCAATATGATGGATCTGTCGGGTTCGCAAATATTCGGCGCAGCGAACACGGTAAGGATCTCCCTCAAACTCTTGCGGCAGATTGCCGCCTCCATCTAAGAGCGCCGTATAGCCCGTGTCTGATTCCATCAAAATGGCATCGCCATATCCGACATTCACAAATGTGATCCGCATTTCTTCACCTCGTTTTTTGTTTTGATAAAAAGAATCTCAAGTGGTTCCGCGAACGATCAGTTCTGTTGGCATTTCAATATACCATTCCGAAAGCTCTTCCCCGTCAATCAGGCGAAACAGCATTTCTACCGCTAACTTGCCCATCTGAAGGGAATCGATCCGCACCGTGGTCAACTCCGGTTCAATGACCCGGCTGACATAGCTGTCATCAAATCCGATCACTGCTACATCTTCCGGAATCCGGAGTCCCATACGCATCGCAGCCTTCATCGCTCCTACCGCAATGGTATCATTGGTACATAGCAGCGCAGTCGGCCGCTCCGGGCAGCTCAGCATTTCACGGGCACAAGTTTCCGCGCACAGCTCATTGGCATCCACATCCCGTATAAGCAAAGGATCTACTGTGAGTCCGGCACTAACGATCGCGTCCATGTATCCGTTGTGGCGGTCATGGTAAATTTGGGGAGAAAAACGTCCCTCCAGCAAAGCGATCCGTCGATGGCCCTTCTGAATCAAATGTTCAGCGGCACATTTTGCCCCATGATAGTTGTCAACAGCGATGCAAGGCAAGTGTTCCATCTGGATCAGATTATTCAGCACAACAACAGGAATGTTCTGTTTGCAAAAGCTTTCGATAGAACTTCGGTCTGTTTGTCCGGCTATGATAACGCCATCCATGTGTTTTTTTATGCTCACTTCTCCGCTGGGCAGACGCACATGGTCATTTGTAGTGACAAAAAGGCCATAGTTCCGTTTCATCGTTTCCTGCATGATCGCTTCCAAAGCCGACGAATAGAACGGATTCAGAATGGCAGGATACTGATTTTCGTGGATCACAAACGTGATATTATCCGTTTTCTGGCGAGCCATTGCTCGGGCGATTGGATTCGGCGTATAATTCAGCTCATTTGCCGCAGCATAGATCCGGGCCTTTGCTCGCTCGCTAACCGCTTCCGGAGACGCAAATGCACGCGAAACAGTTGCTTTTGAGTATCCACATTTTTTCGCAACGTCGATGATCGTAGCAACCATTCAAATACCCCTCGCCCAAAATGAGAACGTTCTCATATCGTTTGCAAAAATAATGATGGCGTATTGCCCTCATTGCATTTTTAACATATCATGCGCTTCTTTCGTTGTCAACACACTTCTATTTTTTCTACTTTCTGCTGTTTTTTGCTCAATTTTTTTGTGTATAAACACCAGTATTTTCTTGCTTGGACGCAGTCTGTCCACCCCTTATTCAGAAAAACGCAGCTACGCAATGCAGAATAACCTTCTCGCCTGTGGCACAGGTTGTTTGCAGCGCTGGCGCGGTATGAAAAGCGCAGATCGCCGCTTTCTTCTCTGCTGTACAGTGTAACCTGCATGTGACACAACAGAGCTCAACAGCAAGAAGCAAACTGAGATGTCCTTGCAGAGTTTTGCCCCCATTCATCAGTGCTGCACGGTTCCGCAGGTACCGCGATGTCAACAAGAAGGGGACACACGCCTGACGGCGTGTGTCCCCTTCTTTTCCCTATTTTTTAACGGATCAGATCCCGTCCTTCGTCCGGGCCAGGCGGCGGCTCACAGCCATGCCGAAGGCGTCCGGCCCCACATGGCTGCTGACGCTGAAGGAAAGCGGATCGGCGAAGATGCCGCCGTGCTCCGGGAACGCGTTCACCGCCATCTCCCGCCAGTCCTCCAGTGCGGCGGCGTCCTGATAGCTACCGGCCACGGCGATGTCGATGTCCCACTTGGCGGAAAGCCGCTCCGCGTCGCCACGAATGGTCTCCAGCAGCTTTTTCTTGCAGCCTGCGGTGCCGCGCACCTTGGCGCAGGCGTCCAGCAACTCCCCCTCGATCTTCAAAAGGGGCTTGATCTGCAAAACCGCGCCGATGGTTGCGGCTCCGGCGGTCACGCGACCGCCCCGGCGAAGATATTCCAAGGTCTCCACGCCCACGTACACAATGGAATCCAGCCCGCTGGCCTCCAGTTCCCGCTGGATCTCCTGTGCCCCGCAGCCCGCCTCCCGCAGGGCCACGGCGTCCCACGCGGAGCTTTTCTGAGAGATGGAAATGCGGTGATTGTCCACCACAAACACCCTGCCCTCGTAATCCTCCGCCAGCATCTGCGCCGTGGCGCAGGAGGCAGAGAGACCGCTGGACATGGGGATGTACACCAACTCCTCATATTCGGCCAGCACCTTGTCCCAAAGGGCCGTCACATCGCCGAGGGACGGCTGGGAGGTGGAGACCGCCTGCCGCTCCGTCAATGCACGGAAAAACTGATCCGGCAGCAGGTCGATCCCCTCGTAATACGCCTGTCCCTCAATGATGACCGGCATCGGCAGAACGAAAACGTTCATTTTCTGTGCTTCTGCCTGTGTAATGCCGCTGTTGCTGTCTGTTACAATGGCTGTTTTCATGCGTTTGCTCCTTATGTGTGAACGGGTCCTTTCAAATCCGTGTTCATGATTTTGCGTGCCGTCAGGGCGCAGCAGCTCTTTCTATATGCTTTTCTGCGGCCGTGTAGCGATACGTTGCTACAAATAAACTTTATGTGG
>ENA-ORSC01002586-ORSC01002586.1-human-gut-metagenome-genome-assembly--contig:-NODE-2586-length-10753-cov-3.328099_pt1 | contig 10753 bp, 9 predicted proteins | sample MGYA00242178_ERZ509140 | MGnify/ENA primary metagenome ERZ509140 (study PRJEB26280, sample SAMEA2338681) | human gut metagenome | biome: human gut; feature: human-associated habitat; material: faeces... | reverse complement strand
GCCTAACATTCTGTTAGAGTTCATAGCTGTAAGATTGTGTTGTACTACCATAATAATTTACCTCCTTGTATTACTGCCCAATTCCTTTTGCGGCAGTGTGCGTATCTGTATTGTTATTGAGAAATCCTTTTCTCCCAGATACTTGTTTTTAGTTTTTATAGTAACCGGAGTAGGAGCTTCCCTGTCGGGCCCTGACAGAGCCGCTCTTCCTCCGGTTATTACCGTATGAAATTATTTGTCCGCATTTCCCTTTGTGATGATCACGTTGGATTTTTTGCGGTACTTCTCCGGGTGCTCTTCTTCCGCATAATATTTAGGAAGCTTCGCTCTCTCCTCCGGATCTGTGATCTGGTTTTCTAATACCGTGCTCCGCACGATGTTCACCTCTTTCGGTGCATCGATCATGATGCGGAGATGATTCTTGGTTCCTCCCAGGAACACGATCTTGATATTGTCATTGATCATCAGGTATTCTTCCGGACTAACGGTCAGACGCAGCATAATTGATAACCTCCCTGTTTTTATTCAGCCTTCCTTGCCTGCTGGTTTGCACTGATGCAACATTTTATTATGGAATGTTGCATTTTCCTTATTCATTAATACTTTCAAGGAGGCTATTATGAGCACGACACAACCTATCCGCAGTAAACAACTTTTACACGATTTCAAAGAGTACTACCTTACCAAACAGCCTAACTTCCGGAATTACACTCTCATCCTGATCGGTCTGAACACTGCTCTCCGTATCAACGACATTCTTCATCTCTCCTGGGGAAATGTCTATTGCTCGGAATGCAGCCGCTTTTACACCCATCTTCTGATCACAGAAAAGAAAACAGGAAAAGAGACCCGAATCCTGCTCAACAGAGAACTTCAGAAAACATTACAGTCCTACCGGACAACACAGTCTTTCGTAACCGACACAGACTACCTCTTCCCCAGCCCCAGAAAAGCTGATTCCCCACTCTCCCGATATCAGGCCTACCGCATTGTCCGCAAAGCTGCCGAAGCCGTCGGGATCGAAGATGTGATCCGGTGTCACTCCCTGCGGAAGACCTTCGGCTACCATGCATGGAAAATGGGAACTCCGCCCGCATTGCTGATGGAGATTTACAATCATTCTTCTTTTCAGATCACAAAACATTATCTGGGAATTGAACAGGATGACAAAGATGCCGTATTCCGCGATATACAGCTATGATATATGTTACGTAAAATCATTATAACGATATATATAGTTCGTGATAACGATTTTTATAAAAAGGACTAAAGTTTTCTCATGGTCAGCCGAAATATGTAGTGCAAGACAAAATGCAACATTCCATAATAGAATGTTGCATTTTCTATTTTAATCTATTCATTTCTGTGGTATTCTTTTAAAGACTGCATATCGCTTTTTTTCGACAAATATTTCTCTTTTATTGAAACATATACAGTCAGAATCAGGAGTACACATGAAAAGCTTTATATGTCAAATGTTCTATAAACAGCGGGCGGCATTCGAACAAAGCTACGCTTCCAGGGGCAAAGAGTATCCTCTTCCGGAAGACGTTTTCCTACAATCGGATATTTTCTATGATGAGAAGCATGTTCCGGCCCATCGTCTGGATGTCTACCGTCCCAGGGGACGGGACGGAGAGATTCTTCCGGTCATCGTCAACGTACATGGCGGAGGCCTCCTCATAGGGAACAAGGAATTCAACCGTCCCTTTTGTGCCTCCCTTTGTGAGGCGGGGTATCTGATATTCAGCATTGAGTACCGGCTGATACCGGACTGTCTCTTCTATGACCAGCTGGCTGATCTGCATCTGGCACTGGATTTTATCCGGGATCATCTGATGGAATACGGCGGTGACATTTCCCGCATATATGCCTGCGGCGACAGCGGCGGTGCCTGTCTGTTGACTTATGGAATCGCCATGCAGCGAAGCACTGCACTGGCACAGGCTGCCGGAGTACCCCCTTCTGCCCTGCCAGTCCGGGCACTTGGTCTGGTCAGCGGTATGTTCTATACGAACCGCCTGGATCAGATCGGACTTTTCCTCCCCAGATATCTCTACGACCGGCATTATAAAAAAAGTGCTTTTGCCCCCTATGTATCTCCGGAGCACCCGGACATCGTGACCAGCCTGCCACCCAGTCTCCTGATCACCAGTGACAACGATAATCTTCAGAGCTATACTCTGAATTTTGAAAAGGCTCTGCGCAGACATCAGATGCCCCATAAACTGATCAACTACCCGAAGGATCCCCGCCTGACCCATGCGTTCAGCGCTTTTTACCCGGAGCTTCCGGAAAGCAGGGAAGTGATCCACCATTTGATTCATTTTTTTGAACATACCGGAGAGGACTGTAAAGGGGGATATGTATCATGACATACGACGAAAATATTTTCAAAGAAAAAGCTAATCGGAAAGCCCGTAAGATCTGGATCGTTTTTGCTGTTTTACTGAGTGCCAACTATGGCTCCGATGCGTCCGGGGGATTATATCCCACCACTTCTTACCTTATTTTTCTGGCATTGTGCTGGCTGCCTCTGATCTTCGGCGAAGTGTTGTTACGTGTAAAGGGCTGGGCAACGGAACTCTACCGCTACGATCTGGTCATCGGTTACGGCATCTTCTACACTTTTGTCATCTGTACTACAGCTTCTCCGATCGCTTTCACTTATATCCTGCCGGTAACGAGCCTGCTGGTACTATATAAGAACCGGAAATTCATGATCAACTGCGGTATCGCCAATGCTCTGATCATCGTCGGTGCAGCCGTCTATCGCTATATGCTGGGCTTCAACAGTGCTTCCGATATGAAGAATTACCAGTTACAGCTGTCCTGTATCGTCCTGTGCTACATCTGCTATGTCATGTCCATCCGTCATCTGAACGAATCCGACGGTGCCATGACCGACAGCATCAGGGCTGACCTGCACAGAGTCGTAACTACTGTAGAACAGGTAAAGTCTTCGAGTAATATCATTCTCGATGGCATCACTGTCGTAAGAGAGCTGGCTTCCGAGAATAAGCATGGCTCCGATATCGTCATGCTGGGTATGAACGAGCTGACTGACAACAACAATATGCTGCAGGATCGTACCACATCATCCACACAGATGACCTCCGATATCCGTGCCCAGGTAGAAAATGTGGTAGCTTTGATCGGAGAAATGATCACGCTCGTCGAAAAAACGCAATCCCATTCCGGCGTCAGCGCGGAAGACCTGAAGAGTCTGGTGAATACAGCTGCTACCATGTCACAGCTGTCCACCGAGCTGGAAAATGTTCTGGAGAATTTCCGTCAGGAATTCGAAATGGTAAAACAGGAGACCGGCACCATAGAGAAGATCACAAACCAGACGAATCTGCTGGCATTAAATGCTTCCATCGAAGCTGCCAGAGCCGGAGAAGCCGGCAAGGGCTTCGCTGTCGTAGCGGATCAGATCCGTACCTTAAGCACCGAGACCCACGCTTCCTCTGATCAGATCAGGGATGCTCTCTCCCGGCTGGATGCTACCTCCGCGAAGATGACCTCTTCCATTGAAGAGACATTAAAGCTGATCCAGATCACTCTGGAAAAAGTAACGCAGACCGGAGATAACGTAAATCAGATCGCTTCTGATTCCGTGCAGCTGGGCAATCACATTCAGGTTGTAGATAATGCCATTAAAGAAGTAGAGAGCTCTAACACTCAGCTGGTATCCAACATGGAGCAGGTATCTAACATCGTGGATACCATTACAACCTGTATCACGCATTCCAGCCGTACCAGTGAACGGATGCTCAGCAAGTATCAGGAAACAGCAGACAATATCAATACCATCGAAGATGTCATGGAGAACATGATGTGTGATCTGGGTATTGGTGGTTTCATGGGTATTGAAGACGTCAAGCCCGGCATGAAGATCGACTTACAGCTAGTTGATCAGAAGGATGACAACTATCTTGGGGAACTGATCGAGCAGATTCCGGAGGGACTGTTGGTATCCTGTCAGAAGAAGCTGACGATTAACGGGTCTGCTTCCTGTATGCTGCAGGTCACCGCAGGTAATATCCTGTACTGTTGGGACAAAGCCACCATTTCTCCTGCTCCTGAAAATGGTGAACATGCTTTCAAGATTACCATTACTACCAGACCCAGGATCAACAATAGACGCAAATACCCTCGTATGGATCTGAATAATACCTGTACTATTAAGTTCAAAAATTCCGATACGGAATATGCGGCTACCATGGAAAATATCAGTGCCAACGGATTCGCCTTCCTGGCCACAGACAAGATATTCACCCAAAGCAAAAATGCAGAAGTCATTATCACGATCCATGATTTTGCTCTGCCGAATCATAATGTGCTGGAAGGTCGCATCATCCGCTGTTCCGACGACAACGGACTGTATATCGTCGGATGCCAGATGCCGGAGGATAATTTCTATATCCTGGAATATGTAGAAAATAACTTAAATAAATAGAATTCCTGTATAAAACCAAGGCACCAAAAATGCCCATTCATATTCAAATGAATGGGCATTTTTAATGTTGTTCTTTACGGTTTCAATAGCCGGGCGATCAGACCCTCGACCTCCTGGAGCTGTTCTTTTGTGCTCTCTTTGTGGCTTTCCTTGCGGTATTTTGACGGAGACATGCCCTTCATGGCATGGAACGCTTTGGTAAATACCAGCGCATCACTATATCCACAGGACAGGGCAATACTCTCAATCGGATAATTGGTGGATTCCAGCAGCTCTCTCGCCTTGGTGATACGGAAGGTGGTGAGGAACTGCTGAGGCGACATTCCCAGATAATTCTGGAACAATGTATATAAATAACTGCGGTTGATACACACATAATCCGCCACATCCGTTACCTTGATAGGGTTACAGTAGTTACTCTGGATAAAAGATACCGCTTTTTTCACATACTGGTTCCCCTTATCCTCTTCCTCTCTGGCTACCACACCGGCGCTGTCCGCGATCACAGACAGGAATACTCCCAGCAGTCCGTTCCGGCGCAGATCATCCGCGATTCCAAAGGTATTGTGTTCCATCATATCACGGACAATCGAATACAGCTCCTCTGATTTATCACAGGAAAAAATAGGATGCCTGTCTGACAGTCCCATGCTATGTAAATACTCTTCCGCGCGGCTCCCGGCGAATCCGACCCACAGATAACTCCAGGGATCCTTCGCATCCGCCTGATAGAAAGCCAGTTCGTTGGGCTGGATCAGAAATCCGTACCCTGCTTCTAGCCGGTATTCCTTGTCATGGAACCGGAAATGCCCCTTGCCGCTTAAGACATAGTGGATCAGGTAGTGCGGCTTGGATGCCGGTCCAAAGCTGTGCAGTGCTTCCGTCTGAGAGCACCCGCAGCAATTCACATACAGACTTCCTGTTTTGTCATTGATAAAGTCCAGCTTAAATGCTTTTTCCATGGCAATTCCTATCCTTTCCCATCGGTCAATTCACTATAATCCCGCCGTCCTCATCAAACGCCACACAAAAAGCACTGCTGTATTCGTTCATACGCTGCAGGATCCTCTGCTTATCCTCCCCCGTTGCCGGCGTCGGTCGGAAATCATTCCTTGTTTTGACAGAGCTTACCATACAGGGAATGATCCGGGCGTTCTGATCCTCCACCTTTTCCCCGTTCTCAAAAGTAAAGGTCTGCTGGAAGATCATGGTGTCCTTGTCCTCCGGATTCCGGTTGGCTCCGAAGCAGAAATTTGCCAGACTGTAGATAATATATCTGCCCTTGTATTCCTCGATTCCCTGCAGGACATGGGGATGATGACCGATGACCAGATCCACACCCCAGTCAATGCATTTCCTGCCAAGCTGCTGCTGATAATTTTCCGGATAATTGTCTTTTTCGATACCCCAGTGACAACAGGCGAGGATCAGATCCACGTTCTGTTCCCGCAAGACTTCGATATTATTCTGAATCAGTTTCTCCGCCTGTGCGCCCCATTCCACTTCATTAACGGAGATAATGCCGATTTTCAGATTCCGCTCTCCGCCGTGGGCTGCCGCGCTGTCCGGGATCTCATAGATGCCTACATTTTTATCATAGGCATAGACAATACCCTCCTGCTCCAATGCTGCCACTGTATCCCGGCTGCCCTGTTCTCCGTAGTCCAGTCGATGATTGTTCGCAAAGCTGACGGCTTCGATATCCCCCAAAGTCAGTAGATGGGCATACGCCGGATCTCCCTTGATGCAGTAGGTCTGCCCCTCACGCATATGTTCCGATGTGGTCAACGGTCCTTCGAGATTCACGATGGTCATATCGTCCGCCTCGAAAATATCTCTCACATTCTCGAAAAAATATCCCTCATCCTCCGCCTGATCGTACACCTGGCGGAAGGAATAGCTGTAATCCTGTTCCTGATGATTGCCCAAAGTCACATCCCCTGCTGCGGAGATCGTGATCGTGCAGCGTTCCCCCATCAAAGTATCCGAAGCTCCGGACTGTCCTGATTCCGGCAATGCAGTATTGTCACCGTCCGTCCCACCTGGCAGAACGATCTCCCCGATATTATCCCCGGGCTGATTGTCCTGCGGTCCGGTATGGTAACCGCCGATCGGCTGCGCCAGTTCTTCCACCCCGGGAATACAGACCTGCTGTGTCAGATCATCCCCACAGCCGCTAAGCGCTATTACACTGACCGCACAAACCAGTGCCACAAACCGCTTTTTCCTCTGCCCCATAAACACTCTCCCTCTGTTACAAAGAAATCCCTTAGCCCTCTCCTAAATCAGTCTTAATTTTCAGAAGCCGCTGTCGCAGTGCTGTCTCCCGTTCCATACAGATTCTCCTGCAGGAATTTCTTATTTGCCTCGAAATCCACCTCCAGCACGGACATTTTACGATGGGTCGCATCCTTATACGTGCCTTCAATGGGAATACTGTTCTGTATAATATCGTATGTCAGAAGCTTCGGTGCCATGAGGCTTAACCGGTAACACTCTGTCTGGGTCAGGTTCGTGGTCAGATTCGGCATCAGACCGTCGATCAGACCCTTCGGATTCGTGAGTACACCCTTAGGCAGCTTATGAATGACCTCTGTCAGCACCTTTCTCTGTCGCTCGGTTCTGCCGAAATCCGTACCGATATAACGGTTTCTGCAATATGCCAGCGCCTGGGGGCCGTTCAGATGCACCATACCTCCGGACAGGTCATCGAAATAGTCCGTTCCCTCCGGTCTGCCCAGCAGGATATTATATTCTACCAGGTAGCCGTTCACGTACTCCACTTCCTTGCCGGTCAGCTCCAGGTCCACGCCGCCCACGGCATCTACCAGATTTGCAAATGCCTCAAAATTCACCAGCACATAGCGGCTGATATGAATGTCAAAATTCTGCTCGATGGTCTCCATCAGCAGCTCCGCACCGCCGTAGGAATATGCTGCATTCAGACGATTGTCCTTATATCCCGGTATCTCTACATACATGTCACGGAGCAGAGATGTCATATATATCTTTTTCGTCTTGTTGCTGATAGACAGGAGGATCATGGCATCGGATCTGCCATCCTCCCCGTTCTCACGGGAATCGTTACCGATCAAGAGAATATTCGTGACGCCTTCTTCCTTCATGGGAGAGCTTGCCACGGATTCGATCTCTTCATAATTCATCTCGGCATAGACCTTGCCCACCAGGACGTACAACCCTGCTGCCAGAAATACGAGGATCAGCGCCACTGCGATCAGGAAGCGCTTGAAGCCGGATTTTTTCTTTTTTCTTCCGGAGCGATTTTTTTCTCTGTGATCTTCGTAGTCCTCGTATTCGTCCGCATAGTCCTCCCTTCTGCTACGCCGAGGTCTATCGGATGCCGCCTGTCTGCGACGATCTGCATTACTGTTACTACGGCCACCACTATTACGATTCTCTGAAGTCTTATGCGTCGTCTCTCTGCGAGCCGCCTGTCTCTTACGATACGCGGGATCATCCCAATCCTCCGCGTAATCATCAGCTCTTGCTCGTCTTCCGGATCCGATCACATCCAGTTCCTCCTCATCCTCGTCATCCTCAGTCATGTCAAACATCTGTGGAGCCGGACGTTCTGCTGTCCGCCTTCCGGTTCCGGACTTCCCACTGCCGGAGCCGGACGTCTGCATTTCCTGCATCTCCTGCTGTAAAAAGGCTTCCAGCCCTTTCTGTATATCTTCCATTTCCTGAATAGAATCTCGTTCTCTGTCACTCATATTGTACCTCATTTCCACATACCGGCACCGGTACGTTCCTTAAGCCTCTTTCCTATTCGTCTCCTAGGATACCACACTCCTTTGTATTTGTCGCGGCAGAAATCCTTAATATTTGCTTAAATGTTGTCCGGCATTTTTTAAGACACACTTTCTATGGCAATAAAAAGAAACTGTCTATGGCATCCACAAGAGTTTCTCTTGTACATTTTCCACAGACAGTCTCTGCATTTTTGTTATCTTATATCATTCTATTTATGAGCGATTCTCGCATCTATGTAATTCTTCAGAGATTCCACGGTCTCCTCCACACCCAGCCTGCTGCTGTTGATGGACAGATCGTAGTTCCGGGAGTCGCCCCATTTTACCTTACAATGGCTGTTGTGGTAAGATTTTCTGCGACGATCCTTCTCGATCATGCGCTCCTCCGCATGTCTCGCATCCAGCTCATAGATCTGCATAACACGCTCGATCTTGGCTTCTCTGTCTCCTAATACGAAGATGGAGATCAGATTCGGATTATCCTTCAGCACGATCTCAGAACAGCGTCCTACGATCACAAAGGATTCTCCTGCCTCTGCCTTTTTCTTGATATAGTCGAACTGCATTCTCGCCACATTATCTGCCGGAGAGCTGTTCATTCCCATCACACTTCTGTACAGGAATTTGTTACGTCTCTTTTCATCGAACTCTGCCAGCTCCTTGCTGCTCACATTCATGCTTGCAGCCACCTCATCTAACAGGTTATGATCGTACATTGGCAGCTTGTAATATTCTGCCAGCTTCTGTGCGATCTCATGTCCGCCGCTGCCGTACTCACGGCTGACGGAGATAATCAGTTGTTCACTCATGGGTCTGCCCTCCTTATAGTCTTACAGATATCTCGCATAGATCATTACCATGGAGATTACTATTACTATTATAGTCGCAGGAGCCATAACTTTGCAATATTTTCCCCACTTGATCATATGACCTGCCTTTGCTGCGGTAGCGATACCCACGACATTTGCAGATGCACCGATAGGAGTTGCGCTTCCACCGATATCGGTTCCCATAGCTAACGCCCATGCCAGGATAGAGAGATCCACACCCTGGGTCGCGGACAGACTGCTGATGATAGGGATCATCGTCGCCGCAAAAGGAATATTATCCACGAACGCGCTGGCGATTGCGGAGATCCACAAAATAATCGCGATCATCAGCATCAGATTACCATTACTGATGTCACCGATGAAGTTCGCCATGACTTTCAGGATACCTGTCTGCTCCAGACCGCCTACCACCATGAACAATCCAATAAAGAACAGCAACGTCTTATAGTCGATCTGCTTGATCAGCTTCAGCGCATCTCTGCCTGCAGCGATCAGTGTCACGATAGTGATAAACACGCCGATGCAGGATACGGTCAGACCGGTCTGTGCATGGGTTACCAGCAATGCTACTGCACACAGGAAAATAACGGTACTGATAATGAATCCCTTTTTATCCGTAATCGCCTCGGAAGGATCCGGGTAAGTCTGATTGCTGCCGCCTCGCTGGCACGCAGCTCCTTGTGGAATACCAGGTAAAAATACAATACAACTACGACCAGAGAAATACCTGCGATCAGACCGGTATTGGTCAGGAAATCCGTGAAGGAATATCCCAGGGAAGTACCGATGATGATGTTGGGGGGATCTCCACACATGGTAGCGGATCCGCCCAGATTCGCACAGAATACCTCTGCCAGGATCATAGGCACCGGATTGAATTTCAACAGCTGTGACAGTTCAATCGTGACTGCTGCCAGGAACAGAATTACGGTGATGCTGTCAATGAACATTGCCAGAATACCGGATAATACCATAAAGGTCACAAACAGCGGCACTACCTTATACTTAACCATTTTAGCAAGGCGCATGCAGAGCCAGCGGAAAAATCCGACTCTCGCCATTCCCTCTACCATGATCATCATTCCCGCTACGAATACGATCGTCTCCCAGTTAATGCCGCTGGAAGTCTCCGCGGACTGTCCCGCCGTATACCAGAAATGACTTGTAAAAAAGCTGCCTAAATTCAAGGTCTCCCACACTGCACCCATACTGTGCATTCCCAGTCCGAATACCAGCACCAGCGTCAGCAGACCGCAGCCCAGTGTAATAACGTGTCTCTCCCATACTTCCAAAACGATCAGGACAAACATCGCTACAAATATAACTACTGCAAGTATCTGTGCTATCACTTTTCCTGCCTCCTCGTTAGTTTTTCTTATAAACGTACAAGAGTAGATTGTATCTGAAAAAGCAGGGGAAGTCAATCATTCTTTGGGAGGCTATGCATAAATATTCCGTTAAAGTTTTCCGGATCATTCATTCCGGAAGCTTTCGATATCGTTCTTACCCACATAGCGTAAGAACATGCGGCGCATGTCGATACCGCTCTCTCCGAAATACAGCTTCATATATTTCTCGCCGTCCTGACGAATGGGCAGTGTTACAACACGTTCCATGGTCTGACCTTCCGTGCCGTTAAGGGTCACGGTCTGTTGTAATGTATTGTTCAGGAACACGGAGATCGGCAG
>ENA-ORSC01002584-ORSC01002584.1-human-gut-metagenome-genome-assembly--contig:-NODE-2584-length-10756-cov-3.358284_pt1 | contig 10756 bp, 9 predicted proteins | sample MGYA00242178_ERZ509140 | MGnify/ENA primary metagenome ERZ509140 (study PRJEB26280, sample SAMEA2338681) | human gut metagenome | biome: human gut; feature: human-associated habitat; material: faeces... | reverse complement strand
CTGATGGCATCCGGTTTAATGGTGATGCTTGGCTTTGATTTTATTGAGAACTTCCACCATCCTTATGCGTCCAAAAGCATCTCGGAGTTTTACCGCAGATGGCATATGACACTGGGGCAATGGTTCTGCCGGTATGTCTATATTCCGCTGGGAGGCAGCAGACGAGGGGAACTTTGCACGATTTTTAATCTGTTGGTGGTATGGATGCTGACAGCTTTCTGGCATGGCGCCGGCTGGAACTTTTTCTGCTGGGGCGGATTGCTCTGGATCTGCATTGTGCTGGAACGGCAGCTGGGAAGATTAAAATTCGTACATAAAATGAAAGTACTGCCGCACATTTATCTGTGGCTGATCATTCCCGTAAGCTGGATGTGCTTTGCCATTACGGATCTGTCACAGCTGCAGGTCTATCTGGATAAAATGATGTGGCTGGCACCGGGGATCAGTGGCGGCTATGAGGATGCGTGGAAAGCATTGTCTACCTACGGTGGGCTGTTAGCCGTATCCGGGCTGGCATGTACGCCGGCAATCGAGAAGTTGTACGATTACGGCAAGGATAAGATCCTGATGAAAATATTGCTGGCAGCGGTATTCTGGTATTGCGTCTGGAGACTTATATTAGAGGGAAATAACCCATTTATGTACTTTAGTTTTTAGAAAATCTGGATAGGATAGGAAATATGTTACAGAAACTACGACAATGGATAAGAAAATTATCCTTTCCCATCAGTCTGCTGCTTATGGGAGTCCTGTTTTTTACATGGACGGACAACTGGCAGGTGTATACGGATCCCCTTCGGGAATTGTATAACAGGGGTGTGCAGCTGGCAGCCGGTGCCCGGATGGGTCATACATCGGAACCCGGACAACAGGACGGAACCGTATCGGGGGATACGGTCCCGGAAGGCACAGAAGATCCCACAGGGGAAAGTCGGACACCGGCAGTCGGAGAGACATCGGCAGATACGCAGACAGAGACAATGACAACGGAGGAACCACAACCGACAGAGCCTTCGGAAGAACTGCCAAAAGAAGTGGTCTACCATACGGTGGATGACAGCTATTTTGATGATGCTGTATTTATCGGGGATTCCCGGACAGTGGGAATGTATGAATATGGTGGACTGGAAGAGACCTCCACATTTTATGCCTCTACCGGACTTACGATTTATAAGATGTTCGATTCGAAAATAGTAGCGGTGCCGGGGCAGAAGAAAAAGATCACGGTGGAAGAGGCACTATCCGAGAAACAGTTTGCCAAGATCTATCTGATGATCGGTATTAACGAGATGGGAACCGGTACGGTGGAATCTTTCATGAAGGCTTACGGGGAGGCAGTACAGCATTTGCAACAGCTGCAGCCCGATGCGGTGATCTACCTGCAGGCGATCATGAAGGTGACCACGGAGCGCTCCGGGCAGGGAGACTATATTACCAATGAGGGCATCGAAGCCAGGAATGAAGAAATCGCGAAGCTGGCGGATGATGAGAAGATATATTACCTGGATGTGAATCCGCTGATCTGTGATGAGACCGGAGGAATGGTGGCATCCTATACTTACGACGGAGTGCACCTGAAGGCCCGGTATATTCCCATCTGGCTGGACTTTTTGAAAGAACATGCAGTGGAATAAATTTTTTCTTGACTGTGGAACGATGAAAAGCTATCATGTAACTAATAAGGTCACATAGGTGTGGGCAGGTAGATGACTATCTGCCTATCTCTATGCGGCAAATATTACAAGTTCACATGTCTATGACACAGGAGGAGAAAAATGAGCGAGAAGACTACACTCGGCGAAAATGGCATTTACGATGCCAGATCCTTGGGCGTGCCCAAGATGCTTCTGCTGGGACTTCAGCACATGTTCGCAATGTTCGGTGCCACGATTCTGGTACCCATGCTGACAGGTCTGGATGTTTCCACAACACTGTTATTTGCAGGTCTGGGAACTTTATTGTTCCATCTGCTGACCAAGAGAAAGGTACCCGCATTCCTGGGTTCTTCCTTTGCATTCTTAGGCGGTTATGCCGCAATCGCACCTATGGCAGACGGTGCGGACAATTCCGCATTGCTTCCTTATGCCTGCTTCGGCGTGGCCTGCTCAGGTCTGCTGTATCTGGTATTATCCCTGTTGATCAAGATCTTCGGTACCGGCAAGGTAATGCGTTTCTTCCCGCCCATCGTAACCGGCCCCATCATCATTGCCATCGGTCTGACCCTGTCCCAGTCCGCTATCAACAACTGTTCCGCAGACTGGCTGATCGCAGTGGTCGCTATTGCACTGGTAGTAATCTGCAATATCTGGGGTAAGGGAATGGTGAAGATTGTTCCGATCATCATCGGCGTTGTTGGTTCTTATGTGTTGGCAGCTATCTTAGGCCGCGTGGATTTCACACCCGTTGCGGAAGCTGCATGGATCGGACTTCCTATCCACTGGAATGAGACCGCTTTCTGGGCACTGTCCGACGGCAACACTTCTTTGTTAATTACTTCCGTGATCACTATTATGCCGATCGCACTGGCTACCATGGTAGAGCATATCGGAGATATCTCCGCTATTTCTTCCACCGTTGGTATCAACTATATCAAGGAGCCCGGATTGCATCGTACGTTGTTAGGTGATGGTCTGGCTACCATTATTGCATCACTGTTCGGTGCTCCTGCGAATACCACTTACGGTGAGAACACCGGTGTACTGTCTCTGACCAAGGTATTCGACCCCAGAGTTATCCGTATTGCAGCAGGCTTCGCTGTACTGTTCTCCTTCTCTCCGAAGGTAGCAGCATTGATCGGCTGTATGCCTACCGCTACCTGCGGTGGTGTATCCCTGGTACTGTACGGTATGATCTCTGCAGTCGGTGTCCGTAACATCGTAGAGACTCAGGTAGACTTTACCAAGAGCCGTAACGTTATCATCGCCGCTCTGATCCTGGTATTGTCCATCGGTATCAACTACAGTGCAGCAGGCGCTATCGCATTCCACATCGGCGAGATCACCATCAGCCTGTCCGGACTGGCAGTAGGTGCGCTGACCGGTATTATCCTGAATGCAGTACTGCCCGGCAAGGACTACAAGTTCGATGAGGACAAGCCCGATGACACCGGCGTATGCTTCGCGGTAAAGGGTCAGGAGAACTAAGACATTTTTGCTGAAAACAGCATAAACTGAACAAAGAAAGTAAGAGAGAGCATCCATGGCAGAAATATAGAGCCATGGATGCTCTCTTTTTCAGTTGTGCGTCTAAACTTCTGATATCTCCGCGATCACCTGGTCAAGTACTTCAAAATAATTCTCGAAGGTCTTGCGGCAGCATCCGGGATCGTCGATCACGATGCCCTCCGTGCGCAGACCGGTGAGGGCAAACCCCATAGCCATGCGGTGGTCGTCGTAGGTGGCTACGGTACAGGGCTTTGGCGTCCCCGGATAGATGGTGATGCTGTCCTGCGTCTCTTCGCAGCGGATGCCCATACGGGTCAGTTCTGTACAGATGGCATGGATGCGGTCACTCTCCTGGAAACGGATGTGCCCGATGCCTGTGATACAGGTGGGGCTGTCGGCAAACGGTGCGATGGCTGCCAGTGTGATCGCCTGATCGGAACAGGAGGACATGTCCACCGTGACACCATGGAAAGCGGGAGTCTGCGTTCCGGCGTCCGATAAAGCTGAAGTAGGCAGCAGGAGGACTCCCTTTTCCGTATCCTGTGCGGTACATCCCATTTTCTCTAAGATACGCAGGAATTCCACATCTCCCTGCAAACTTTCAAAATGCACATGCTCTACACAGACCGGGATTCCCAGTAACGGCACCATCGCATAGAAATAACAGGCGGCAGAGACATCCGGCTCAATCTGATAATCTAATGCTTTATAATGCTGACCGGCGGGGATACGGAACTGATCCGGCGTGGGACGCTCCACGCAGACTCCGAACTGCTCCATCATCTTCTGCGTCATTTCGATATACGCCATCCCATGGGTACCCTCTACCTGAATCGTAAAATCTTCCGAAGACAAAGTCGAAGCAATCAGCAGCGCACTCAGAAACTGACTGCTGTGCCCGATATCGATGGAGATATGATCCTGTCCGGACCCATGAGCGGTCAGCGTAAAAGGAAAATGCCCATCTTCTCCTTCGCAGCGGACCTCACACCCCAATTCTGCCAGAGAGGACAGAAGCGGATCCATGGGGCGCCTCTTCATCTGCTCCGAAGAATCCATGTGAAAAACACCTTCCGAGACACCTAACGTAGCTGTCAGAAAACGCGCTGCCGTTCCTGCACTTCCCACATTTAACGCAGCCTCTTCACAGGGAAGCTTTCCTCCCAGTCCTTCTACCGTGACGATACAACTCTCCTCATTCACCGTCGTCTCAAATCCCAGATCCTGCACACACTGCAGAAAATGCCTCGAATCATCCGAGAACAATACCCCACGCAGCGTGGACTTTCCCTCCGCCAGCATCGCCAGAAGGAGACTGCGGTTCGTGATACTCTTAGAACCCGGTACCCGGACCGTAAGCGGGTCGGTTGTTTTTCTTATTTTATTATATATAGTAGGAACGCGGTAAATTTTATCTGCCATGTAGTTGAGTGGCTCCTTTTGATTTAATATATTTTATATTACAATATTTCCCTAAAATATGACAATAACCCAGTAGTCACGACAGCAAGTAAGAATAAGCAGGCCGTAAGCAGACGTCGGTACTTAGCGTGAGTACTTTTCACGCTTATGTACCGCTACGCTCTGCGACATGAGCGCATCGTACTAAAGTACGAGCGTGCCGCGTTTCTTACTTGCTGTTGGGGCTACGGATTAATTACCTAAATCATACCATTTTCCGTTCCACGGCACAACTCTCAAAAAGTTTAAAAAATAATAGTTGACATTCCTAGCGGAATAGTATAGTATAAATCCATAACATCCATATCAGATAAGTAGGAATTAAAAACAAACACCATTTTCAAGTTTAAGGAGGATTCTATTATGAGTAAGATTTACACATCCGCAACCCAGCTGATCGGACATACACCCCTTTTAAAGGTGACAAACTACTCGAAGGATCAGAATATCGAAGGCGTAGAACTGTTGGCAAAGCTGGAGTACTTCAATCCCGCAGGAAGCGTTAAGGACAGAATCGCACTGGCAATGATCGAAGATGCCGAGAAGAAGGGTATTTTAAAAGAAGGTTCCACCATCATCGAACCAACCTCCGGCAACACCGGTATCGGCCTGGCAAGTGTGGCTGCAGCCAAGGGTTACAGAACCATTCTTACCCTTCCCGAGACCATGAGTGTGGAGCGTCGTAACCTCCTGAAGGCATACGGTGCAGAGCTGGTACTGACCGAAGGCTCCAAGGGCATGAAGGGTGCCATTGCCAAGGCAGAAGAGCTGGAGAAGTCCATCCCGGGAGCCGTGATCCTCGGACAGTTTGATAACCCCGCGAACCCCGCCGCACATGCAGCTACCACCGGTCCTGAGATCTGGGAAGACACCGATGGCAAGGTTGATATCTTCGTAGCAGGTGTAGGTACCGGCGGAACCGTGACCGGCATTGGTACTTATTTAAAATCCAAGAACCCCAATGTGAAGATCGTAGCAGTAGAGCCTGCAGATTCTCCCGTACTTTCCGGCGGACAGCCCGGACCTCATAAGCTGCAGGGTATCGGCGCAGGATTCGTTCCTTCCGTTCTGAATACCGGCATTTATGATGAGATTTTTACCGTTACTACCGATCAGGCATTTACCACCGGCCGCCTCATTGCTCATAAGGAAGGTATCCTGGTAGGAATCACCTCCGGCGCAGCTCTGTACGCAGCAGCACAGATCGCAAAACGCCCTGAAAATGCAGGCAAAACAGTCGTAGCATTGCTTCCCGATTCCGGTGACAGATACCTGTCCACCCCGATGTTTGCAGAAGCTTAAGACGAAATTTGCAGAACTGGACAGACTTGCATTCTTGTGTTAGAATGTATGGCATGGTACTAGGAATTCAAGGAATTTGCGCTTTTCTTCCCTTAAAAGCACGAACCTGGAATGGAGGAACTTATGGAACCGATCATTCAGATCAAGAATGTAACAAAAACTTTTATTGGTAAAGATAATCAGGTAGAAGCCTTAAAGGGTATCAGCCTGGATATCAACAAGGGAGACATCTACGGCATCATCGGTATGAGTGGTGCCGGAAAATCTACCCTGGTACGCTGTCTGAACTATCTGGAGAAGCCCACCACGGGAACCGTAGTCGTAGAAGATCAGGATCTTTCGACATTGACCGAGGCAGAACTTCGTAAGGTCCGTACAGGCATTGCGATGATCTTTCAGCATTTTAATCTGCTCATGCAGAGAAGTGTTCTGGACAATGTATGCTTCCCCATGGAGATCGTGGGTGTGAAGAAGCAGGCGGCCAGAAAGCGCGCTATGGAACTGCTCGAGATCGTAGGACTGAAGGAAAAGGCAGACGCTTATCCTTCCCAGCTCTCCGGTGGACAGAAGCAGCGTGTGGCAATCGCAAGAGCTCTTGCCAATACGCCGAAGATCCTGCTGTGTGACGAGGCGACCAGTGCGCTGGATCCCACGACGACCAAGGAGATCCTGAAATTATTACAGGACATCAACAAACAGTACGGCATCACCATCGTGATCATTACCCATGAGATGGCTGTGGTACAGGAGATCTGTTCCCATGTAGCCATTATTGATGCCGGAGAACTGGCAGAGCATGGTACTGTGGAGGAGGTATTCTCCAGACCCCAGTCCGCAGCTGCAAGAAAGCTGGTGTTCATGGTGGATCCCAAGGCAAAGGAAATGTCCGGCAAACGCTGCATCCGCATTGTTTTCACCGAGAATTCTTCATTTGAACCTGTGATCGCCAATATGGTGCTGGAGTGCAAGGCTCCCGTTAATATCCTGTTAGCGGATACCAAGGACATCGGCGGTATCGCCCATGGACAGATGATCTTACAGCTGCCGGAGGATGAAATGGCGGCGAACAAGATGATCCATTATTTACAGGAGAGAAAACTGGAAGTGGAGGAGCTGAAAGACTATGTGGGATAATGCAACGATTATGATGCTGGTGGAAGGCACCTTTGTTACTTTGTATATGACCCTTGTTTCCACATTTATGGGGTATGTACTCGGACTTCCTATGGGAATTGCCCTGGTGATTACCGCACCGAAGGGACTGCGTCCGAACAAGATCATTTATAAGATTCTGGATGTGATCGTCAACATTGTGCGAAGCATTCCGTTTTTGATTCTGTTGATCATGATCATCCCTTTGACCCGTATCATTGTAGGAAAGAGCTACGGTCCGACGGCTACCATCGTTCCTCTGACTCTGGCAGCGGCACCGTTCATTGCCAGAATGGTGGAATCTTCTCTGTTGGAGGTAGATCACGGAGTGATTGAAGCAGCACAGAGCATGGGAGCTAACCTGTGGACGATCATCTGGAAGGTTATGCTGGCAGAATCCAGAACCTCATTGCTTGTGAATGCGACCATTGCACTGGGAACAATCTTAGGCTACTCCGCTATGGCAGGTGCCGTAGGTGGAGGCGGACTCGGTGATATTGCGATCCGATACGGTTATTATCGTTACCAGACCGATATTATGCTGGTGACAGTAGTATTGTTGGTACTGTTGGTACAGCTGCTGCAATATATCGGAATGACGATTTCCAAGAAATTGGATAAGAGAACCCGTTAGGGAAAACGAAAAGATTGAGGCAGATGTAAGGCATCTGATTCAATAGACTAAAATTTTTTACCAAAAGATTTAGGAGGAGAAGTATTATGAAAAAGAAAGTGATTGCTTTGATCGCAGTTGCAGCATTGTCCGTGAGCGCACTGACCGGCTGCGGCAGCAACGAAACAGCTGCTCAGACCAGCGAGGCAGCTGCAACAACAGCTAACCAGGAAACCACTGCCCAGACTACCGAGGCAACAGAAAGCAAGGAAGTAGCTGACACCGATACCACTATCAAGGTAGCTGCAAGTGCAGTACCTCATGCAGAGATCCTGGAGGCAGCAAAGCCTCTGTTAGCGGAGCAGGGTTATACTCTGGAGATTCAGATTTTTGATGACTATGTACAGCCTAATTTAGTAGTAGAGTCCGGTGATTTCGATGCAAACTACTTCCAGCATATCCCTTATCTGGAGAGCTTCAACGAGGAGAAAGGTACCCATCTGGTAAATGCCGGCGGTATCCATTATGAGCCCTTCGGACTGTATCCCGGAACCGAGACCAGCTTAGACAACATTGACAATGCAACCATCGCAGTACCCAACGATACCACCAATGAAGCACGTGCTCTGTTACTGTTACAGGATAACGGTTACATCACTCTGAAGGATGGTGTGGGTCTGACCGCTACTACTAAGGATATCGTTGAGAACCCTCACAACATCAGCTTCGTAGAGCTGGAAGCAGCACAGGTTCCCAGAACCCTTCCGGAAGTATCCTTCGGTGTCCTGAACGGCAACTATGCTATGGAAGCAGGCCTGACTGTTGCAGACGATGCTCTGTTGTATGAGAGCGATGATTCCGAAGCAGCTGCTACTTATGTAAATGTAATCGCTGTTAAGGAAGGCAACGAGAATCTGCCTAAGATCAAGGCACTGGTAGATACTCTGAAGTCCGATGAGATCAAGCAGTTCATCAACGACAATTATAATGGTGGCGTTATCCCTTACAAGTAAGGTGAAGTGCCAGTAAAGTAATGCGAAAATCCGGAGAGCATTCCGAGGAATGGGAGGAGATTTTTCCGAACAGCATTCGGGTGGATGCTCTCCAGATTTTTCTGTTGTTTCCACAAATCCTATATGAACTATAGGAAAAAGAAAAATAAAGAAAAAATAAGGTAGAATCTGTGGAAACCATAGAAAGATCGGAGCAGTTTTGAACTGCTTTGGAATAAGCAGGTTGATATGAAAAGTGAAACAGAGCAGGAGGATGCTCGGAAATGAGGATAGGATGAAAATTTCAACCAAAGGAAGATATGCAGTACGTGTCATGTTGGATCTGGCATTGAACAACAATGGAGAGTGTATCAAGGTAAAAGAAATCGCTGCCAGACAGGGGATTTCCGAAAAGTATCTGGAGCAGATCATTGCTGTGCTGAATAAGGCAGGATATGTGAAGAGCGTCCGTGGTGCACAGGGTGGTTACCGCATCGCAAAAGACCCGGCAGATTATACGGTGGGAATGATCCTGCGGCTGACGGAAGGATCGTTGGCACCGGTGGCCTGTCTGGAAGACGGTGCGGACATCTGTGAACGCTGCGATACCTGTGAGACCCTGGAGGTATGGCAGGAGCTGTATAATGCTGTGAATAAAGTAGTGGATGGGGTTACCATAGCAGATCTTGTAGAGCGTAGGAAAAAGAGACTGGAGAATCTGGATTACTCCATATAGCATGATATCAGGGTCGAAAGACTTAAGCTCGCATAAGGATTGACAACAGCCCGGCAGGTTTTCTGCCGGGCTGTTGTCAGTTTGCAGAGAATGAAAGGGGGGTCATTCCTGCAGAAAAATGTCAACCAAAGGAATGAATGGTTAACAACTTTAGTATATCGGGAGAAGAACCTATTGTCAACGAAAGTCTGATAAAGGTTGACATCCTTTCATCGACAAATATCGCGGAAAACTATCCAAATTTTTATATAGTTATAAAAACTACATAAAAAGATTTAAAATACCATGAAATGAAATACAAAGTCAAAAACGCATTGCTTTTTACTCTACAACGTGGTAAGCTAAACTTTGAAAAGAAGCAGAAAGGTGTATGCGAGAATGAGCGAAGCATTTCATATTATATCAGACGGTTCCTGCGATCTTCCGTTGGAGCTTACCAAAGAGAAGAATATCACAGTGGTTCCCTTCTATGTATCTTTTGAAGAGGGAAAATATCAAAAAGAAATGGTAGAGATCGGTGTACGTGAATTCTATCAGAAAATGGTGGATCATCCGGATGTATATCCCAAGTCCTCTATGCCGTCCGTACAGGATTACCTGGATGCATTTCTGCCTTATGTCAAAGCGGGTACACCCATTATCTGTATTTGCATTACGACCAAATTCAGTGGCTCCATGCAGTCCGCGCTGAATGCGAAGGCGATTCTGGAAGAGGAATATCCCGAATCACAGATCTATGTCTGTGATTCTTGTGTGAACACAGTTCTTCAGGGAATCTATGTACTGGAAGCAGTAAGGCTCAGAGATGCGGGTGCAGGATATCAGGAGAGCATTGATCGCCTGAATGAGATCAAGAGCTCCGGAAGAATCTTTTTCACGGTCGGAAATATGGAATACTTAAAGCATGGTGGACGCATCGGCAAAGTAGCAAGTGTAGCAGGAAGCCTGCTTGGCATCAAGCCTATCATCACCTTAAAGGAAGGCGAGATCTTCCCGTCCGGTATCGGCAGAAGCCGCCGCAAGACCGTGGACAAGACTATCGACCTGCTGTTGGCATATCTGGCAGAGGAGAAGACAGATATTGCAGATTACAGTATCTGTATAGGATACGGCTACGATAAGGAAGAAGCCGTGGAGTTCCGGGACAGACTGGTAAGCAGACTGAAGGAGAAGGAATACGACATCGACACCATTCCCATCTTCCAGATCGGTGCCACCATCGGCGTACACACCGGACCTTATCCGCTGGGAATCGGTGTCGTGAAGAAATCTATTAGAGAATAAATTGAAAGTTAAATGAATAGTTGCTTTAAAATCCACGCAGAAAGGACTGCCC
>ENA-ORSC01002583-ORSC01002583.1-human-gut-metagenome-genome-assembly--contig:-NODE-2583-length-10758-cov-3.478371_pt1 | contig 10758 bp, 6 predicted proteins | sample MGYA00242178_ERZ509140 | MGnify/ENA primary metagenome ERZ509140 (study PRJEB26280, sample SAMEA2338681) | human gut metagenome | biome: human gut; feature: human-associated habitat; material: faeces... | reverse complement strand
CCCAGTACTGGATCAAGGATACGGCAGAGCCGCTGGGCAGCATCTATCTGAATGCAGCGATGGGGGATGTCCCTGACGCCGATACCACCTACCTGCGTACCATCTATGTCGGTACAAACGGCAAGGATATGTCCAGCACCGCCAGATCGTGGGACAGCACGGCCACCGGCCTGACCTATCTGGTGAAGCTGCTGGACAAGGAGGCGGGCGACCACTCCGGCAAGCTGTACGGCCTCGGCCGGGGAGCTTAAAATGGCGATCAGTTTTCCTTTTCCATATACATAGTAAAGATCTGCGCTGCCCGTGTCGTACGACATCGTAAGATCGGTCCGTAAGGTTGAATAGATATATTTCGGTGTCAGTGTCAGAAGCGACTGTGTTTTGCCGCTCGTCGAGAATTCCAGAAGGAACTGCTGCTCTCTTCTGTCGTCCACCGTTGCCAGGCGGCCCGTCACCAGTTCCTGGCTCTGCTGCTCGCCGTTCATGATGTGATCCTCCGGCGCATCCGCATAGCCGTTTTCCTGGCGTACCACGCGGTCCAGCTCCAGAAGGCCGTCCGAAATCGACACGCCTGTCACATAATAGCCGTCCTGGTGATACTCTTTTTTCACGTTTCCGTCGATGCTGACAATCCGCACCGTATGCATAGCGAAGACTTCATTGCCGGAAATATCTTTTAAAATATCGCTGTCGTTTGCCATACCATAGACAAAGTCTTCATTGATAAAGCCAAGTGCCCGGATCTTCTGTCCGTCATCCGCCGCAAAGCGCTGCGTTTCCCCGCTCTCCAGATTCATCACGGTGATGTTCATCGCACTGCTTGCATTGTCCGCATCCATCCACGCGATGCTCTCCTGGCTTTCCGATACTACAAAGCAGTCCTCCGGGATACTTTCCCGGACCACCGTCGTCGTGCCGGTTTCAATATCTACCTTACACAGGTTCTCATTCAGATAGAGATACATCTCTCTCTGCTTGTTGACGTAGGAGAGGCGGTCGAGCTGTTTTTTCAGCATCTCGTAGGAAATATCCGCCGGAACGAAAATCTCCTCGGTTGCCACATTCCGCTCGGCGCGATAATAGTAAACGGCTGCTCCCACTTCACCCTCGTGGTTTCCGCGGTTCATATAGCCATAAACAACAAACGTCACATCGCCCGCATCATCCACACGCACAATGTTGACATCATGCTCTCCGTGCTGTTCCCGTTCATCCATGCTGCCGTTCTCACGGAAGCTGAAAACGCGGATCGTCTTGTTGGCGCTGCGGTTGTAGCACCAGAGATCACCGTTTACTACAAATGCGACAATATCACCTGCCGTATTCGTCACATACTCGGTATCCTCGCCGGTCACACCGAGGTTGATGCCGGATTTCGTCAGAACACCAAGCTCCGGATCAAAGATCTGCTGTGCGCTCCGCTCGAAGTCCAGCAGAATAATCTCTCCGTCGGACTCTCGCATCCGGTAGAACTCGCTTACGGTATAATACTCCGTCTGTCCGTTCTCATCCTGCGCACCGATCATGTACTCCTGTGTGATGCTGGTCGTCGTCTCATTCGCTTCTTTGATCTGCTGCACCGGCTGCTGTACGATCGTCGGTGCGAGGCTTCCCCAGGAAATCTGGTCGAGGCTGGAATGAATGTTGACATTGAGGAACGAAGAATTATCCCCCGTCTCATCCGGCTCAAGCTGCGGAACGAGCGCTTCCGCCTGCGTTTTATCCAGGCATGTCTGCGCAAACATCTGCGTGTAGGCCAGATAATCGCCGACCTCCACGCCGTTGCGCTGTACAATGCGGGTGTAATACCAGGCAGACTGGCCGTTTCCGTAGGCAACCTCGAGCTTCAGCGTATATTCCTGATTCATCAGAATCGCGGTCTCTAACTGGAAGTCTGCTTTCAGATAGCTTCCGTCCTCGTCAAACGATTTCAGTACCGAATTTTCAATCAGCGCTCCGCCGTCTGTGCTTTCCACCGTATAGGTCACGTTTTTAATTTTCTGTCCCTTCGCATCAATTTCAAGCGTAAGCGAACGGTCCGTCGGCAGCGGTGTCAGGTTTTCTCTTGTCGTTACGCCGTTCATCTCCTGGCGGTATCCGTACATGCGGTTCACTGTCGTGTCCGCGGTCTTCATGTACAGCACCGGAAGACTCGCTGCGTCCAGATCGGTCGCATTCTCCGTCGTCTCGTGGCTCATCAGGTGTGTGAACACACCGACTGATGCGGCAAAAACAAGAAAAAGGATCAGAATCCTTGCTGCTCTTTTATTCATCACGGCTCCTCCTTTTCTGTGAGGAGGTCTGCCAGTGTCGGCTTCACATGGTACGCTTCCATGCACGCTTTCAGTTCTTCCGGCAGTTTTTTCGAGCCTTCCTGGCGTTTTACCGCGCGGATCAGAAGGTTCTTCGGCGTGTGCTCCATGTCGATGAATTCGAGAATCTGTGTCTCATAGCCTGCATTCTCCAGAAGCTTTGCCCGGATTCCGTCGGTCAGAAGCGCCGCCATGCGCTCTTTTAAGATGCCGTAATCCATGATCGGATACAGTTCTTTGTTTGCAATCTGGCGGTTCAGCTCATGCTGGCAGCACGGAACGGAAAGAATAACTTTTGCATTCCATTTGACGGCCTTTTCCAGCGCATAGTCAGTCGCCGTGTCGCACGCGTGCAGCGTCACCACCATATCGACCTCGTCGCGGCCGGTATAAGAAGCGATGTCACCCTGATAGAAATGCAGCTTTTCATAGCCATATCTCTCTGCCAGTCCGTTGCAGATTGCGATGACATCCTCTTTCAAGTCAAGTCCGATGATATTGACATCCAGTTTTTTCAGTTCGCGGAAGTAATAATACATCGCAAACGTCAGATACGATTTTCCGCAGCCGAAATCGAGAATCGTGATCTCGCGGTCCGATGGGAGCTGCGGCAGGATATCTTCGATGAACTCCAGAAAGCGGTTGATCTGGCGGAACTTGTCGTAGCGGGTCCGCACGATTTTGCCTTCTTTTGTCATAACACCGAGATCCTGTAAAAAAGGAACCGGGATTCCTTCTTCCAGAATATACCGTTTCTTCCGGTTGTGCGCCAGATTGACGGGTTTGCCGGTTCCTTTCATATGCGGTTTCTTTTTGATCGTCATCGTTCCCTTTTTGCTGACCAGAACGGATGCTGTGCAGGTGTCGGATTCGAGCTGCATCTGTTTGAAGGTTCCGTTCATCCAGTCGCTGATCCGGGTGATCACGTCGTCTTTTGTCATATTTTTATGAAACTCCTTCGTGCCGACGGTCTCCTGGCACTGAAAGAGCAGTTTTCCTTTTATTTCAACCGGGCGTATTCTCACTTTGGACACTTCACTGTCCCCTCTTGGGCCGCTGATCGTGATACGGTACAGCCCTTCCCGGATTTCATCCTGTAATAATTTCTGTAATTCCATTTATACTCTCCAAACTTCCTGAATCGTTTGTAAACATGTGTAATAAAGCCCCTTACAACCCCGCTAATATTGTAATCTGTTTTCCGCAAAACCACAACAGAAAAATTATTAAAAATGTGTTACCCTCTTATTACTTTATGGCGCGGTTTAAAGCCACAGATTGTAATAATGTTTCCTCCTGCTCCGCCTCCGGAACATTTCATTATAAAAAAGAACGCCGATCAAATCGAGCAGTTCCTCTTCTGCCGTTTTCTCATCCTTCCCGCCGTTTTCCCTGCCGTACTGACGTGCGATATTCCGGCAGGTGTGCTCCATCATGAGCCGGTCCGGGAATTCGTCGTACATCATGCTGCCGCGGTAATCCATGCGGTCACACTCCGCCTCCACCAGCCGCTGCAGATCAGATGCCGTCCGGGAATAATACGACTGCATCCGCTGCCGTTCCCGCGCTTCCTGCTGCTCCTCCATACTTCTTCCCCATAAGGGCTGTGCCGCAAAAAACGGCTCCGGCCGCTCCATCGGATTTCCCTGATAGGAATTTCTTCTATTTTCATACACTCTATCCTGATTCATGCCTGTTTTATTTCCTTTTTGCTCTTCCTTATACCATATGCACACCGCCGCCATTCTGCCGTTTCCCAGATCTCAATCACAATTTCACTTGCCAAAACCGCCGTTCCGTACTAAAATACAACCTGTATCTATTTTTCCGATACATCATATAGGAGTGAATATCATGAATCTGAATATGCAAGCTTTCAACATCAACACGCTGCTTGGCGGTCTCGATAAAGTCCGGGACGTCATGGGTGTTTACCAGCAGCAGCTTCTTCTGATTGTGATTGTTTTTGCCCTGCTGAACTGTTTCTTCGGCTATGCGCTCCGCAAGCTCTGGAGCGTCATTCCCGGATTTTTTCTCGGCGCGGCCGCCGGTTATGCAGCGGGTACCTACACGAATCAGACCACGACGATCACCCTGGCGCTTGCCGTCGGCACCGGTCTTCTGACCGCAATCATTGCCTTCGTCCTCTACCGGATCGGACTTTTTCTTCTGATCTGCGGGCTCGTCGGCTTTTGCCTCTGGCATCTCGTTAATCCAAACGATATCACAGGTTATGGACTCGTCGCCCTCGTTGCTTTCGTGATCGGCCTGATCTGCGTTCCGTTCGAACGCATTTCCGTAATCCTGGTCACCTCCATCTGCGGCGCCCTCACGACGATCCGCATGGCATATTTCTTCAAGGACCTCGATCTGAACATGATGTTCTGGATTGTCTCTGCCATTCTCGCCGCAGCAGGCATGCTCTTCCAGTTTAAACCGTGGAAAGAGGCGGACTACTGGGAGGATGACGACGAAGAAGAACGCGAACACCGTGCAAAAGCGCGCGCCAGGCGGAAGCGCAGATCCGGTTTCGATCCTCTTCCATCCAGAAAGAAGAAAAAGAAACGCCGCGGCTCCTCTTCCTCTTCTTCCGGCAACGCAAGAGATCCGTACCGCAGCTATCAGAAACCGTCGAACCGTACCCGTGTTTCGCAGAACACCATGTACGATTTCCGTTTTGTTCCGGAAGAACCTGACGATGACGACGATGAGGAAGATCTTCCAAAAATCATCCGCCGCCGGCCATCCGCAAAACCGGCCGCTCCGGAGGAGTTTGACGAAGAAGAAACATCCCCAAAAGCTTCCATTGGCGACACGAAGCCGTATACCTCTCCTTCCAAACCGCAGATCACCGAGGACGGCATCCCGGATGTCGATCTCTCCGCGATCCGGCAGCAGATTTCCGAAGAGGTACAGAGAATTTACGAAGACGATCAGAACTCGTAATCCGCACTGCAGCGCAGAAAACCCGGCAGGCAAAGGAACATTCCCTTGTCTGCCGGGTTCATTTTTTATCCTGATTTTCAGTTATAAAGATACTTCTGATTTGTCTCCAGATCGATCGTGTCTTTGTCGATCCACTGATATCCCGTATCGATCTTCTGATCTACCGAAAGTCCCTGAATCGCGCGGACGGCCGCCACGATTGCCGCATAGCCAAGACCGTACGGATTCTGCGTTACGGTACCGTACTCGCGTCCCTCCTGGATCGCTTTCTGCTGTTCTTCACCGGAATCAAAACCGACAATCTGAATCTGCTCAGTATTTTCCATATCCGCCAGCGCATCCAGCGTCTGGTCTGCCATGTCTTCGTTCGTACAAAAGATGCCCTTCAGAGCCGGGTAGGTTTCAAGTGTATTTTTCAGCATGTCCGCGATGGATTCTTCTCCATCTCCGTAATTCACCTGAACCACTTTCACGTCGGTATATTTTTGTTCGATCTCTTTTTTAAATGCTTCCACGCGCTCTGCGCTGCTCTCGGTGTTGTACTGATGTGCAACAATCGCAACCTCTCCGCTGTTGCCGATGGCCTCGCAGAGATGATCTGCCGCAAGCTTTGCTGCCGCTGCGTGATCAGTCGCACATGTCGAGGTGATCAGATCACTCTCGATGCCGGAATCCGCGATGATGACTGGAATCTGGCTGTCGGAAGCCTCTTCCATCTGTGCCTGTCCCGACTGCTGGTCAATGATGCCAAGGATCAGCGCGTCCGGATTTTCCGAAATGACAGAGTCGATGATATTGATCTGAGAGTTGGTGTCACTTTCATTTTCCGGGCCTTCAAATGTCATATAAACTTTGTCGTTTCCGGTGTAGCCAAGCGAGGCGTTCAGATCGTCAAGTGCCTGCTGCGCACCGGCTTTTACGGCTTTCCAAAAACCGGCACTTAAGTCTTTTGCAACCACGGCGATGTAAGAGCCTTTTTCAACGGTAAGTCCATCCACGGTGTCGTACAATGCTTCCATGCCGTCTTTGTGCGGAACGGTGATTTCTATTCGTTTTTTGTCTGCTTCTTTTCCTTCATCTCCAGAGCTTTCAGAAGATGTGGATGCACTGGCTGACTCTGCTGTAGAATCTGCGCTGGACGATGAGGCCTCCGGGCTTTCTTCTGCCGCCGGAGTTTCCGTCACTTCCTGAGACGACGATGCTGCGGTGCTCTTGTCTGTCACTGCTTCTTTTCCGCATCCAGCTGCCGAGCACAGCAGGATTCCGGAAAGCAGTACTGCAATCATTCTGCGTTTCATAATTCTCCCTTTCTGCTTTGCCTGATGAATCATTTTCCATTACTTTTTACAGTTTTGTTACATAACCTTTCTCTATTATACACAAACCGTAAAAATAGTCCAGTCCTGTTTTCTTATGATTTTCTGAACTTTTTTGCAATTTCACATAGCTCTGAATAGTTACACAAAGCTGTGGAAGATTTCACCTTCTGGTTTTACGGTAAACGAAAGCCGTTTGCCTGTCCGCGGATGCTTCAGCTCGAGATGATGCGCGCACAGCGCCAGAGATCCTTTCTCTTTCGCCCCATATTTTGCATCCCCCGCCAGCGGATATCCCGCATGGGAAAACTGGACGCGGATCTGGTGGTGGCGGCCCGTTCCGAGGTGGATCTGCACCAGGGTTCGGTTCTCCTGTGTCCTTATCACTTCATATTCCAGCACCGCTTTTTTCGCTCCGGCGGTGCCTGGCTGTACGACGCGGGATGTGTTGCTCCGTCCGTCTTTTACAAGGAAATCCTCAAACTTCTGCACGCCCTGTTTTTCGATTTTTCCCTCACAGACGGCGAGATACTCTTTCTTCATCGTCCCGTCCTTCACCTGCCGTCCCAGTTTTCCTGCGGCGTCTTTGTTTTTCGCAAACACCATCACGCCCTCAACCGGCTGATCGAGCCGGTGAACGACCGCCAGATATGGAATCTGAGTCCGCGCCTGACCCGGTGTTTCCGCCCTTGCCTGCTTCGCCAAATAATTCAGCAGCGCATGCTCCAGATCCATCTGTCCCATCCGCGCATTCTGCACTGCCATGCCCGCGTGCTTGTGAACAACAAGAATATCGTTATCTTCCATTAAAATATCTTCTCTGCAAAATCCAGCCACTTTCTTCTCCTGTCCTGACTTCTTATTTTCGATACACGGATTTCTCCGCTGTTATGCTTTAAGAAGTATGCACCATTTCCGCCGCATCTGTCAAGAAAAACATGCCCGGCGGACGAATTACACAACACAAAAAGCGATCGCCATACCAATCATTTTTTCTGATACAGCGACCGCTTTTTCTTTATTTTCCATATTCAGTTTTTTCTCTACTTTCAAGGATTTTCACTGGTTTTCTTTCTTTACCGATCTGTGATCTTTGTTTTCGCTTTCGTTTGATATTTCAAAGATCGTTTCTCTTCCATTTCCCTGTTGTAGATTTTCTTTTTTTCGGGAAGATGTTCTTTTTCAGAGGCTTTTCCTTTGCGGTTAAGATTTCCACTCCGAAAATCTTTTCCTTAGGATTTCCTAAGATCTGCTCTGATCTCATGTTTATCAAAAGGTTTTCTTTCGAACTTCTTTTGTATGGATCTTTATCTCAGGTTTTCTTTCCTTTCGGAAGTCTCTCATCTTAAGAACATCTTCCTTTTCCCTTTTTTTCCATTCTTCTATAGAAGATTTCTCGTCTCTTTCTATGAAAATGGTTTGTTCTCTTGAAAAGGGGGTCCCAAGTCTTTCTCTTTGTACCTCTTGGTTAGGTTTTTGTTTTCTTGTTTCTTTGTGATTTTAATATAACAGATCCGCCAGTATTTGTCAACACATTTTTAAAATATTTTTATTGTTTTTTTATATCGCTTTTCCTTTTCTTAATTATTGTGTCTATTTTCTGAATTTTATATTGTTTTCTGATATTTTGTTTCAAATAAGTGCGCAGAAAAAGAGCTATGAAACAGACTTTTCTTCTGCCACACAGCTCTTTCTCAAATACTTATCCTCTATAATAGTTGATCAGGCATCCCTTGCGGATGATTTCTCTCTCATCATCGGTCAGCGCGCCTAACGTCATCTCGAACGGAACAAGTGCTCCGTCTTTTACAACGTACGCTTTGATCACATCGGCTTTCTCTTCCACTGCCTTGCGGATCTCCGGTACAAAGATGTAATCTCCGTTTGTAAACGGCAGATCTCCCTCCGGGATCAGGAATGGAAGCATGCCCCAGTTGATCAGGTTGGAGCGGTAGCGCTTCGTTGCATACTCGTTGGCGATGTTTGCCCAGCCGCCTAATACCTTCTGGCAGGAAGCTGCCTGCTCACGCGCAGAGCCGTCGCCCGGTTTTACAGCGAAGATGGTGGATCCGACACCGACATTTGTCTTGTCGATATCCGGGTACTGGGTATGGATGGCTGCGAAGACCGGTTTCAGTTCCGGAAGTGCCTCTGCCGGGCAGTTTCCTTCCTGGATGGCTTTCTCTGCGACCTGTACTTCTTTTGCACGTCCCACGTAAGCCGGATCTTTTCTTGACAGGGTGAACTCTGCCAGTCCGAGCGGGTTGGAACGGAAGGAAGAAGTCTCGCCGGATGGAATCAGCTCATCGGTTGTCGTAACCGGATCGTGGATCTCGGAAACAACCTTCAGAATCAGGTTCTCGGCAAGCTGCGGCATAGCCGGCCAGTCTTTGATGTTCGGTCCGAACTGGATTTCTACAGACGGATCTGCCACACCCTTGCTGTCGAAGACACGGTTCTCGTAAATCTTCTTGTCGAAGTGGTATGCCGGTTTCGTGTATGTTCCGGTGAACTCGTCTGCTGCGGTCAGGAATCCCTTGTTTGCTGCGGTTGCTGCAATGGAACGTGCATCCATCAGGGCAACGGAAGAAATCTGGCCGTTCTGGATCTTGGATCCCTCGCGGTTCGGGAAGTTTCTGGTGGAGTGACGGATTGAGAACGCATTGTTTGCCGGAGTATCGCCTGCGCCGAAGCACGGTCCGCAGAATGCGGTTTTTACGATCGCACCGGTTTCCAAAAGGTCTGCCAGTTTTCCGTTTCTTGCCAGCTCCATATAGATCGGGGTACTTGCCGGGTAAACACTTAAGGTGAACGCATCGTCGCCAATGCTGTGGCCTTTCAGGATATCGGCTGCGTCGCAGATGTTCTCAAATCCGCCGCCGGCGCATCCTGCGATGATTCCCTGGTCTACCAGGAGTTTTCCGTCGTGTACTTTATTTTTCAGAGTGAACGGAACTTTTCCGTCGAGGCTGATGGCTGCTTTCTTCTCTACATCGTTCAGGATGTCATCGAGGTTTGCTTTCAACTCTTCAATGGTATAAACATTGCTCGGATGGAACGGCATCGCGATCATCGGTTTGATCTTGTCGAGTTCTACTTTTACAACGCCGTCATAGTAAGCAACCGCGCCAGGATTCAGCTCTTTGTAATCTGCGCTTCTGCCGTGGATCTGATAGAACTCGCTGATCTTCTCATCGGTTCTCCAGATGGAGGACAGACACGTTGTCTCGGTTGTCATAACGTCCACACCGATCCGGTAATCTGCGCTTAAGGAAGATACGCCAGGTCCTACGAACTCCATAACTTTGTTCTTTACGTAACCATTTGCAAAGACTGCACCGATGATGGCAAGTGCAATATCCTGCGGTCCTACGCCCGGCTGCGGTGCGCCTGTCATGTAAATTGCGATCACTCCCGGCATAGCGATATCATATGTTTTGGAGAGAAGCTGTTTTACCAGCTCCGGTCCGCCCTCGCCCATGGCCATGGTTCCGAGTGCACCGTAACGGGTGTGGGAATCGGATCCGAGGATCATTTTTCCGCCGCCGGCAAGCATCTCGCGGGCAAACTGATGAATTACTGCCTGATGAGGCGGTACATAGACGCCGCCGTACTTTTTCGCACAGGTAAGACCAAACATGTGGTCATCTTCGTTGATGGTTCCGCCGACTGCGCAAAGGGAGTTGTGGCAGTTGGTCAGCACGTACGGTACCGGGAATTTTTCCAGTCCTGACGCGCGCGCGGTCTGAATGATTCCAACAAAAGTAATGTCATGCGATGTAAGTTTGTCAAATTTGATCTGCAGATTTTCCATGTTGCCGGAAACATTGTGGTCTTTTAAGATTCTATAGGCAATGGTTTCTTTTGCAGCATCCGCCGGACACGGCACAGCGCCGGTACGCGCTTTGAGTTCCGCGCGGCCTTCTTCTGTATCCGGGATGATGTCGATTCCGTTGACAAGGTATGCACCTGTGTTCAGTAATTCAATCATGTCGTTCCTCTCCTCTTGTTGTTGATAAAATGTTAGGGTCAAAAAGTCTTTTGACCCCTTCGATACCCGGATTGCTCCGTGCTTTGCACTCCCGCAATCCTGTACGGCTCTGAACGGTTTTACAGATTTTCGCTGTTGTTCATATACGTCATGTAGCTTACGACCATCATGGCAATTTTAAAGGTCAGCGCAT
>ENA-ORSC01002581-ORSC01002581.1-human-gut-metagenome-genome-assembly--contig:-NODE-2581-length-10761-cov-10.448347_pt1 | contig 10761 bp, 6 predicted proteins | sample MGYA00242178_ERZ509140 | MGnify/ENA primary metagenome ERZ509140 (study PRJEB26280, sample SAMEA2338681) | human gut metagenome | biome: human gut; feature: human-associated habitat; material: faeces... | reverse complement strand
GGATTTGTGTAACGGTAGCACACCGGACTCTGACTCCGTTTGCGGGGGTTCGAATCCCTCATCCCCTGCCAGAAAGATTGTCCCGTAATCATTGAAGATTACGGGATTTTCTTTGTATATCAATGATTTTTCGAAATAGTTGTCAGTAAGATTTATTTATTTCCGCGCAGTCAGATTTGCGAAAACATATCTAAAAATGCGCAAAAATCGGCACGAAAATCGGCACGAAATTGAATGCAAAAATGGGACTGCATTACAGGTTTTTCTTTGCGTATTCTCGGTTTTCGCCTGAAAGCAGGCTTTCAGATTCTCCTACTGGTTTTTCAGTTTTGAAAACGGTTTTTGCTTCAAAATCGGCACGAAATATCAAACGAAATCCTTTCAGCAAAACGCCCGGCAGACGGCTTGCGCGTCTGCCGGGTTTTTCTTATTCGGATTCATCTTGTCAGAACTTTTCCTGCCATACTGCCGGTGAAGATACCGTTCAAGATGGCGGGGCGGCCAGCGACGAGGACGGTGTCTATGCCAGTGGAGAATTTGGCCGGGTCAGAATAGGTCGCGCAGGTATGGACAGCGGAAAGGTCAAAAAGATTCAGGTCTGCATCCATGCCGGGGCTAAGGATGCCTTTTGTTTTCAGGCCCATGACCTTTGCAGCGCGGCCCGTGCACTTATGCACGGCAGATTCAATGGAAAGCGCCCGCTTCTCGCGGACAAAATGCTCCAGAAGCGTTGTATAGGTGCCGTAGACGCGCGGATGGAACATACCGGTGGTGGGATAGGTACTGTCCGAGATCACGCAGCTATATGCGTCGCGCAGGATATCGCAGATATCGTCCTCGTCGGCAATAAAGTCAATCATGGTCACATCGCAATGCGCGGCCTGCAGCAGATCGAACAGCGCGGTAAAGGGCTCCTTCCTCTCCAGCTGCGCGATGGCGGCAATGCTCTGTCCCTCATACTTGCGCAGATCTTCCAGCGAGATACTGGATGCAACGATATTCTCAAAACCAACAAGGAGCGAGATATTTTCAAAGTCGCTGCCGGTCAGCATGCGGGCCTTGAGCGCTTCACGGAACGCGGGGTCGGACAGGTTTTCGGTCAGCGCTTCCAGACCGCCCTTCTGGCTCTCCGGCGGCAGAACATGGACAAGCTGTGTTGAGCCAGCGGTATAAGGATACACGTCACAGGCGATCTCCACGCCCTCCTGACGGGCCTCTTGCATCAGGCGGAGCATTTCCGGCGTGCACTTGCGCCAGTTGGCCTTGCCGATAGATTTGAGGTGGCTGACCTCAACCGGAGTATGCAGTGCTTTCGCAACGGCAATCATTTCCCGGAGCGCGTCAACCACGCCGCTACCCTCCTGCCGCATATGGACTGTAATGGGAATGCCGGAATTTTTAAGCGGCTGAAGCGCTTCGATGAGCGCTTCGGTGGAATAGAAACAGTCTGGCGCATACCCAAGGCCCAGCGAGACGCCAAGTGCGCCTGCGGCAAGTTCCTGCTCGATCATCCGGTGGATCTCGGCCATCTGCGCCGCATCGAGTTCAGGTGTTCCAAAGCCCGCCGCGCAGGCGCGGATGGTGCCGCTGCCCGCAAGCATGGCTGTATGGATGGGGCTGGGCGTGTTTTTTGCGGCGCGCAGATAGGATGCGAGGCCGGAAAAATCGGCATTCTCCGGCAACGCGCCGGTGACAGGCGTCAGATACGCCTCGATCTCTTTTTTGTATGTACCGGCGCATGGTGTGACGGACAGGCCGCAGTTGCCGTTGACGATCGTGGTCAGGCCCTGCCTCAGTTCGAGCTCGCCGAAGTGCGGGCGGAAGAGCGCTGCGTCGGCATGGCGATGGATATCGATGAAGCCAGGCGTGACGTACTTCCCTGCCGCGTCGATCACCGTTCCGGCGGAAGCATCCTTGAGATCGCCGACAGCGGCGATTTTTCCGTCCGTGATGGCAATGTCGGCGCACACGGCGGGCGCGCCGGTACCGTCGATGAGCTGTCCATTTTGAATCAGATAATCAAACATGTTTCTATTTCCTTTGTATAGCCGCAGAGCGCAGGACCGGTTTCCCGGCCCTGCGCTTCGCTGTTTTTATTTGACGGGTTTGATGTGCCAGATATCTTCGGCATACTGGCGAATGGTGCGGTCGGAGGAGAACTTGCCTGCGGAGGCGACGTTCATAAGGCACTTGCGGCCAAAGGCGATGCGGTCGCAATAATCATGATTCACGCGCAGACGGGCCTTCTTGTAGCTGTCGAAGTCGTAGAAGAGGAAATACTGATCCGGCTTGTGCCAGCTTGCGCCTTCGAGCAGGGACGTATAGAGCTCGTGCTGCTCCTCGTCGGTCGGGACAGTCCCGTCGATCAGGGTATCGACAGCGCGGCGCAGATTCGGGTTCGCCTTGTAGAAGCTGCGGGCGTTGTAATTGGGCTTCACCATGTTGATCTCCTCGACGGTCGCGCCGAAGATATACTCGTTCTCGCTGCCTGCCTGCTCCGCGATCTCGACGTTTGCACCGTCGAGTGTGCCGAGCGTCACTGCGCCGTTCAGCATCAGCTTCATGTTGCCTGTGCCGGAAGCTTCCGTACCAGCAGGAGAAATCTGCTCGGAAATATCAGCGGCGGGAATGATGTGCTCTGCATAGGAGCAGTTATAGTTCTGCACGAAGACGACCTTCATCACGCCGTCCATAGCAGGATCGCTGTTGATGAGATCGGCCACGCGGTTTACATAATGAATAATTGCTTTTGCACGGCGGTAGCCGGGGGCAGCCTTTGCGCCGAAGATAAAGGCGGTCGGTGTGAAATCCTTGATGCTGCCGTCCTTGATAGACAGATACAGATCCATGATGCTCAGCGCATTGAGCAGCTGGCGCTTATACTCATGCAGGCGCTTGACCTGCACGTCAAAGATAAACGATGGGTCAAGTGCAACGCCCTCATGCTCCTCGATCACGCGGCACAGCTGGCGTTTTTTCTCAAGCTTGATGGCGTTGAACTGCTTGACGGTCATTTCGTCAATACCAGCCTTCAGTCCTTCCAGCTGGTCGAGATGTTTCAGATATCCTGCGCCGACCTTGCTGTCGAGCAGACCGCAGAGTTCCGGGTTAGACAGGCCCAGCCAGCGGCGGGGCGTAATGCCGTTGGTCTTGTTCTGGAAGCGCTCGGGGTAGATGGCATACCAGTCTTTGAACAGATCGTCCTTGAGAATCTGAGAGTGAATCTCGGCAACGCCGTTGACAGCGGTGGACATATAGACAGACAAATTCGCCATATGCGCCTGCCCATCCTTGACGATAAAGAGCGTTGTATGCGGGTGCTCCTGCTTGAGTTTGGCATCGATACGCTCGATAATCTCGCAGACCTCCGGCACAACAGAACGCAGCAGTTCCAGATCCCATTTTTCAAGCGCTTCGGTCATGACAGTGTGGTTCGTATAGGAAAACACGCGGCGGGTCAGTTCAAACGCGGCATCAAAGTCCAATCCTTCGGCCATCAGCAGACGGATCAGTTCAGGGATGGACATGGCTGGATGCGTATCGTTCAGCTGAACAGCGATGAACTCCGGCAGACGGTAATAATCCGTGCCGTGCTCTTTGCGATAGTCGCGCAGAATGTCCTGCAGCGATGCGCTGGAGAGAACATACTGCTGCTTGACGCGCAGACGCTTGCCCTCCCATGTGGAATCGTTCGGATACAGAACGCGGGTAATATCCTCGGCCTTGTTCTTCTTTTCAAGCGCCTTGACATAGTCCTGCGCGTTAAAGGCATCGAAGTTCAGTTCTTCCTCAGCTTCGCACTGCCAGAGGCGGAGCGTGCCGACCGTCGTTGTCTCATAGCCGATGACAGGCATATCATACGGGACGCAGTTGACAGTCTGGTCGGCAAATTTGACCTTGACAGCCAGCTTGTCACGGCGGTGACTCCACGGGTCGCCGTATTTGGTCCAGTCGTCCGCGTTTTCACGCTGGCAGCCGTTTACAAACGACTGCTTGAACAAGCCGAAGCGGTAGCGCAGACCATAGCCGGTCAGCGGCAGATCGAGCGTCGCGGCGCTGTCAAGAAAGCAGGCGGCCAGACGGCCAAGGCCGCCATTCCCGAGTGCTGCGTCCTCAATATGCTCCAGACACGCAAGATCGACGCCTTTTTCGGCAAAGGCCGCTTTCATTTCACGCAAAATGCCAAGATTGAAGAGATTGCTGTAGACCAGACGCCCAACAAGATACTCCGCAGAAAAATAGAACGCGCGGCGGCCCGGCGCCTGACGGCGCTTAGTCTTCGTCCAGTTGTCGCTGATCTCCATCATAATGACCTGCCCAAGCGCCTCATGCAGCCGCTCTGGGGTTGTTTCCTGCAGCGTCTCGTCATGCTGGAAATGCAGCAGCGCTTCCGTCTGTTTTACGATTCGTTCCGAAAATTCGCTCATAGGTTACTCCTTCCATGGGACCCCGCCGTACAAACTGCCGGCGGCTTTTACAGAAGCATCCACCTATCCGGCAAGGACAGGTGGACGCCAGATAACTCGATGGTATTATACACGATTTGAACGCTCTGTCAAACCTGCAATTTTTTTTGCCAGCGTTTCATTGGCTGCGCCGGGCAGCATACGCCAGCGCCAGTTCGACGGCAGAAGCCTGCCGGGCTCGTTCATGCGGGACTCCTTGCCTAAGCGCAGATAGTCCTGCATCTGCATGATAAACAGCTGCGCCTTAGACTGCATACCGGCTTCCATGATGGCGTCTGCCAGATCGTCTTCCGGCGTAATGCCGAGATAGTTCCGGGCATAGGCGTCCGTTTCCACGTCGATCCCCTCGCACCACTGAATGAGCGTTTCATTGTCGTGCGTGCCGGTGTAGCAGATGGAGTTTTCAGGGTAGCGGTCGGGCAGATAGTTGCTCGGCTCACGCGGATCAAAGGCAAATTCCAGCACCTTCATGCCAGGGAAGCCGGAATCAATCACAAGCTGCTGTACCTCCGGCGTCAGGAAACCGAGATCCTCGGCGATAAAATCGGTATCCGGGCAATTCTTCCGGATAGCATTTACAAGCTTCATGCCGGGACCCTTGACCCATTCGCCCTTGCGGGCCGTGCGGTTGACAGCAGGAATGGCCCAGTAGCTTTCAATCCCGCGGAAATGGTCGATGCGGACAACATCGAAACTCTCCCCTGCTGCGCGCAGGCGTCGCATCCACCAGGAGAAGCCGTCCTGTTCCATGTGCGCCCAGTCATAGATGGGATTGCCCCAATACTGTCCATTGGCGTTGAAGCCGTCAGGCGGGCAGCCCGCAACGACGCGTGGACGGCGGGTACGGGTCAACTGGAAATTCTCCGGGTGCGACCAGACATCGGCGGAGTCCAGCGGAACATAGATGGGGATATCGCCGATAATCAACACACCGTTTTCATGGGCATACTCCCGCAAACGCTGCCACTGCGTGTGGAAGCAGTACTGGAGGAAGCGATGAAAATCAAGTTCGTCTTGCAGCAACTCCCGATAATGCGCCATCGCCTCGGACTGGTGCATCCGGATATCGAGCGGCCACTCGGTCCACGGGCCGTCGTTATAATATGCCTTGACGGCCATAAAGAGTACATATTCATCCAGCCACGCGCTCTGCTCACGGACATATTCCGCATAGTCTTCGGTCGGGGCCTTGTGGAATCGGCTCCATGCCAAATGCAGCACCCGTAGGCGCTGGTCGTACATTTTGGAAAAATCGACCTGATCGGCGCGGCTGCCCCAATCGATGCGGTCCAGTTCCTCCTGCAGAAGGTACCCGTCCTTAACGAGTGCATCCAAATCGATCAAATACGGGTTTCCCGCAAACGTAGAGAATGCCTGATAGGGGGAGTCCCCGTAGCCGGGCGGGTTGATCGGGAGGATCTGCCAGTAGGTCTGCTTTGCCTCTTTCAGAAAATCAATAAAGTCATAGGCTGCTTTTCCCATGCTGCCAATGCCGTAGGGCGAGGGCAGCGAGGTAATGTGCATCAGGATTCCACTGCTTCTTTTCATACTATCACTCTTATTTCGCTTTCGTTGAAAACAGGCAAAAGCGGCATTGGGGCGCTGTTTTCAGCTGTTTTCGAGTTTTCTGACGCTTTCACGGTTGGAAAGTGTAAACGGTACAGTCATATGGCGGGCATGCCCGCTGCGCTCGGCGCAGTCCATCAGAACGGAGAAGCTGCGCCGGGCCAGAAGCTCGACAGACTGGGAAACGGTCGAGAGTTTCGGGGTATAGAAGCTGCCGATTTTCAGTCCATCGTAGCCAATGATGGAAATATCGTCGGGAACGCGCTTACCAGCATCCACCAGCGCGCGAATCGCCCCGATGGCTATGACGTCGGCCATGGCGAACACGGCAGTGACCTGCGGTGTGTCGCGCAGGACAGCCTGCATGCCGATATAGCCGTCTTCATAGCTGTAGCGGCCGGTATGGTAATAGGTTTGCTCATCAAACCGCATCCCATTCTTCTCGAACGCCTCTACGCAGCCTGCGTAGCGCTGTGCGGATGTATCGGACAACAGCCTGTCGCCGCCGAGAACCGCAATATGCCGGTGACCACAGCGGATCAGATAGTCAACAGCGCAGGCTGCGCCCTGCCGGTCGTTGGTCGTAACACTGGACAGGTTCTCGAACGGCAGATCGCTTGCGTCATTCGTAACAATGACGGAAGGGACGTGGATCTTGTCGAAATCGCCGACAAAATGACGGTTTGTCGCGCCGAGGAACATCACGCCCATGGGCTTACGCTCCCGGCAGAGTTTCACAGCGCGCATCACCTCATTGTCGTCTTCATCAATAAAGTCAACGATCAGCGGATGCGTTGTGCGTGAAAACAGCGATTGCAGCTGCTCAACCATGCCGGCAAATAATTCATTCGCCGTTCCCTTGACGATGATAAGCACAGTGTTAGAACGCTGCTGCTTTAAAAGCTGGGCACTCTCATTGAGTTCAAAGCCGCTTTCCTGTGCAATGGATAAGATTGCCTGCCGGGCCTTATCCGAAACATTGGGCTGGTTATTCAGCACGCGAGAGACAGTTCCGAGCGAATAGCCGCTCAGTCTTGCAAGATCCTTGATCGTCATATCTGCTGTTCTCCTTGGTTTTTTGCTGGTTCTGTATCACTATAATATAGAACCTCAGAAAAATCCAAACAGACATTTTTCTTTATCCCTTTACCGCGCCAGCGGCAACGCCCTTGATGATATACTTCTGGCAGCAGAGATAGAAGATGACAACCGGAACAATGGACATCAGGATCAGCGCCATGGTAGCACCCATATCGACCGATCCGTAGCTGCCCTTGAGGTACTGAATGTGGATGGGGATCGTTCGGAATTCGTTGATATCCAGAACCAGATACGGCAAGAGGTAGTCGTTCCAGACCCACATGATCTCCAGAACGCCAACGGAAATGAAAGTCGGCTTCATCATGGGCAGGACAACCTGGAAGAAGGTCTGCACAGGGGTGCAACCGTCAATCACAGCAGCCTCTTCAATGGAGCGCGGGATGGACTTGACAAAGCCTGTGAACATAAACACAGCGAGGCCCGCACCAAAGCCGAGGTAGACAATGGGAATTGTCCACGGGCGATTGAGCTTCAGAGTATCGGCGGTCTTTGCCAGCGTGAACATGACCATCTGGAACGGGACGACCATGGAGAACACGCACAGGTAGTACACAATGCGGCAGACGAGGCTGTCGACACGGGAAATATACCACGCGGCCATGGACGTGCAGATGAGGATCAGAGCAGCGGAGAGCAGCGTGATCATCAGGCTATACTCGACAGATTTATAGAATGGATAGTTGCCAAAGGTCATACCCTTGATATAGTTCTGCAGCCCCATGAAGGTGTCGCTTTTGGGGAAGGCAAACGTATCAAGGTTAATAGCGGCGTTGGTCTTGAGAGAGTTGACCAGAACGATGAAGATTGGGTAGAGATACGCAACGGCAATGATTGCAAACACGACCGTCAGGACGGTATGCGAACGGCGCTCTTTCTGGAAGCCGGTATTTTTCATTACTGATCGACCTCCTTCTTTCTGGTGGACACAAGCTGGGCAATGCTGATGATCGCAACCAGGATAAAGAACACAACTGCCTTGGCCTGTCCGGGGCCTTTGGAGTTGGAGGTGTTGGAGTTGACGATGTTCAGAGCCAGCATTTCCGTGGTCTTGATGACGTTGCCGTCAGCCAGCGTCTTAAAGGGTGAGCCGCCCGTGAGGGCCAGGTTCTGGTCATAGAGCTTGAAGCCGTTGGTCAGGGACAGGAACGTGCAGATGGTGATAGACGGCATGATGTTCGGGATTGTGATGTTCCAGAGCGTTTTCCAGCTGGACGCACCGTCGATCTTTGCGGCCTCCAGCATATCCTCCGGGATTGCCTGCAGGCCTGCGATATAAATGATCATCATATAGCCTATCTGCTGCCAGCACATGAGGATGATCAATCCCCAGAAGCCGTATTTGGTTTCCAGCACGACGGCTGTGTCGAAGTTGCTGAGGATGCCGTCGAAGATCATGAGCCAGATATAGCCCAGGACGATGCCACCGATGAGGTTCGGCATGAAGAAAACGGTACGGAAGATGTTCGAGCCCTTGATACCCTTAGTCAGAACGTAGGCAACAGCAAAGGCCAGAACGTTGATGATGAGCAGGGATACGAGCGCAAACAGCGCCGTATACCAGAACGCGTGGAGGAAGCCCTCATCCTGGAAGATGGTCTGGTAGTTTTTCAGTCCCACCCACGTCCACTTGCTGGTCGTCTTGAACTTGCAGAAGGACAGGAACAGCCCCTTTGCAAACGGGTACAGGAAGCCCACGCAGAACGCTGCGAACGTCGGCAGCAGGAACAGCCAGCCCCAGCGCTGGATCGGGCGGCGGATCAAGCTGCATGACAGAGCCGAATCGTCATGTTTTTTCTTCTTCATCATGCTTCTCCTTTATTATTTATTTACTATCTTGACAATTTCACAGACAAGCGCCCGGCCTCCGGGCGTTTGTCCGCAAAATCTTCGGCTGCGGCAGTTTCTTTTCTGTAAAAAAGGGGGCTTTGCAGCCCCCTCTTTACTTTTGGTCACGCCTTATTGCTTATGCGTTATCCTTTGCATACAGGGTCGCCCAGCCCTGCACGAATGCAGTCTCGACAGCAGACCAGTCGCCGGTACCGGCAGTGTACTGAGTCAGAGCGTCGACAACGGCAGCGCGCCAGTCGTCAACAGCGGGAGTCCAGTTGAATGCCCAGGTCACAACGTACTTGCCGTCGGCAGTGTACTTGTTGGCATCCTGGAAGAAGACGTTCTCCGGCTCCTTGGCATCCTTGAACGGGCAGGGGCCAAACTCTTGTGCCAGCATTGTGGTGCCTTCGTCAGAGGTAACGACCCAGACGAGGAAATCGATGGTAGCTTGAATGTCCTCTTCAGAGGCTTCGTTGTTGATGGCCCAGCAGTTCTCAGTGCCAGCGCACAGGCCGGCCTCTTCTTCGCCGTCAACACCGCAGTAGATGGGGATCATAGCCAGATCGTCGGGGTTCATGCCGAACGTGCCGGTCAGGTTGGAATATTCCCAACTGCCGTTCTGATAGAACGCAGCCTTGCCCTCGCCGAATTCAGCCTCGGACTCGTCGCCGGTAGCGGTAGCCAGAGCAGCGCCGGTGGTAGCGGAATCAGTGGTGTAGAGATCCCAGATGTTCTTGAAGTTGTTGAGGTAAGCGCCGGTGATGGTGGCGGGCTGAGAGGTCACGCCATCGTCACGGAACTCATAGAACAGCGGCATGTTGGCCAGATGGCCGGAGAAACGCCAGCTGGAGGAGCCGTCGAGGCCGGCGGAGGAGAATGCGTCGAAGCCGAGTTCTTCTGCGCGGGCGTGGATATCGTCAGCGACAGCCTTCAGGGAATCGAAGTTGGTGATTTCGTCGATGGAGTGGCCAGCCTTCTCGAGCAGAGCCTTGTTGACGATGATGCCGAATGCCTCGTAGCAGTAGCCGATAGACAGGGTCTGGCCGTCTTCACCCTTGAGGTTGAAAGCATCGGTGGTCATCTGATCCATGATGGCAGTGCCGTCGAGCGGATAGCAGTAGTCGCCGTAGGAGTTGATGGCGCCCTGATTGCCGCACTGGAACAGGGTCGGAGCGGAACTCTTGTCAAGTTCGGCTGCGAGGGTGGTGTCATAGGTGCCGGAAGCAGCGGTGACAACCTTAACGGGAACACCAGTCTGCTCGGTATAGGTTGCAGCGAGCTTCTGCCAAGCTTCGTCAGCTTCGGGTTTGAAGTTCAGGTAATAGACAGAGCCAGTAGCTTCGGTCGCGGCGGGCTCTTCCGTCTCGGTTTCAGCGGGAGCGGTTTCGTCAGTGGCCGGGGTGTCAGTTGTCTCGGCCGGGGTGTTCTCTTCGGGCTGAGCGGGTTCGGTCTTGGATGCGCAGGCAGCCAGGCCAAGAACCATCACGAGCGCCAGAAGCATTGCGATGATCTTTTTCATGGTATTTCCTCCTGAATGATTTTTGAATTCTGGAAACGTTTCCATTTCCAATGACCATATTATACTACATTTTTCTGATCTGAGCAATCAAAATTTGTTCCGAAAAAATTTTCAGCACTTTGTACGATTTCAAGGCTGCAAAATTGTGCAGTTTGCTTCTATCCTCTTTTCGGCTTGCGTTTTTTCTGTTCAGTCGATATAATATTCTATATTCTTTCCTGAAACGAGGCGCGCTATGAAGTTCTTCAATTATGATTCCCCTTTTTGGTCGTTTATGTC
>ENA-ORSC01002579-ORSC01002579.1-human-gut-metagenome-genome-assembly--contig:-NODE-2579-length-10763-cov-3.555099_pt1 | contig 10763 bp, 7 predicted proteins | sample MGYA00242178_ERZ509140 | MGnify/ENA primary metagenome ERZ509140 (study PRJEB26280, sample SAMEA2338681) | human gut metagenome | biome: human gut; feature: human-associated habitat; material: faeces... | reverse complement strand
CAGATAACGGCCTTTCACCTCGCGTACCAATATTTTGGAGAGCAGTGATTCTATCTCCGGATAAATCTGGTTGCTATATGTGGGACTTCCGATTATCAGACCCCTGTATTTGAATATATCGGCTATGATGTAAGACGGATTACTTTTGCTGACATTATGCATCACAATATTTTTAATGCCCTGAACGGAAAGTTCTGCAGCGATGGCTTCCGCCATTTGTTCGGTATTGCCGTACATGGAACCGTAGACAATGACAACACCCTCTTCGGCCGCATACCGGCTCAAGCGATCGTAGATGCCGATAACCTTGGCAATATTATCCGTCCATACCGGTCCGTGAGTGGAGCAGATGGTGGAGATGGGCAGACCGCCCAGCTTTGCCAATGCCTTCTGCACGGGAGAGCCGTACTTGCCCACGATATTGGAGTAATAACGAACCATTTCATCCCAATACTTATCCAGATTCATGCGTGTATCAAGGAATCCGCCATCGAGCGTACCGAAGCACCCGAAGCCGTCACCGGAGAACAGCACGCCTTCCGTTTCGTCGAAGGTCATCATGGTTTCGGGCCAGTGCACCATCGGAGTCATATAGAAACGGAGCTTGTGGTGGCCCAAGGCAAGAAAGTCTTCATCTTTTACCATATATTGCTCGCCCGTCACGCCATAGAAACCTTCTATCATACCGAAAGTCTGCTTGTTTCCAACAATGATGATGTCGGGATAATGCTGTTTGATTAAGCGGATAGAGCCGGAATGGTCCGGTTCCATATGGTTGATAATAAGATACTGGATGGGACGTTCGCCGATTATGCTCTTTATCTTCCGAAGATATACCTCAAAGTAACAAATATCTACAGTATCAATCAGCGCAACCGTTTCATCGTCTATCAGGTAAGAGTTGTAAGACACTCCGTAAGGCAATGGCCACATACCTTCAAACAAATGCTTATTGCGGTCATTCACTCCCACATAGTGGATTTTTCCTTTTATCACTGTTTTTGGGTTCATTGTTATTATCTTCTAATTTAGATTGATTCCATATTTAATCAGCGGCAAAAATAAGTCTTTTTTCTCACATTTCATACTTTTTTCCTTGATATGCGTCAAGTTCCTTCATTTTTTTTTGCACCCGGTGGTTAAACTCATAATTTTTCAGTCCCCAGTCGGGTGCAATAAGCAGCTCTTTGGGAGATTGGGAGACGAAGCGTTCCAGAACAATATCCGGACGGAGATGCTCTACATAGTCCACCACGAGGTCAACATATTCATCGACATTGAAAAGATGGAAGTCTTCGGGATTCCGTTCATATTCCAAAGCCATACGGGTGCCGCGTATCAATTGCAACTGATGCATTTTCAGCGTAGTGAGCGGTAAACGCGACAGGTCCTTCGCCTGTGCCACGATACTGCGGTGAGTCTCGCCCGGCAGCCCTAGGATTACATGTCCGCCGGTCAGTATTCCGCAAGCAGCCGTACGCTCCATCGCATTGACGGTAACTTGAAAAGTATGCCCGCGGTTAATGCGGCGGAGTGTCTCGTCGCGAGTACTCTCAATACCGTATTCCACCAAAAGGAAAGTATGCTTGTTGAGATTTTCCAGATACCGCAGCAAATCATCGGGCATGCAGTCGGGACGTGTACCGATAACCAGCCCCACCACTCCGTCTACCGCCAACGCCTCTTCATATTTCCGCTTCAAGGACTCCAGTTCTCCGTACGTATTGGTGTAAGCCTGAAAATATGCCAGATACTTCATTTCGGGATATTTATGCGCAAAGAAACGCTTTCCTTCTTCCAGTTGCAGGGCTATCGGCTTCTCGGTACGGCAGTAGTCGGGATTGAAAGTCTGGTTATTGCAGTAGGTACAGCCGCCGTACCCCTTGCTCCCGTCACGGTTGGGACAGGTAAACCCGGCATTCAACGAAATTTTCTGTACCTTATACGGAAAATAACGTTTCAGGAAAGAAGGAAATTCATTATAAAGAGGAGTCGCACTCATAAGCCTATGTTATTTAGAAACAAAAGTAAAACTTTTCTTCGATTTTTACTAATAGAAAACGGATTAGATATGTTAATAACTGCCATGGAAGAGGCACATATTCGTCAACAAATACATTTCAGAGTCCGATTACATATTCTACATGCAAATTTATAATACCGGAAGCATAGCGATTGAAATAAATTCATAACTTTGTATATAATATGGAAAGACACAACAAAATATTCCTACCATCAAAAAAAACATTTGTATGAATAGCGGTTATCATAAGAATCTTGTATTCACGGCAGCGTGCATCGGAATGTGTTTTTTCGGTGTTTCAATGATTACATTGGGTTCGGTACTGCCTTCTCTCGTCACAAAACTGGAATTAAGCGGACTGCAAACTACGTCACTGGTAACCTTTCTTCCCATCGGCATGTTGGCCGGTTCGTTGATTTTCGGTCCTATTGCGGACCGTTTCGGACACAAAGCATTGTTGGTGCCCAGTTGCATCATCGTATTATCGGGATTGGAAGGACTGATATTCTTCGAAAGCATCCCGCTTCTTCAAATCTCCATAGTAGGCATAGGTCTGGGCGGCGGCATCCTTAACGGTGAAACCAACGCCTTGGTTTCCGACATCTCCGGAGAATCCGAAAAAGGCTCCCGGATCAGCTTCCTGGGAGTGTTCTACGGGTTGGGAGCGCTTGGCATACCAAGCCTGTTGGGAATCCTGTCCGAGCATTACTCTTTTGAAACCATCCTGCAAGGTATAGGCATCATTATGCTGGCAGGCATATTGTTCTGCATCCCCATACGTTTTCCCGCACCCAAACAAGCGCAGGGATTTCCTGTAAAGGAAGGATTAGGCCTGCTGAAAGAAAGCAGCCTGCTGCTGCTCAGCTTCATTCTTTTCTTTCAAAGCGGCATTGAAGGAGTATGCAATAACTGGTCCACCAGTTATTTCGGTCAGGTAACCGACATACCTGCCAATCAAGGATTGATAGCACTCACCTGTATGGTTGCCGGACTCACCGTAGCACGTATGCTGCAAATCGTACTTTTCAAAAAGATACAACCGGCAAAGGTGCTCCCCTACAGTCTTGTCCTCACTGCAACAGGCTTTGCCCTGCTGACAGCGGCTCCCGGTTTCATACGGGCTGCTGCGGGAATGGCTGTAATAGGAATGGGATTATCGTCTACCTATCCGGTTATCCTGAGTATTCTCGGAACCCGCTACCCTTCATTGTCGGGAACGGCATTCGGCATAGCTCTCGCCATCGCCCTTATAGGACAAACTGCCATGAACGGACTGATGGGAATGGTTTTCACATATGACAACGGCATCGTACTTTACCCTTATATAATGATAGGTTCACTGGCTATCATGCTTGTTTTGTTTAAGCGCTCACTCAAATAAATTATTTACCCTCTGTATTCTGCCGGGAATTATTAAAGAAAACTCACGACATGGTGGAAAAAACAGGAAAAATTTCCTGACACAAAACGGAATTTATCATTAATTAATTAGATTAGATTTTCGCTTTATCGTATATTTGCCCTGAATAACCGAATTAAGAGATATGAAAAAAATAAGTTTTGCACTTTTTTTCTGCCTTTGTGCACTGGCAGGCTTTGCCCAGAACAGCAAGCCACTCGATTTGAAAGAAATCGTATCCGGAGAATTTATTCCTCAAAACATTTCGGGTGTCATCCCTATTCCGGGAGACGGCGAACATTATTCGCAAATGAATGCGGATAAGACACAAATCATCAAATACTCTTTCAAGACAGGCAAACCGGTAGAAGTGCTGTTCGATGCGGCTACTGCCCGCGAGTGTCCATTCAAGAAGTTCGACAGCTACAGCTTTGCTCCGGACGGCAGCAAATTGCTTATTGCAACAGAAACAGTGCCTGTATACCGCCACTCTTATACAGCAGTACATTATATATATAGCCTGAAGCGGAATTTGGACGGCAAGATAAACAATGTAGTGGAGAAACTGTCGGACGGCGGACCGCAACAAGTACCCATCTTCTCGCCCGATGGAAACCAAGTGGCTTTTGTGCGCGACAACAACATCTTCCTCGTTAAATTACTTTACGGCAACAGCGAAAGCCAGGTGACCGAAGACGGCAGCCGCAATGAAGTGCTGAACGGCATTCCAGACTGGGTATACGAAGAAGAGTTCGCATTTAACCGTGCCTTGGAATTCAGTCCCGACAGCAAGATGCTGGCTTTCATCCGTTTCGACGAACGGGAAGTTCCCTCTTATACTTTCCCGGTATTTGCCGGAGAAGTGCCTCATATTGCCCCTTACGAGAAATACCCGGGAGAATATACTTATAAATATCCCAAGACAGGTGAAAAGAATTCAAAAGTATCCGTACATACTTTTGATATCAAATCCAAAGTAACCCGTAAAATCAATCTTCCTTTGGAAGAAGGCGGCTACATTCCCCGTATCCGTTTCACACAAGACCCGAACAAGCTTGCCATCATGACGCTGAACCGCCACCAGAACCGGTTCGACCTGTATTTTGCCGACCCTCGCAGTACCGTATGCAAGCTGGCCGTACGTGATGAGAGCGACACTTATATCCGCGAGAATGTATTTGACAACATCATTTTCTATCCGGAGACTTTCAGTTTTGTCAGTGAAAGAAACGGATACAACCACTTGTACTGGTACAATATAAACGGAAATCTTATCAAACAGGTCACTTCCGGCTCATACGAAATACAGGATTTCCTGGGTTATGACCCTGAAAACGGAAATTTTTATTACAGCAGCAACGAAGAAAGTCCGCTGCGCAGCGCTATCTACAAGATAGACCGCAAAGGCAAAAAAACAAAGTTATCATCGCATACAGGGACAAATAGCGCCCTGTTCAGTACAGACATGAAGTATTTCATGAACCGCTATTCAAGCCTGGACATTCCGACTGTCATCACCCTGAACGACAATAACGGCAAAACGCTGACCACACTTGTAGATAATGCCGCACTGAAGCAGAAATTAAACGGATATGATATGCCGAAGAAGGAGTTCTTCTCTTTCCAGACCTCTGAGGGCACTGAACTGAATGGCTGGATGATAAAGCCGGCAAACTTCTCCGCAAGCAAAAAATATCCGGTTCTGATGTATCAGTACAGCGGTCCAGGCTCGCAGCAGGTGCTTGACAAGTTCGGCGTGAGCTGGGAAACTTACATGGCTTCCCAAGGCTATGTCTTAGTGTGCGTAGACGGACGAGGCACGGGCGGACGCGGTGCGGAATTTGCCAAAAGCACCTATCTGAATCTCGGTGTCAAAGAAGCCAAAGACCAAGTGGAAACCGCCCTGTACTTAGGACGCCAACCTTACGTAGATAAAAATCGTATCGGAATCTGGGGTTGGAGTTATGGCGGCTACATGACCATTATGAGCATGAGCGAAGGAACTCCCGTATTCAAAGCCGGAGCAGCCGTTGCTCCGGTTACCGACTGGAACTATTACGATACCGTATACGGCGAACGTTTCATGCGTACCCCGAAAGAAAATGCCGAAGGTTACAAAGCCTCGTCTGCCTTTACCCGTGCCAACAATTTGCATGGCAATCTGTTGTTGGTACATGGCATGGCGGATGATAACGTTCATTTCCAGAATTGCGCGGAATATGCCGAACACCTCGTGCAACTTGGCAAACAGTTCGACATGCAGGTCTATACCAACCGCAACCATAGCATCTTCGGAGGCAACACCCGTCTGCATCTGTATACCAAATTAACGAACTTCTTTAATCGGGAATTGAAAAAGTAAATGAGCGAAAGAGTACGTAAGCCGGAATGGCTCAAAATAAGTATCGGTGCCAACGAACGTTATACCGAGACAAAACGCATTGTAGAATCCCACTGTCTGCACACGATATGCAGCAGCGGACGTTGTCCCAATATGGGAGAATGTTGGGGAAAAGGTACGGCCACTTTTATGATAGGCGGAGACATCTGTACCCGTTGCTGCAAGTTCTGCAATACACAAACAGGCAAGCCCATGCCGCTTGACCCGCAAGAACCGGTGCACGTAGCCGAATCCATCGCCTTAATGAAGCTCTCCCACGCCGTTGTCACTTCCGTAGACAGAGACGACCTGCCGGATTTGGGAGCCGCCCATTGGGTGCAAACAATCCGCGAAATCAAACGCCTCAACCCGGATACGACCGTTGAAGTACTGATTCCTGACTTTCAGGGAAGAAAGGAACTCGTAGACATGGTTATCGAAGCCCGGCCGGAGATAATCTCCCATAATATGGAAACTGTAAAACGTATCAGTCCGCTGGTACGGAGTGCTGCTCATTATGAAACAAGTCTTGAAGTATTGCGGCAGATATCCGAAAGCGGCACTGTTGCCAAATCCGGCATTATGGTAGGATTGGGGGAGACTCCGGATGAAGTGGCAGCGCTCATGGACGACCTGCGCGACGCAGGTTGCCGGATACTCACTATCGGACAATATCTGCAACCTACGCATAAGCATTATCCCGTAGCAGAATATGTTACCCCTGCCCAATTTACCGCCTACAAGGAACTCGGATTAAAAAAAGGATTCACCCAGGTAGAAAGCGCACCATTGGTCCGTTCGTCCTACCATGCAGAAAAATCAACCCAATATCTACAAAAAAGATGAAATAAAGAACATTTTATACCGGCTGTTTGTTGAATAGGAAACGGCAAAATAGCGTAGTAATGGGCAAGCAACGAATTCTATCATCTAAGTTCAATATGTCGCTCGGATATATTCCCGTTATTATATCCATTATATTATGTGAATTCATAATACAAGACATTGCTATCTACATCGGTGCAGGCGTAGGTGTGTTGTCCAGTATCTATATGTGGCAGCGCAAGGGACCGCATATCCCCCAATTCATATTATACAGCACGACAGGAATGTTACTGTTATTGACAATAACTTCCTTTTTTTCCGCTGATTATTGTCCGGAAGCAATGTTTCCGTTTACGCTGGAAATCAGTGCGATTATACCTCCGCTCATCATCTTTCTGAATAGAAGACACTTTTTGAGCTATCACACAGCCCAGACCCATAAATGCTGCAAGCAGTTTTTTGCACAAGGAGCCGAAGCCGCCATAGTATCGGCCCGTGTATTACTGCTCATCGGTTTCCTGCATTTTCTTATCATATCGCTTGCCATATTGTTCGGGCATCCGCTGAACGATACGCTACGCTACATTTTATTCCGTATCATGCCGCCCTGCGTATTCATACTGTGTATCTTGTTCAATCAGTTCGGCATATACTATTTCAACAAGATAATGAGTCATACCGTATTTGTACCTATCGTGACAAAAAAAGGAGATGTTATTGGAAAAGCAATGGCCTCAGAAGCCATCAACCGGAAAAACGAATATATCAATCCCGTTATCCGCATCACCGTAACTTCACACGGTATGCTGTTTTTACTGCCCCGTCCTCAATGCAGCATACTCGAAAAAGGCAAAACGGATATATTAATGGAGAACTACTTATTGTATGGAGAAACTCTGGAACAAGGTGCTGAAAGAATCTTACAAGAAATCCTTCCCTCAGCTCCGCCCCAAAATCTCCACTTCTGTTTCATGTACCACTTTGAGAATGAAATTACCAACCGCCTGGTCTACAACTTTATCCTTGACCTGAACAATGATTCCATCCTATGCAACAAAAAGTTCAAAGGCGGAAAACTTTGGACATTCCAGCAAATAGAGCACAACCTTCACAGAAACTTTTTCAGCAGTTGTTTCGAACGTGAATACGAACACACAAAAGAAATTATTTATACAAGAGAAAAATACAAGGAATTTTAGACAAATCGGGAACCTTCCCTTTCCATTCTTTCACCGTTTTCGTTTTAATATACTCTCCCTCACATGTAATATCGGCAGCAATGCAAAGTTTAGTCTGAGGACGGCAATTATGCAGAATATCCTCTATCATCTTATTGTTACGATAGGGAGTCTCTATAAAAAGCTGGGTCTGATGCTCATTATACACGCGTTGTTCCAACGCTTTCAGTTTCTTGGCACGCTCACCGGGTTCAATAGGCAAATATCCGTGAAAGGCAAAACTCTGTCCGTTAAAGCCAGAACCCATAACCGATAATATGATTGAAGAAGGCCCGACCAAAGGAACCACCCTCAAGTTCTTACGCTGCGCTATAGCCACCACATCCGCCCCCGGATCGGCAACAGCCGGACATCCTGCCTCGGAAATCACTCCCATTGGATTTCCTGCCTCAAGCGGTTTCAAATATCCGGATATATCTTCCGGTGAAGTATGCTTATTGAGCGTATAGAACGTAAGCGAATCAATATCTATTTCCCGGTCGACTTTTTTCAGGAAACGACGTGCCGAACGCACATCCTCCACTATAAAATGACGGATACCTAAAATCACTTCTTTATTATAAGAGGGTAATACGGTTTCAACAGGAGTATCGCCTAAAGTAACAGGCAACAGATAAAGAGCAGTTTCCATGTAAATCAACTAAAGAAATAAAAATAGAGTGGTAAGATTATAAAGGGATACAAAAAAGCGATAAAGCGGTAAGGCTATGAGCCTGAATACCCTATCACTTTACCGCTTCATCATCCTTTTTTATCCGTAGATTATATTCCCGTTTTCGTCTTTGTACTCATCCAGACCTTTTTCATAAGTAGCCATAGCGCGCAAACTCATACCTACGCTGGAGAAACCGCCATCGTGGAACAAATTCTGCATAGTAACCTTACGGGTTAAGTCGGAGAACATAACGATACAGTAATCCGCACATTCGTCAGCCGAAGCATTACCCAGCGGAGACATACGGTTGGCAAAGTCGAACAGTTTGTCCATACCCTTTACACCCGAACCGGCAGTGGTCATTGTCGGAGACTGGGAAATTGTGTTGACACGTACATTGTGCTCACGTCCGTAGATATAACCAAAGCTACGGGCAATAGACTCCAACAGTGCTTTTGCATCCGCCATATCATTGTAACCGTAGAACGTACGTTGCGCAGCCACATAACTCAGAGCCACGATAGAACCGTATTCAGCAATAGCGTTCATCTTCTTGGCAGCCTGTATCATCTTATGGAAAGAAATTGCCGAAATGTCCAGCGTCTTATCCAACATATCGTAATCCAAATCATCGTATGTACGTTTCTTGCGCACATTAGGAGACATGCCGATGGAATGAAGGACAAAATCCACCTGACCGCCCAATACTTCCATAGAACGCTTGAACACATTCTCCAAATCTTCCACACTGGTGGCATCCGCTGCTATGACTTCGCAATTCAGTTTTTCGGCCAATGCCGAAACTTCACCCATACGTACAGCCACAGGGGTATTGGACAAGGTGATGATTGCACCTTCTTCTACTGCTTTTTCTGCTACTTTCCAGGCAATGGACTGCTCATTCAGAGCACCAAAAATAATGCCTCTTTTTCCTTTCAACAAATTGTAACTCATACCTATTTTTAGTAAAATTCGGCTGCAAAGATAGGAAGTTTTTGCATAAAAAGCCCGAAAGTGTGCAAAGAAAAGGGAAGAACGGCAAAAAATACACCGATCACCCACTGCAAAACTACTGCAACGCTTGTGCAGTGCCACTGCAATACAGTTGCAGTCACGCTGCAAAGCAGTTGCAGTATCACTGCAAACATATATGCAGTAACGCTGCACCCTATTTGCAGTACTACTGCAAAAAGCATGCACCATCTTTGCAGTGGGAAGTCGCTGATTGTCAGATATGGTTCTTCCTCCTCATCCTGCCTTCTTCAATCGTTTCATATCCTTTCATCCTCTTTATTCGTGTTAAGCTTTGATAGATGGCAGTATAATCTTTCCTTTCCCGCACGGTTTATTTCTTGGAATTTCCATATCTTTGTCAGCATATCCATGTTACATAAGTGTGTACGGGAAGAATGTATTAGACAGTGAGATTATGGCGAAAATTGCAAAGAACCTGACGGAGTTGATTGGGCATACTCCTTTGATGGAATTGGCTGAATACAGTCGTAAATACGGATTGAAAAGAAATATTGTGGCTAAGCTGGAATCTTTTAATCCGGCGGGAAGCGTGAAGGACCGTGTGGCATTTGCCATGATTGAGGATGCCGAGGCACGTGGGGCTTTGAAACCCGGAGCCACGATTATTGAACCTACCAGTGGCAATACCGGCGTGGGACTGGCGATGGTAGCAACCATCAAGGGATATCATTTGATATTGACCATGCCGGAGACCATGAGTGTGGAACGCCGTAATCTGTTGAAAGCCTTGGGTGCGGAGATTGTACTGACCGACGGACTGGCAGGTATGGCCGGTTCCATTGCCAAAGCGAAAGAATTGCGGGATGCGATACCTGGTGCGGTTATTCTGCAGCAGTTTGAGAATCCCTCCAATGCCAAGGCTCATGAACATACTACGGGGGAAGAAATCTGGACGGACACGGATGGGAAAGTGACTGTTTTTGTTGCCGGTGTGGGTACGGGCGGTACGGTCTGTGGAGTGGCGCGTGCCTTGAAGAAACATAATCCGGATGTCTATGTTGTGGCTGTAGAACCGGCCTCCTCTCCGGTTCTGGAAGGAGGGGAAGACGCACCGCACCGCATCCAGGGGATTGGGGCCAATTTTATTCCTTCCATTTATGATGCTTCTGTAGTAGACGAGATTATTCCGGTGCCCGATGACGAGGCCATTCGTGGAGGACGAGAGCTGGCTTCTACGGAAGGCTTGCTGGCTGGCATCTCATCCGGTG
>ENA-ORSC01002573-ORSC01002573.1-human-gut-metagenome-genome-assembly--contig:-NODE-2573-length-10778-cov-23.040101_pt1 | contig 10778 bp, 21 predicted proteins | sample MGYA00242178_ERZ509140 | MGnify/ENA primary metagenome ERZ509140 (study PRJEB26280, sample SAMEA2338681) | human gut metagenome | biome: human gut; feature: human-associated habitat; material: faeces... | reverse complement strand
ACAAGAAGTAATCAACATTCACTATTAGTACAGCAATTAGGACTGTAGGGTGCCTACGTAGATGAATCCCTGATTACTCCAATTAACAGAGGTGAGTTCCCTTAAAATTGTTACCACGCACTAGTGCGGCTATTAGCTACTAGAGGACTTGGGGTGCCAAGAGGAAGAATTGTAGTAGCTATGTTAATTAGAACAAATCTGTTAATTGCTTTATGGGATAGCGCCAACGATGGAGAGTTGGGACGGACTGTAAATCCGTTGCCTTTAGGCTTAGTAGGTTCGAATCCTACCTATCCCACACTAATTTCAATATATTATGATGATATTTGTATATTCAGCATTTATATACATAATAAGCATGTACATAGTTGGCCTTTATATGGCAGTAAATGAACGATTTGTTACAGTTAGAAGACTCGCAATAATGGCATTACCAGTAATAAATACTATATTTGTTATTGTAATACTATTATTTGGTATTAAACCATTTATAAAAACAGTTATAAACGAATTTAAAGAAATTACAAAATGACAAATTATGAGTACGGAGAAGGATACTTACCAGAAATCTGGTACTAGTGTAGTATTTCAAAAAGAAATTAAGCAGTGTAGAGAATGTCCGCACTGCTTAATTGTTCCTGACCCAGATCCTAATGACTGGTTCAATGATGACGACGAGAAAGCGCTCTGTAAGGAGTCTGAGAATAAACTAATTGAAGGAATGTTAAGACCTTACGAAAGGGTATTAATTCCAGATTGGTGTCCATTAAAAACTAATAAATAAAATGAATAAAACAAAAGCTTGCCTTAAAATAACTTTAGAACAGGCACGTAAATGGTATGAGAGTGGCAATGAAGACTTGAAAAAATTAGCTCTTACCGCTTTTAGTGAAGAAGTTCTAGTCCCTTCTCTTGGAGAAATATTAGAATCTGAAAAGGATTGGGATGTGCTATTTTTACCTTTAGGGATATCAGAGCAAACTAAGTCTCTAATTTGTCTACAAATAGTAGCTAATTACTTAAACAATGGTTGGAATAAAACAGAGAGTAACAGCGGTTATTTCCTTGGAAGGGTTCTTCTCTATCTGGAAAGACGGAAACTGATATAAAAGGAGTGTACGTCGCCATGCATCAAAATGTAAAGTATCCAGGTGTTGTTTATTTCAGAACTGTAGCTGATGCACAGAAAGCAGTAAAGATTCTTGGTAAAAAGTTATTGCCATTACTTAAATAATTTGATGGTGTTATTAGTTCAGTTGGCAGAACGCTACATTGTGGCTGTGGAGGTTCGAGTCCGCTATAACACCCTAATCATGTTTTATTAAATATTATAACGAATGAAAAAGACAATTGAAATTGAATGTCCAGATGGTTATAAACCCATCTATAATGTCGAAACTGGCAATGTTGAAATCGTTCCAGAAAACATTATGGGATGGATAAGAACCTATGAGGATGCTGTAAACTATCTAGGGTGTGTTACTAGAGATACTATTTACTATAATAGATCTGTAAATTCTCTAGCTAAGTTGCAGACAGTCTTGGATGCGCTAAATGAAGGTCACAAGTTCAATCTGTTAACTGGTACTATATGGTATCCCTGGGTTCGCTTCTTTAGAATGAAATCAGTTCCGAAGGATGCAGAGGTCATTGGTCACTTCCGTTATCAGGGCGAGAAATTCGCGTTGGTAGGCGGCTACGCGACTGGTGGCAGCAATGCAGGTCTCGGCTTTTTCGCTTCTAACTATGACGTCGGCTATGCCGATTCCGTTGTCGGGATGCTAGCGTGCAAATCTGAAGAAATTGCAAAATATGTGTCAACTCAGTTTGGAAAGCTAGTGTTTGATGCTTGTTTTGCAAGACATTTTGAAGGTAGAGAATTTGAATGGCTTGACTAATGAAAAAGTTCCTTGTATTTATGCTTGCTATGCTCTGGATGAGCGTAGCAGCTTTTTCTCAGATAACTATATCACAAGAAGACTATGATAAGTTGCCAAGCGATACTAGAACTCAAATTGAGAAGATAACAACAGAGAAAGCTATAAAGGGTGAAATCAAGGAAGTTTCTGAGTATGCAAATCTTGGTAAGGAAATTGGCGTAGCAGTCAATGAAACCTTAAAAGCAGTTGAAGATTCAGCCATAAGAATAGCAGAATCCAACCTAGGACAAACAGCAATAACTATCGTAGTGTGGAAACTCCTCTATAAGGAGATAGCCGGAATTGTAGTAGGCACCATACTATTAGGAATATCAGTATTTATGCTACTAACTGGTAGAGGAAAACTATCCAAAAACGATGAAGATGCTGGAGGTTGGATAAGTGTGGTAGGAGGAGCTGTATTCTTTATATCTTCAATGATTTGTATATTTGGCTGAGGAGCAATCCAGGCTATAGGCTGGTGTATTCTAGCTATATTCTGTGTATTATTGCTTCTTGGTATGATTCTTAGCTAGTCATAAGACTAGCTTTTGGAAGGGTGGCAGAGTCAGGTTTATTGCAACGGTCTTGAAAACCGTCGGGCGGTAACACGTCCCCAGGGTTCGAATCCCTGTCCTTCCGCAATATATAGGATTGGTGTTTAACGGTTAGCACGTCGGTCTCCAAAACCGAAAGTAAGGGTTCGAATCCTTTATCCTATGCTATTTTAATTAATAAATTAGATTATGAAAAAGTTAACAATCATTTCGTTAGGACTTATACTACTGTTCAGTTGTTTAGGTCCAACTAGTGAACTAGAAGCTACTAGGAATACCAGAGATGGGATTATTCCATTTGATGCTGCAGTTCACTTTAAATACAAGAATCATCAGTACATTAAATTCACCGAGGGAAACTGCAAGGTTGTAGGAGTGGTCCATGACCCAGATTGTAAATATTGTAAGAGATGAGTGAAGTGTATTATCTTTTGGCAGCCGTTTCATATGGCATTTTTCTAGTTCAATTCATTTTATCTTGGTTTGGTGGAGACACTGACTTAGATGTTGACTTAGATGGAGAACTAGATATGAACGTGAGTGATATTGTCTCATTTAAGGGATTAATCCATTTTATAATGGGAGCTAGTGGATGGCTTTGTGTTAAGCAGTCCATATCTCATTCTGTAGAATGGTATGATTATCTAATCGCATTAGTGTGCGGTATTCTTTTCGTGGTTATACTTTACTACTTATATAAACTCTGTTTAAAACTCCAGCATCAAGTCATTCCAGAAGAGGGTGAAGCCTTGATTGGAAGGGTTGGAATTATCACAGTTCCTTGTGAAAACCATTTCTTCATTACTATTGAAGTAAATGGAGGTTCTGAGGAAATTGTAGCCTATCCAGAAGTCCCAAAAATGGGATATATGGTTGGTACTCGTGTGGTAATTTCTAAATTTGAGAATGGAAAGTATTATTTTAACTAAAAAAGAATTTTTTAAAAGATGACAACAGAAACTCTTATTGTAGCAGGTGTTATTGTATTGCTAGTAGTCTTAACCTTTATTGGACTTTTGTCACGGTATCGTAAGTGTGCCAGTGATGAAATCTTGGTTGTGTTTGGTAAGGCTGGTAAGAAGAAGGTAGTTAACGAGAAGACTGGAAAGTCGGAGGAAGTTATTCTGCCGTCCAAAATCATTCATGGTGGAGGTACATTCGTAATGCCAGTAATCCAAGACTGGGCTAAAATGTCCTTGAAACCTATCCAAATTCAAGTAAATGTTACTGGTGTTTCCAGTCAAATGATTAAGGTAACTATTCCTGTAACATTGACCACTGGTATTGGAACTACTCAAACATTAATGCAAAACGCTGCAAGTAGATTCTTAACAGCTAAAACTTCTGAAATCTCAGACCAAATCAAGGATATTCTCATTGGTGAAGTGAGAAGCTTGATGGCTACAATGACGATTGAGGAAATTAACGCTGATAGAATCAAGTTTATCGGCAAAGCTAAGGAGAATATTGAGACCGAGTTAAATAAGGTAGGTTTCAGTATTATCAACATTAACAATGCTGATATTTCGGATGATGCAAACTATATCAAGAATCTAGGTCAGAAAGCTGCAACTAAAGCTCTTGCTCAGGCACAAGCAGACATTGCAGAAGAGAAAAAGAAAGGAGATATTCAGATTGCAGAAACCAACAAGCAACGTGAAATTGCTGTAGCAGACGCTGAGAAAGAGCGTGAAACTACTGTTGCTCAGACTAGACAAGAGCAAGAGGTTCGTGTGGCAGAGATTAACCAGGAGAAGGAAATCAAACTTGCAGAAGCTGAGAAGAATAAGCAATCGGGTATTGCTAATCAGAAAGCTGAGCAAGCTGCCAATATTGCTAAAGCTAATACTGCAGCGGAATCGGAGAAAGCTAAAGCAGAAGCTGAGAAAATTTCAGCTATAGCTAAAGCTCAAGCAGAAGCCGATTCTAATAGAGCAGAATCTGAATCACTAGCTGAGGCTAATGTAGCTAAGGCTAAAGCAGAAGCTGACTCTAAGAAAGCAGAAGCAGAAGCAGAGAAACAAACTCGTATTGCTCAGGCTAAGCAAAAACAGGAAGCTGAGACGCAAAAAGCAATTAACGAACAGGAAGCTGCAGTTGCTAAGTATGAGTCAGACAAGCGTGTAAAGGCAGCCGAAGCTGATAAGATTGCAGGAGTGGCAGAACAAAATGCCACGATTGAAGTCTCTAAAGCTAAGGGAGAAGCCGAGAAAGCTAAGGCTGAAGCTGAAAAGGTAGCAGGAACTTCTAAGGTAGAAGCTCAAATGACTATCGAGAAAACTAAGCAAGAAAAGCAACTGGAAGTAAACGAAGCAGCTGCATTGGCTATGGAAGCTAAGCTTCATGCTGAGACAATTGTTCCTGCCCAAAAAGAAAAGGAACGTATTACGATTGAGGCAGAAGCTGTTAAGCAGAAGGCTGTACTTGAAGCAGAAGCTAAGGCTGCTGAAATTCTGAAAGAAGCAGAAGCTAAAGCAAATGCTACGAAGTTGCAGCTAGAAGCCGAAGCTGAAGGTACAAGAAAGAAACTGCTTGCTGAAGCTGAGGGTAAGAGAGCGTCTTTGATGGCTGAGGCTGACAAGGTTCAGGCTATTGAAATGGCTCCTGCTCTGGCAGTCCAGAAGATGATTGAATCCGGCTTGACTCCAGAAATGGTGGTTCAGTACAAGACAGTTGATCAATTGACCGGTATTGCTGAAGCATCTGCTCAGATGTTTGAACACGTTCACCTTGGACAGGTTACTGTTTATGGTAACGAGAATACCGCTGGTAACTTTATGGCTAAAACTGCTGAAAACTTGAATCCTGCGTTCGACTTGCTTCGCTCTATACCTTTTGCCGACACACTGAAAAGTGTTCTTGGTAAGAAAGGGTTGGAGGAGAAGAAAGTCGAAACAACTGAGTTTGAAGAAGTGAAGTAATTCACAGCGAAGGGGCTTTACAATTTTAGTGGTAAAGTATAACAAAAGCCCCTTCGCAATTTGGAGGTATGGGTGAGTGGGCTTAAACCACCGTCCTGCTAAGACGGAGGGCCTTCGGGTCCCGCTGGTTCGAATCCAGCTGCCTCCGCTTAATAAAATGTGTTATGGAAGAAAGAATTGAAATATTTAAGTCCCTTCATAAGCCATTTCTTGACTTACTTATGGATGATACTTGGCTAATGGAGGAACCTATTGACGTAGCAGAAACAGAAGCTTGCTGGAGATGGGCAATAGAATTAGGAGATGAAACTGTTCCAGTAGAAAAGTTTGAGGAAGAATTTAAGTTTTCTTTACAAGATTTAACTAACTGGTGGAACAAAAAAGTATTAGATTTGAGTATCTAATTACATGGGACGATAGCTCAGTAGGTAGAGCGCTGGACTGAAAATCCAGGACGATAGCGGCAGTTCGATCCTGCCTCGTCCCACGCATTGTGTGTTTTCATGGTAAATATGGGCTTAACGGTTCGAGAGAATAGTTAAGTTAAACTGGGCTATGGTGTAATGGTAGTCACATCAGATTTTGGTTCTGAGAGTCCAGGTTCGAGTCCTGTAGCCCAACTAAATACAGCTTCGCTAGGGAGACCTAGCCTTGCATACCAAGAGGCGGTAAAGTCAGCTGAATAAATCCGTTGAGGTATTACCTAGTAATAATCTAAAGCTAGCTAAAGAATAACTAGGAACATAAGGGTAGTAAGGCTGTATTTCTAAATTATATAATTATGGATAAGAAGAATTATAGAAAAGTAGTTAAAATCTGTGAGAAAGGCAGATGTAAAGTGAGAGAAAATTCATTTGGAGTTTGTTGGTGTGTAAGATGTGGTAAATTACATTCTGATGCTCCAGCTAAGTTAAAACCTGAAGAGTAAATCATAGTAAAATGAAAGTAATAATTAATAGCTGTTTACTTACAGAGCTACTGAAGAACTTCCAAACTTCTCTAGATAATATGAGAGTTATTGGAGAGACATATTCTGTAGAAGATATGAATGAGCTGGTTGAGGAGTTTTCTAAGTTTAATATAAAGCCTGATGATATTATTGGTAAAACTATAATATTTAAATGTCAATCAATAAGTGCTTATGCTTAACGTAACTTCTTTCAATATTGGGGAGATAACTAGTAAAGTATCTCTAAATACTCCCAGTAGCGGAATAATCCAGAGGTCTCATCCTAGAAGTAAATTCGTAAGATTTCATTCTAGGTCTCCTATGTCAGAATATGCATTCTCTAGTAGACTAAGTAAGGATGGGCCGGAAATTGTGGTATTGCAGATTATGGTATTTGGTAATGATGAATTGCTAGTTGAATATGTCTGCGAACAGGAACTAACAGTAGAATAGGTTATTAGACCGGTAAATAACCTTCCGTAGCCAGTCGGACGTTGGGAGCTTATAGTCCTACGATAGTGAGACTAAATCGGACCTATAGCTCAGCCAGGTCAGAGCAACTGACTCATAATCAGGAGGTCGGGGGTTCAAAGCCCTCTAGGTCCACTAGAGAATTAAAAATTGGAATTTATGAATTATCAGTATTTCGGATTGTTTTTAAATGAACATAATAGGAATGAGCTTATGAAAATCATTTTTGCTAATCCTATTATAGCTAATCTGGTCCTTCAAAGAGGAAGTACTTTATATCTAGACCATTGTACTCTGCTCCACAGAAATCAAAACGACAAAGAGATATATGACTCTCTTGTAAAGAAGATTGATGAATCATGGATGGTAGAAGTAAATGGAATAGGCTTCTCTAACAAAGCAATAGCTTTTAGAGTTACTATACCAGACTTGCCTTGTGCAAATGCTAAACCACATATTACTATTTGCACAATCAATGGAGGAAAACCAGTTGATAGCAATGGAATATGCGAGTGGATTTCTATTCCCAAACTCAATATTTGTTGTGAAATAAAATTAGTGAAATAATGTGGTCAAGAGAAAGTCCAATGAAAGAATATGCCAGGAAACATCCTGGCTGTTCTCTTCAAGAGTATTGTGAATACTTAGATAATATTGCTAGAGAGGAAGCAGAAAGAAGGAGACTAAAAGAAGAAGAAAATAATCAACTTCTAAAAAGTTTTGAGGGAAAATGCTTTCAAATAAACTTCAATGGACAATCATTTGGTTATTTCAAGATAACTAAAGATATTACTGCCTTTAGAGAAGATGTTAAAGAAGATTTCTATGAAGTTTTCATAAGGTAGTCAAGTATTATCAAGAGATGTGTACTATGGCTGAGAAAATAAGAGACGGGGAATTGTAACCTTGGGGTAGTGGCGGAATTGGTAGACGCGCTAGACTTAGGATCTAGTACAGAAATGTGTGAGGGTTCGAGTCCCTACAACTTTTATTCGATTATAGATTATGAAAGAGTTAAGTGAAATTATCCAAGAATTGGTAGACAGTAGCAATTCCATGAATCAAATTGATTCAAAAACTGCTATACAGTATGTTGTGGAGGCTTACGAAGCTGGAACGGATAAGGCTAAAGAACTTATCAAAGACAGTGGAGAACTTTAATTAACTGAATGTTCTGAAACATTCATATTAAATAACAATTAAAAATAAAGAAATGAACAAAGTTTGGATGTGTTCCGGGTCTACATACACCCAAGTAGGCTCAGGTTACAAGGTTTCGGAATCTCTTCCGGTTGGTATTTACAGTATTAGTCTGACAATGACAGGTTATCACCTGGATAAGTATGCAGACAAGTTCGTATTTCCGTACAGGATGTATGGACTGCAGGAAGATTTCATAGACCATGTAATCAAAACTTATAATAACACAGAAGGAAACTTGGGAATCATGTTTACTGGTACAAAAGGTACTGGAAAGACTGTCACAGCTAAAGAATTAGCTAATAAGTTGAACCTTCCTGTTATTATCGTAAAGGATATGGGAGACCATAATCAATCTATGATTGAGTTTCTCTCTGGTATTGAGGGAGACTGTGTTCTCTTCCTAGATGAGTTTGAAAAGAACTTCAGCGAGTCGGATTCTACAATCCTCCAAATTATGGATGGAGTTTATAACTCTAAGTATCGTAAGGTATTCTTGTTGACTACTAATGCAATGTCTATCAACGAGAATATGGTAGGACGTCCGTCTAGAATCCGCTACGTCAAGAAGTTTGAAAATCTTGATTTGAAGGTTGTAAACGAATATCTAGACGATGCCCTGAAGGTTCCAGAAGCACGTCAAGATTTACTTGACTTCATTGATTCTTTGACTATATCAACTATTGATATTCTCAAAACTATAGTTAATGAAGTTAACATTCATGGAATTGAAGGTTTGAAAAAGGCTAAGAGTTTCTTCAACGTAGTAACTAATGAGTATGAGTATTCTTGTATCAGAGGTTACGCTTACACTGGAGAAATTGGACAAGACAAGAATAAGTTCTCTATTGAAAACTTCTCCAAGGCTGTTGAGAGATTTAATAATCCTATACCTAAGCCTATTGTTGATGACGAGGATAACTGTACTATAGAGGAAAGAAAAGCCCTCAACGAATACTATGAGTATCGTCGTCATAACTTCCACAGCCTGTCGTATAACTTTATCTATTCTTCTACCAAGTTCAGCAATCTTAAGGTAGGAGACGACTTCTACAATGACGAGATTATCGCTATTGACAAGAAGTTGAATGTTATTGTTACTAAGGACGGTGGCGAAATTAACTACTGGTGGATTAAAGATCCTAACAGTAAACCATCTCTGTATCGTACAGGAAGATACGATTCTTTGGTACTTTAAAAACTGGGGAGCTAGTCTCCCCTTTATGTCTGGATGCCTGAGTGGTCTAAGGGAACGGTCTGCAAAACCGTGTTTCGTGGGTTCGAATCCCACTCCAGATTCTACACTAATTTATTTGCCTATGGACAGAAAATTAAGAAGAGAGCTTTCTAAAAGAAAGTGGATTTCTAGAGCTAAAAAAGTTTATAACTCTTGCGGGAAGTTCTATATCCCGGTAAACGGAATTAAAGCCAGTGTTCAGTATAATGTTCCTATTTTCAGAAATAGAGCACTGAGAATTTGTGAATCAATTACGGATTTTCTTAATGATTCCAAGTATGCCAAAATGCTTAAGAATTGCACTTCTCCCTACAGAAGTAAGATGATGCAGTACGAATATAAGAAAGAGAATAGAAAAGATAGATATAAGGCTAAGAAAGATATCCAGGAAGGTATTCAGGAATATGAGTCCAGGGACAATCTTTCATGCTCATCATGTATATTCTATGATGGAGGTCTATGCGAGAAAGGATTATTAACGACAGATGATTGTCCAGAATATTGGGATTAATTATGGATAAATATATTAATGGAAATTTAATAAAGAGGATACTAGTTTTTAAAACTAGAAAACATCCAGAATGGAAGCATAGAATAGCGGATACCAAATTTTTATTCTGGAAAAGGCATATTGATTATTGGTATCTTCTAGACCCATGCTTTGGGACTTACTCTGAGAAAGGGATGCTCGAATCAATTAGTAAGAGAACGTCCTTCTACAAGGATGGAATAGTATACCAGAAGCCGCATATTATTCTAGAGTTCTCTGAGAGACATGATGAGTCTATCTATTTTGATAGTGATGAGGAAATGGAAGGCTGGCTTGAGTCTTTCAGGCAAGAATTTGGAAAACCATTTATGTATATAGAATAATACCTTTATCCCAGTTTAGAGCTTAGCTCAAGTAGTGAAGAACAGTAGCTATTGGTTAAAACGAGGTGGAGTGCCAGACGAAAGACTGGAATTAACATAGTTTAACTTTGAATCTCCGACTATGCGGAGTATCATTATGGCAGAATTGATTTTCTTACCTAATGGAAAATGCGATTTGAAATTTCATGCTAACATCAAAAACTTTAAAAGAGTTGAGATTGTGAAGCATAAGAAGAACTTCTTCAGGGTCTATGTAGACCGCAACGATAGCGTTTATGACGTGAAACGGTGCGAAGTCATCACTTGGAAGACCATAGAGAGAGGGAAAAGAAAGGTGAATGTTCCTGACAAGGTTGACGAGGTACGTGATGTACATCTGTTTGACAAGACTAAGGGAAATCCGTTCAAGATTGCGGTTACTAAAATAATCGGCGAGATTGAGGCACAGGAATTACTATCTTAAGATAGCGTTTAGGAGAGTATCGTATAACTCTCCTTATGCAGATGTGGTGTTAATGGTTTGAGCACGTCAGACTTCCAATCTGAAGGGGAGAGTTCGAGTCTCTCTATCTGCACATTTGTAGGTATAGCACAACGGTTAGTGCATCGGCTTGCCATGCCGAGGATGTGAGTTCGATTCTCATTACCTAC
>ENA-ORSC01002568-ORSC01002568.1-human-gut-metagenome-genome-assembly--contig:-NODE-2568-length-10809-cov-4.795704_pt1 | contig 10809 bp, 10 predicted proteins | sample MGYA00242178_ERZ509140 | MGnify/ENA primary metagenome ERZ509140 (study PRJEB26280, sample SAMEA2338681) | human gut metagenome | biome: human gut; feature: human-associated habitat; material: faeces... | reverse complement strand
AGCTCAGCTCAGCTCAAGCATCACTTTAAACTTTTTAAAATTTTATGTTTACTTATTAATTATAGAAACTATTATATTTATTTTGAATTCATATTTGATAAAATCGTTTATTCAATTAAATGTTTTTATTCATATTTTTATATACAAAATATTTTTGGGAAAAATAAAAACAAGTATCACTATATGATACTAGTTATATGTTATAATATAATTAAAAATAAATATTTAGCCGAAAGGCGAAGGAGAAAAAATGGAACAAAACAATGTTCAAGAACAAATTATTAAGAATAACGACAGGTCGGAAAAAAGCTGGATTGCATGCTTGTTGTTATGCATATTTTTAGGAGAGATTTACGGGCATAAATTTTATGTCGGCAGAGTGAAAGAGGCTTTGATTATGTGGGCGGTTCTTATAGTCTCTATTATCTTGGCCTTCGTTGGCATGGGAACGGCTGTATTATCTTCCGCTTTGCTTGGATTTTTAGTTACGGGTTTGGGAATTGTAGGAATGAGCGCATATTGTCTCGTTGTCATTATAGATTTTTTCGTTATACTCGTAGGAAAATTCAAAGACGCCGAAGGAAAATTTGTGACTAAATAAAAAAAGGAGAAAATAAAATGAAATTTGATTTGGAAACATTAAAAACTTGGATTAAAGAGAATAAGAAAATTGATGTAATATTTTTCGCTCTTTTAATTTTGCTGATATTACAAGGAATATACTTATTCTTTAATTCTAATCCCGAGACAATTGTGTCGAAGCTTTGGGAAGGAAACACTCTCGTTTTTACCATACTTAAAACTTTTATATTAAACGGTTTTTTATTGGTAGGAATATTTATGGTAAGAGTATATTTATTCGTAATAAAAAAAGACAAATAATTTTAATTAAATTTTTATATATAGGAGAAAATAAAATGAAAACAACAATTAAAATTTTACTAACTTTAACTACTATCTCTATGATAGGAATTTACGCTTGCGATGGAGGAGAACTTTCTTCAAAATTGGACGGAAAAGTTTATACAAATTATACCGATGGTGTCGGATTAACCTCGCTTACTTTTTCTTCCAATAAATTAAAGATGTCTGGCGATGTATTGAGCGCTTTAGCTGGTTTATTGGTAGATTTAACATTGTTAAAAAATGTGGGTAAGAATAAGTCGATTTATCATCTTACAATATTTGGTATGACTTCTATGACAGGCATTGAGCTAAAAGGTGATAAATTATATTTATATCAGGGTGAAAGGAAAAACGAAAATTGGAAGTTAGTAGACGATGTAAAATTTACTCCCGAATATATGGATACTAATTATTTTAAGTTTTCGCATAATTTAAAGGGAAGTAAATAAAGGAGTAGAAAATGAAAAGATTAATTTTAATATTTATTTTTGTTTCGGGTATAAATCTATTTGCACAGGCAAATTTTTATCTAGAGATATATAAGGGAAAAGCTAATTATTTAAAAGGATATAATCAATATTTGCCTTCCGTTTATTATATTTTTAATTATAGATTATATATAATAGACGGTGTAAATCATTATGAATATAAAAAAGAATATATTTATAATTATACAAATAAAAAAATGTATTTGCTTAAAGATTATTATCGGTATTATTATTATTATAATTCATATAATCTTAAAAGAGGAACTGAAGAAAAATTTTACGATTTAAATGGAAAACGGAGAGAAGGCGGTTATTCATTTGCTAAAAGAACGGTGAAAGGAACTAATAGATATGGAGATGAAATAGTTGAATATGACAATTATACAGTTAATAAATATGCTTCTGATAGTTTAATAATATTTGGTTCTTGGAGCATTCAATCATATGAAAATAGCCTAAAACTACCAAATGTTATAAATGCAAATAATATTGGGTTATATGATATATGGGGCGGTTTATTAGCTTTAGGTTCTGAATATCAAATTTATTATGATGATTCTGGAAAATATAATGGTTATGATTATTCTGGCAAAGATTATATATTTGGAACAAACAGATATAATGATAGTATATATACTGATTATTATATTATAGATTTAGAAACTAAATCAAAAATAAATTATAAAAATGTTATCAACAAAGAAGAATACGAGAAAAGATTGAAAGAATATGAAAATAAATTAAAAGAAAGAGAAGAAAAAATAACAGAACTTGAAACTGAAATATCTAAAAATATGGGTAGTCTTGAAAGGGCGAGAAATTATAAAGATGATTTTATTAGAGAAAAAACGGCTTTTTATATGAGAAATGGATATAGCAAAGAAGAAGCGGAAGCTATGGCTGAAAAAGTTTGGAAGAATAGTGGCGATACGGCTCGCCAGTATAGCGAATTAAATGGGCTTGAGTATAAATTGGAAAAGAATAAAAAAGAGATAGAAGAACTTAAAAACGAATTAGAAGAGCTAAAAAATGAATTGGAAAAGCTAAAAAATATAAAAAAAGATATGGAAAAAAATGAGTATATAAAATACTTCAGGGAAAAATTTCCAGAATTAGAAAATGATTTTTACTATTTAGGAGAAAATTCTATAACCACAAATAGTATTAATTTTATACCTTTCAAATATTTAAAGCCTTATTTTGAGGAGAGTGTTAAAAGTAAAGAACAGTTTTATAAATTTATTAATTTTGAAAATGAAAAATAAAATTTTGATTAATTAAATAAAAAAATACGGGAATAAAACCTCGTCTTTTTTTAAAATATAATTTTGATATAGTAAAAAATAAATTTAAATCTATTGTATTTTATAAAATATTTGATATAATAATTATTATATAATAACAAAAGAGACTATTATGTTTAAAAATAATAATGATTTTAACCCTTTGTTAGAAAACTGGAAAATGTCTTGGAGTAAACGAGATTTTGAATTGTCTCACTTATGGCAACGCTCAATATTTATAACAACTTTTATAGTTTTAGTTTATACAGGATACGGCGCTATATGGTTGAATGTTTTAAAAAGCGATACGAATTCAAATCAAATTATAAATATAACTAAAGAGAATTCTGATAATGAAATATCGAGTAATACTAATAAAGATTATAAATATAACAGTGATAATAGTATTTCATTTATGACAGCTAATTGTATATCAATTTTTATTGCTATATTAGGTTATACTCTGTCTTTGCTATATATAATGATGGGCAAAGGTTCAAAATTTTGGTACGAATGTTATGAAACACTTATTAATAATATTGAGCATAAAAAGAGTGAAGGTGAATTTTATGTTCAATCAGCAGGTGAATATATAAAAGAAAAGAAAATAAATAATTCTCTCTTAAAAAGAGAGGCAGGAAAGTATTCCGTTTCAAAAATAAACATTATACTTGGACAGATTTCAGCTCTGGTATGGCTTTTTATTTTATTAATGCATATTATTATTTTAATATACCCAAAATTATTTAATTTAATTTTTTCTGATAATATTAAATATATTTCCATTGCCATTGTAGTTGCATTTTCAATAGTTATTATTATTTACATAACTTGTTATTTAAAACATAAAGTTAAATCAAGTTTTAAATATTGAAAGTCAATAATATGAGCAATTAAAAAAACATCCATTTATCTACAAGATTTTATATTTTATAAATTCAAACAAATTAAATATTGAATAAAAATCTAACATTTATAATTTATTTATAAAACTTGCTTCTATGCAATACATCGAGTATATAAATAATATCATTATTTTTAAAAAAGTTGAAGAGTAAATAAAGTTATAAAATATTTAATTAGTTAAATTAAAAAGCGAAATTAAACTATACAAATTATTAAATTGCATAGTTTGTTTTATATAAATAGTTTTTTATCAAGTATGACAGGATATAGATTAAAAAAATATTCTATTAAACCTTATAACAACTTCTTAATTAGAAAACTCATTTATCTTATTATTCGCTCTTTCAAAATATCTTTCATAAGCTTTCTTGCAATAATTTTCATGTTTGCTTTTTAATCCTACGGGAGGATTTTCAAATTTATAAGGACCGTTTACTTTCCAACCTGTGAGTATTCCGATATTAATCGCATCAACGGGACATCTGAAAGCGCAACTTGAACACATAACGCATTTATTTTTGAATTTTATATTATTATTTTCATCGTTATAAATATTATTTACGGGACATTTTTTAACGCATAAATTACAATGAGTGCATATATTTTTCACTTTAAATAATCTTCCGTTTATTTTCATCGCGGGATGCTCGATTCTAAATATAAAAGCTATTAATCTGCCGAAAGGAAATTTTTTTAATAAATGCTTTTTTCCTTGCAAAATTTCTTTAACTTCTATCGAACATAAAGATTTTGCAGTTTTCCACATTTTTGAAGCGGTTTCATCCGTATGTCTGAATATCATATTATAAGGCATAATATAATGATATTCGTTTGTTAAAATATAGCCTTTTGGTTTTAATCTCGCAATTAAAGGTTCTGAAGAAATATTATTTATAGTCAAAGGCTCGCCCGAAGTTTTTATTATAAATATATTTTTGTTTTTAGTTTTTGGAAATAATTTTATAATATCAAAAATCGGATATGGTGCATTAAATCCATGAATTGGATAAGCTATTCCGACATAATCAAAATTTTCGGGATTCGGCATATCTTCAAAATTATAGCCTACTTTATAAAGCAGAGTTTCAATTTTATTTTCTTCAAAATTTTTCTTATATTCTCTCGCAACTTTTTCCGTATTACCCGTGCCTGAAAACCAATATATAACCGCTTTTTTATTCATTTAATTAAACCTTTATTTTTTAAATTTAATAATTTTCAAAATTTTTTCATTATTAAAATTTCTTTCTTTAAAATTTCTTATGGCAAGCATTAAAATCTTTATCGAAATAATAAATCATATTTTCGTTTTTATCATGCGAATTATAATAAACTTGAGCGTAAAAAGGATTTTTCTTTGCAAGTTTGTCGAAACTCCAAGTATGATTTTCAAAACATTTCTCGCACCAATGCCCAGCTTTTATTATCGTTGTAGGTTTCGCTTCAAATTTATGTTCTTCTGAACATTCCCATAATAATTTTGTTTCTAAATTTTCCATTTTTTCGCTTAAAAGTTTTCCGCCTCTAAATTCCGCCGCTTCTTTCAAATCTTCAATATTTATTTCATTATCTTTTTTATTTTCATTATAACCATGATTTAAAAGTTTAGCGTTATTTATATTTTTAAGCTCTTCGTAATTTATATAATTTCCTTCAAAGTCTTTATTTTCTTTAAGCAAATTAAAATCGCTCCATTTTTTCGGCATATTCTCATAATTTTTTACGCTTCCAAATGCAGATACAATTTTTCCAAATTCTTTATTTTTATACCAATAACGAGGAGAATTTGAATCAAGTAAAAGCCTTTCAATTGCAAAAATTTTTATCAATTTTGAAGGAACAATTTTTGCAAGCGAATAATACCAATGCTTTTTTGCAATCTCTTTCCAATAATCGTTTATAGAATCTCTTTGATAATGAAATAATTTTTCTAATTTGTCGCCGTCATAATACCAAACGCCATGAAAATTGCGAGTTGCATTCCAATTTGGCTGCATATATTTTTTAGCGTTTCCGCCGATTAACTTAAAACCTTCGTTGAAAATATCGTATCCTATCATTCTATTTTCCGCTTTGCTTCCCAAATTAAAGACTCCACGCCAAAAATAATTATCAAGTTTATTTTTTAAATCTTCTTCGATTATTCTTTTCATTAAATATCCGCTATCTCTTGCGGTAATCCATTCTAAAGGAGCGTTATAACAAGTATGAAACATTAAACCATCGCTCATATTGTCGGTAAACATTCTATTATGAAGCATCGCCGTTTGTCTTATTATCGCTCTATTTTTAAGAGAAGATTCTAAAATATATCTTTCGGCTTTAAGTTTATAATAAGAATAAAGGTCGTAATTACTTATTATTAAAGGGTCGCCTACTCTCGCCCAAGGATTTTTTTCGTTTCTATTTCCGTATAAACCGACAGTAGATATATGAATTAATTTTTTATTTTCGTCAATTTCTAAAATTGTATCGACTATATTTTTTGTTCCCAAATAATTTGATTTATAATTTAACTCTAAAAATTTATCGGATTTCGGAGGAATAATTGCGGCAAGATTAAAAATATAATCGGCGTCTTTAATCAATTTTTCGCAGTCTTCTTTATTTTCAATATTTCCAATGATTATTTCAATTCTATTTTTGTATTTGCTTTTTAATTTTGTAGCTTTTTTAACGCTTTCTTTTCGTATCAAAACTTTTATAATTTCTATCTCGTCAATTTCAGATAACTGCCTTAAGGTTTCAACGCCCATATTTCCCGTTGAACCCGTTAATGCTATTTTATATTTCATTCTAATTTCCACACTTGTTTAATTTAAAAAATTGTATAATAAAATTTTATTTTTATCAATTTTAAGTTTTATTCCTTTCTAATCTAAAAATTCCATAATAAGTTATCTATTAATCCTTAAGAAGTATTAAATATATATAATTGAAAAAGTTTAAAATAGTATTGTATTGTATTGTATTGTATTGTATTGTATTGTATTGTATTGTATTGTATTGTAGAATTTACATCCGCTCATTTTCATGCTCTCCTTTTTCAACGATTACAATCAATTTTATTAATATTATACATATTAATAAAAAATGTCAAGCATTAAAACAAATAAAAAATTATATAAAATATTCAGTTTTTATATAAATCAAATATTTATTAATTTATCTATCAAAAAATATTTTATTAAGTTCTATTTTAAGACAATAATAATTTATCGCTTAAAGCGTTTTCTTCATTTTCAAATTTTTTAAGCAAATCGGAAATTTCTAAAGATTTTTTTTCTTCTCCCGAAACATCATAAATAATTCGTCCATCATTCATCATTATAAGTCTATTTCCATAATGAATAGCGTCTTTAATATTATGAGTAACCATAAAAGCGGTTAGTTTGTCTTCGCTTATTATCTCTTCGGTAAGTTCAAGAACTCTTTTTGCAGTTTTTGGGTCTAAAGCCGCCGTATGTTCGTCAAGCAAAAGTAATCGTGGCTTTTTCAAAGTTGCCATTAATAAAGTTAATGCCTGTCTCTGACCTCCCGATAAAAGCCCGACTTTAGAATTTAATCTTTTTTCCAAACCTAAATCGAGTCTTTTTAATTTTTCAATATACTCGCTTCTCTCCGCTCTAGTTATTCCCCATTTTAAAGTTCTTGGATTTCCCTTTCTTTTTGCAAGCGCAAGATTTTCTTCTATTCCCATATTTGAAGCCGTTCCCGTCATTGGGTCTTGAAATACTCTTCCAAAAAGTCCCGCTCTTGTATGTTCTTTTTTGTAGGTAATATCTATATCGTCTAAAAGTATTCTTCCATAATCCGCTTCATAAACTCCCGCTATTAAATTTAAAAGCGTAGATTTTCCCGCTCCATTTCCGCCGATAACCGTAACAAAATCGCCTTCGTTTAATTTTAAATCAACTCCGTTAATGGCTTTTTTTTCGGTTATAGTGCCTCTATTAAATGTTTTATATATTTCTTTTAATTCGAGCATAAATTATCCTTTTCTTTTAGGGCTTAATATTTTATTGGCTTTTTTATTAAGCACGGGAACTGAAAGCGCTATTGCAACTATTATCGCCGTAAGAAGTTTTAAATCCGTAGCTTTTAAACCTAATTGAAGAACTATCGCTATTATTATTCTATAAATTATAGAACCCATTACAATAGAAGATAATTTATATAAAAAATTAAATCTATTACCAAAAATAACTTCGCCTATAATAACCGATGCAAGTCCAATAACTATAGTTCCCGTTCCCATTCCGACATCGGCATATCCCTGACTTTGAGTAACTAAAGCGCCCGAAAGAGAAACTAAAGCGTTTGAAATCATAAGCCCGATTGTTTTCATTACATTAGTATCAACGCCTAAAGCTCTAATCATTTTTTCGTTATTTCCCGTTGCCCTTATTGCGCATCCCATTTCAGTGCCAAAAAACCAATACATAATAAGAACTATAAATACGGAAAATACAAAACCAACTAATAAATCGGATACGACTTTACTTAAAGAAAGAATATTTTGAATAATTGTTAATGAAGTTGCCATTCCTAAAAGCGGTATATTCGGTCTTCCTCCCATAACTCTTATATTAATAGAATATAAAGCTATCATTGTTAAAATTCCCGCTAATATTCCAGGAATTTGCAATTTTGTATTCAATATTCCCGTAGCAAGTCCAGCCAAAGAACCAGCTAAAAAAGAAAAAAATAAAGTTATAAAAGGATTCATGCCGTTTGATATTAATATCGCGCTTACAGCTCCGCCCAAAGCGAAACTTCCGTCAACGGTTAAATCGGGAAAATCTAAAACCTTAAAAGTTATATAAACTCCAAGCGTCATTATTCCCCAAATTATTCCTTGAGAAGCCGCTCCTTGAATGGCAAGATAAATTCCTTCTAACATTAATTAATATCCTTTAATATCAAATTAAACTAATTATTTATTATATAGAGATTCTGGTATAGTTAAGCCTATAGATTCTATCATATTTGTATTAACAACCAAATCGAATTTTTGCAAATATTCTATCGGCATTTCAGCAGTTTTTTTATCTCCTTTCAATATTGAAACCGCTTGAGTTGAAGCTAATTTTCCAAGTTCATAATAATTTATTCCGTAAGTTGCAGTTCCGCCAAGCATAGTCATTCCTCCTTCTCCGCAAATAACGGGAAGTTTGGCAGGCTCTGTCATTAAAGCTACGGTAGCCATTCCGTTTGCAATCATATTATCTGTAGGAGTATAAATCGCTTCAACCTTTCCTATAACATTTTGTATAACCTGCTGAATTTCATTAAGGTTTGAAATTGCAATATCTATATATTTTATTCCCATAGCGTCTAATTTTTTTTTCGCTATATTTATTTGAAATACCGAATTCTGTTCGCTTGAGCAATATAAAAGTCCTACGGTTTTTACATTAGGTATTATTTCTTTTAATAATTCTATTTGAGCTTCTACGGGAGTCAAATCAGAAGTTCCCGTAACATTTCCGCCTGGGGCATTATTATCCGCAACCAATTTAGAATCGGCAGGGTCTGTAACGGCGGTTATTAATATCGGTATATCTTTAGTCATATTCGCTATAGCTTGAGCCGCTGGAGTCGCTATCGCTAATATTAAATCGCTTTTATCGTTAATAAACTTTTGTCCTATAGTAATGCAATTTGCTTGTTCGCCTTGTGCATTCTGATAATCTATTATTATATTTTTTCCGTCTTCATAGCCCGCTTCTTTAAGTCCGTCCACAAAACCTTTATATGCAGAATCAAGCGCATTATGCTCTATTAACTGCAAAACTCCTATCTTTATTTGACTTGTCTTCTTACATGATAATAATGAAAGAATAATAAATAAGTAATAAATGTATTTCATATAATACTCCAAAATTATAAAGTTATATAAGAAGTTATTATACTATATAAAGAATTATTGTCAATTATTTATTGCACAATCTTAATATAATTTTTAATTGTAGAATAATAATTAAAAATAATATAAAATATAAAAACTATTCAAAATTATTTTACGGGAGATTTTTAATGCCAACTTTAAAAACAAGCATATCGGGAATAAGAGGAATAATTGGAGACGGATTGGATATAAGAACTGTTGTAGATTATACTTCTGCATTTGCGGGACTTTTTCCTAAAAAAGCAAAAATATTGGTTGCAAGAGATACGAGATTAACAGGCGAATCGATAGTTAACGCCGTAATATCGACATTAACGGCTTCGGGAATAAATGTTATAGATATTGGAATAACTCCGACTCCGACGGCTTTGTATATGGTTGAAAAATTAAAACTGCATGGCGGAATAATGGTTTCTGCGAGTCATAATCCAATAGAATGGAACGCTTTGAAATTAATAGGAAAAGGCGGAAAATTTTTGGATGAAAAATCGGTTCAAGAATTAAATAAACTTTACGATAAAAAATCTTCAAGATTCGTTAAAGCTTTAGAAACGGGAACTTATCATAAAATAGACGATGCGATAGAACAACATATTAAAAGAATAGTTAGATTTATTAATATCGATAAAATAAAAAAGCATAATTTTAAAGTCGCATGCGATTATGTGAACGGAACGGGATTATTTGCCACACCGAAATTATTAAAAGCTTTAGGCGTAAAAGAGATTTCAATAAATAAAGAATGGACGGGAAAATTTTCGCATATAGCCGAACCTTCCGCAAATAGCATGAAAAGTCTTTCCGATTTGGTAAAGAAAAATAAAGTCGATATAGGTTTTACTCAAGACCCTGATGCTGACAGACTTGCAATAGTTTTAAATGACGGAACTATTGTAAGCGAAGAATATACTTTAGCGTTATGCGCGAAATATTTATGGAGCGTAGGAAAAGGAAACGCCGCGGTTAATTTATCCACTTCAAGAATGATTGACGATTTAGCGAAAGAAAAAGGTTATTCGGTTGACAGAACAAAAATAGGCGAAATAAATGTTTCTTCTCATGTTGTTAAAAATCGTTTATATTTCGGAGGCGAAGGAAACGGAGGAATAATAGTTCCTGCGGTAAGTCCTGGGCGAGATTCTCTTTTGGGAATAGCTTTAATATTGGAGCTTATGGCTAAAGAAAATAAAACGATTAAAGAAATTATAGAAGAAATTCCAAAATACGAAATAGTAAAAGAAAAATTGGAAGTCGCTAAAATAGACGAAAATTCATTTTTAAAAAATATAAAATTAAAATATCCAAAATCAAAAAT
>ENA-ORSC01002564-ORSC01002564.1-human-gut-metagenome-genome-assembly--contig:-NODE-2564-length-10815-cov-2.954647_pt1 | contig 10815 bp, 2 predicted proteins | sample MGYA00242178_ERZ509140 | MGnify/ENA primary metagenome ERZ509140 (study PRJEB26280, sample SAMEA2338681) | human gut metagenome | biome: human gut; feature: human-associated habitat; material: faeces... | reverse complement strand
ACGATGCTTGCTGATTTTTATTTCTTCGCTCTTTCCTTTTCTATCGTTTCTTTTTTCGGTTATTCCATTTTTATTCTTCCTTCTCACATCGTCTTCCGATAAAAGCAAAACAGCCGTTATACCCGTTCACAGCATGGAATTTACCGGCAAAACACCGTTGCTTTTTCCTGTATTCTCTGATATAATGATTAAAGATGAACGATTGTTTAACAAAAATCCTGTAATGCATCAGAATAAGAGGGGGTTATTATGAAAAAAACCGCAGCAACCGTATCCGTTATATTGATTTCACTGCTTTTGCTTCTTGCCGGCTGCGGCAGCCGGAATAACGAGCAAAGCGGCGGTATTGAAGTGCGGAACAACGGCCAATACATTCAATGGACAACCGGCGACGGGCAATGGCACGATCTTGTTGATATAAAAGAAATTACGAGCTCCGTAAGCAGCAGCATAAGTCAAAAAAGCATTGAAATTGAAAACAGCGGCGGCTATATAAAATGGCGTTATACCGACGGCGAGTGGAATAATCTTATTTCTGTTTCCTCACTGACCGGCAGAAACGGCGCAGACGGCAAGGATGGCAAAGACGGCGCTGACGGCAGGGACGGCATTAACGGACAAGACGGCGAAAGCATAGAAATATGCCGTGCCGACGGATATGTTCGGTGGCGGTATTATAACGGCGAATGGCAGAATCTTGTGGCTCTTTCCGATATCACCGGCCCTGCCGGAGCAAACGGCAATGACGGCAAAACCCCGGAATTCCGCGTAGAGGCAGGCACGCTGCAATGGAAATATACCTCCGACAGCATATGGCTTAACCTGTATGACCTTTCGCTGCTTAAGGGAAGGGACGGAACAGACGGTAAAGACGGAGCCGATGGAAAAAACGGCAAAGACGGCATCAACGGCAGAAGTATCGAGGTGCAAAGAGCCGGAACCCACATACAGTGGCGTTACGAGGGCGACGAGTGGCAGAATCTTGTTGCGATATCCGATATCACAGGTCCCGCCGGACAGAACGGTAAGGACGGAGCAAACGGAAAAACGCCGGAATTCCGTGTAAGCGAAAACACCCTGCAGTGGCGTTATGTCGGCGACGAGATCTGGCTGAACCTGTACGAGCTTACCGCATTAAAAGGTGCGGATGGCAGAGACGGCGTTGACGGCAAGGATGGCATAAACGGAAAAGACGGCGCCGCCGGTAAGGACGGAACAAACGGACAAAACGGCAGGGACGGCAAAGACGGAAACACCCCGTTTATCGGCGAGAACGGCAACTGGTGGATCGGAGAAACCGATACGGGAGTGAAAGCCGCAGGCGTTGACGGAGAAAAAGGCGACAAAGGTGACCCCGGCGACAAAGGTGACCCCGGCGAAAAAGGCGACAAAGGCGACAAGGGCGACCCCGGTCAGAACGGTAGCTGTTCGGGATATTTTTGCGGAGAGGGGTATGTACCGTCAACCCATCTTTCAGACGGTGCAGTTCCCTTGTACTATCGGGAAATGCATAACCGCGGCGGGCTTATATCGTACAACGGAACAACACTCAGGCTGAAAAAAGGACATACCTACAGTGTGTGTGTAAGCGGCATGGTCAATGCAAGCACAAATGATAAAAGCGGATATCATTCTGTTCGGATGACTGACGGTTACGATGATAACTATTGCAGATATATTACACTGATAGAACAAAGCAGCAGGGGATCAAATTCTCTCTGCTTCAACAGAATATATGACCTTACCGGCGCGAGAAACGATGTTGAACTCAAATTTTCGCTGGAGCAAGGTGATTACAAAACCTATCTGCTTTCATTCAGAGGCTCTGTTACAATCACCGCTCTTGACTGAGCCGACATATAGGAAAATGGAGGGAACGAGAAATGAAGAAACGAATACTCAGTATCCTACTGACCCTTTGCATGGTGCTGTCTATGGTCACGCCGTTGGCTTCCACAACGGAAACCGGGCAGCCGGAGGGCAATACCCCGCAAACCCGGGAGCCGCTATCCCTGGAGGAGGGCGAAACCTATTGGTTTCAAATAAACGGTATGATCAACGGCCTGTACAAATACTATGAATCGTTCGTTTATGTCGGAACGGTGAATTCCTATGTGCTCAGCTCCGCTTCGGCAGGGAAGGCCGATTCCTCCGCTGCCGCGTCGTCGGCAACGGACAGCGATGCGCCGTACGGTTATTGCTATGACCATCGCCTGTTTGCTTCTGCGGAGGCTTTGAAAATCGGTACGGATTGGAACGGACTGTATGGGGGCAGCGTTATTTTCGGAAAGCCCTTTGAGAGCGGCGGATTAACCTACACTCTGCGTGCGCCCACGGTGGGCAGCGGAGTTTCGGAGGAGGGTACGGTTATCCCGGAAAACAACGAATGGGATGCCATCCGGAATAAGGGATATATAACAGGCAACGACTCTTATTGCTGGGGGCAGGATACCTTCAGCGAGGATGCCTCCAAGCGGTCGAGTCGCAGGTTTGATAACGGCGAGCTGAGATCGGAAGGAAACGATACCTGCATACGCCCTGTTCTGGAAATCCCCGCCGAGCTCACGGAAAAGGATTTCAAGGTGGTCACCCTGGACCTTAACGGCGGCTATGTGTGGAGCACCGCCGGCAGGACTTCGGGGAAAATCAAAATCCTCGTAAAAGCCGGGCAGGACTTCTCTGCGCCTGTGAATTCCGAAATGTACTTCGCCACGAACCTGAAGAAAAACAACTTCCACTGGCGGGATGAAAACGGGAACATTTACCGAGTGGGCGACCCTGTCCCCGCCGAAGTAAATACCCTTACCGCGTGCTGGACCTTCGAGGAGAAGTTTTCCTTTGAAGCCGGCTCGACATACTATTTTAACCTCTCCGAGGCCGGTATTCCCGGCAGCGCCAACACCGATTTTTACGGCGGCTCTTTGGACTGTGTTCCCTTTACCTATGCGGGAACGGTCGACACCTATGCTCAAAAGGGCGGCTCCTCGGCAGGGGTCAACGGCAGCCGGAGCCTGCTTGTGGCAAACTACAATGTGACACGGGATGTGAGCTGGGACGAGCTGAATGAAAAGGGCTTTATTTTCGGAAGGCCTTTTGAGAGCGGCGGTGTGAGCTATACCATGCGCGCGCCCTCGGCGGGAACGGACAGCTATTTGAACAAAACGGAAGTGCGCGGCACTCCGTGGAACAACGAATGGGATACCATCCGTGTCAAGGGCGAGATCGACCCCGCAAGCCTCACCAGAAACTATATCAAAAACTGGCAGGGAACGCCCTCCTGGGGGCAGGATGCCTTTGCCGGTGATGCGTCCATGCGCGTATATCGGGGCGGCGAGGGGGCCGACAGCTTTGTAGGCGCCTCTCCGTCCTCCGGCACGGGCATAGGCTATCGCCCGATTCTTGAGATACCGGAGGAGATGGAAGCCGAAAATCTGAGGGCGGTAACGGTCAATCTGAACAAAGGAAAGCTTGGCGGCGATACCGGACCTGTCCGCATGATCGCGCGGCAGGGGGCATCGTTTACGGCGCCCACAGCCAAGCACCTGACCGACCCCGAAGGCAATCCCGCTTCGGCAGACTTTGTGTGGGTGGGCGACGACGGGAATGCCTATGCCCCCGGCTCGACCGTGCCCGGAAATGTCAGAATGCTGGTGGCCCGGTGGTCGGAGGACAGCATCGGTATGCCTCCGGTCCCTTACCTGGACGAAAACGGTCAGATGCAGGGGTGCTTTACCTATACCGAGCTGACGAGCTATTTCGAGCCGGACATCAAAAATAACCCCTTTTATGACCTGCCGGCAGGGTGGTATGTAATAAGCGGCGATGTGACGGTTACCAGCCGTATCCGCCTGAACGGCGATGTGAAGTTTATACTGACGGACGGCGCGCAGCTGGATGCAAAATGGGGCATTGACCTGGGGGCCGGCGACACCTTTACCGTCTACGGTCAGACTGAAGATGCCGAAACCATGGGTAAGCTGACGGCGTGTATTCCGGATGCCATCGATCTGTACGGAATTCCCAAAGAGGAAAAAGAGGAAGCCGAATGGATCTCTGAGTTCCGCAATAATACCCCCGGCATCGGTATGAAAAGCTACCATGCCAGAAGAGACGGGAGGACAAGGGGCGTTTCCCGGGATGAAGGAGATGTCATCATCAACGGCGGCCATATCAAGGTAAAGGCGGGGACAGGCGCTTCCGGCATCGGAGGGACCGGCGATATGCGCTATCCCAGTGAAGGCATAAAGGGCGGTAATATTACCATAAACGGCGGTATTGTCGACGCATCCACCGGAAGCTACCTTGCAAGTGCTATCGACAGCGGAGTCGGGATCGGAACCAATAAATACGAGTTGGGCGGCAGCGTTACCATCAACGGCGGCACCGTCATAGCCAAGGGCGTGGATTGCGGAATCGGCGCCGGGAAAGGCGGAAACATTACCATCAACGACGGCGATGTTACGGCGATAGCCGGCGTAACAGAAGATTCGACTAGACACTACTGGCCGGAGGGCATCGGTATCGGTTTGTGGCATGATGGTACTGTAACCATAAACGGCGGTAACATCAACGCCTCCACTGTCTACAGCGGAGCGGGAATCGGCGGATATTATGCGGATGTCGCCATCCACGGCGGCAATATTGAGGCTACCGGAAGCGGAGAATCGAATTTTCCTCCCTCCGTAGGTATCGGCAGCGGAAAAAGCCTCTTGATCGACGGCGGTGTTATCCATGCGTACGGCAAAGGCGGCGCGGCAGGCATCGGCGGTGCAAATGTATGGAAAACCGAGAAATATTCTGAAAACGCGTCCCTGCTTATCACCGGCGGCGAAATTTACGCTTCGGCAGAGGGCAACGGCGCCGCTATAGGCGGAACAAGCAAACTCGATTACGGATCGATCACCATTATCGGCAATGCCATTCAGTCCCTTACCAGCGAGTCCGGGCCCTGTATCGGTGCGTCGGCGGATAAAAGCGTCGGGGATATCACGATCACGGACGCCGATCTCCCTCTGTTTAACTGCAAATATAATCTTATCGGCGGCAACCCCCTTGAAGAAGGGAATAAAATTCTCATTCAAAATTCCCGTGTTATGTCCGTGAATGGAAACGATACCTACCTGGGAATTTCCGTAGGCAATAACGGCACGCTCATTGTCGAAAACAGCGAAATAAGCCTGCCGAAGCCAAGGAGCATACAGGGCGGGGACGGATCGAGTATTATTCTCAGAGATTCCGAGATCTATACCTGCGGAATCTATATGAAATGTGCGGGTACGCTGAAAAAAGTAGAAATTACCGACTGCACCGTGGTAACGGGGGCTATGATCGGCGGCAATGCCGATAATGCCGCTGTGGGTGAAATCGTGATCCGCGGCAGCGACATAAGCATGGGCGACGATCATTACCCCAACCGCTGCTGTATCGGCAGCGGTAAGTATGCCTCCTTTAAAAGTATTGACATACAGGACAGCAAGCTTCATCTGCCGGTGGCTGTGGATGCTTCGGCCATAGGCGGCGGATGGTACACCTCATTTAAGGAAGACGCACGGATCCGCATTGCAAACAGCACGGTAGATGCCACCACTTACAGGCTGTGCCCTGCAATCGGTGCGGGCTATCATGCGACCGGCGACGCAACGCTGGAGATCATCATTGAAAACAGTAATGTGATCGCCAAAGGCGGCACCTTGCGCTCGGGCAACTCCGGCACTTATGTTCCCGGTATCGGAAAAGACAGCTACAGCAAATGGCTGAATGTCAAAATCCAAATCACGGACAGCACCGTAGAATCCCTGTGCCATACTAAGGAATACGGGGAGGAACCCGATGACTACCGCATTTATGACGGCCTGCACGAAAAGGATCTGCCGGGTATTCCGGAGGAAAATATGACCTTCTGCGGCAGCACCGTCAACGGAAAGCGGTTTGATCACGACTGCGATGCATACGGGAAATGCCGTATCTGCGGAAAATACGATCTGGGATACTGCTATGAAAAGGGACTTCTGCGCCTTTCCGGGCTTGAAAATTGCCTGTTCGACGGAAGCGAAAAGAAGCTGACAAGGCTTGCCCACCGAACCGATCCGGAGGTGCTTACCGTTTTGGAGGAAGGCACGGACTATACCGTAACCTATAAAAATAATATATATCCGTATGCCCTTTCGCCGGACGATGCCGGGTTTGATTCCGCAAAGGCACCTAAGGTGACGATCTGCGGCACGGGAAGCTTTTGCGGCAGGGCGGAACACTGTTTTACAATCGGCGGTCAGGCGCAACCGTCGTATACCGTAAGATTTGAAACAAACGGCGGCACGGCGATCGCTGACAAAACCGATGTGAAATGGACAAATCGCGTGCTGGAAAACATAGAATCTCCCAAAAGACCCGGGTATTATTTCGCCGGATGGATGTGCGGCGAAACAGCCGTCCATGCGGCAACGACCTATGCCGACCTTGCAGGGGACGAGAGCGTTCGATCCGTCACGCTCACCGCCTTGTGGGAGGCAACCGGATTTCCCTGGGGCGAGATCCGCATTGACGAGCGCAACGCATGGCAAAGATTTCTGAATCTCATTTCCTTCGGCCTGTTTTTCCGGGAGGAGAAAACCGTGACCATTACCGCCGGGGATGCAAGCGGTGAGGATGTGGAGGTCGAATACTTTATCGGTGATAAGATGTACTTTGTGGGAAGCTGGGAGGGGAATACCTTTGCTCCCTACACCGGCCCTATCGGTATTAATGCGGACGGAAGGTATGCCGTGTATGTAAAGCTCACCAATGCCTCCGGCAAGGTCACTTATCTAAGCTCCGACGGCTTTGTTATTGACACCACCGCGCCGGTCATCCAGGGCGTTGAAGCGGGTAAGGTTTATTGCGATGAAGTGACCGCTACCATAGTTGAGGAGAACATCGACACCGTTACGGTGGGCGGTGAGCCCGTTACCCTTGACGAAAACAACCGTTTTGTCATCCCTCCGGCAAACGGGGATGTGACCATCGCTGTCACCGATAAGCTCGGCAACCGGGCAGAAGTCACTATAACGGTGTATGACGGACACGATCCCGACCCTGACACCAACATCTGCCGTCACTGCGGTATTACGGTTGCGGCGGATCTCAGACTGGGCGAGGCGGTAACGCATTTCGGAACCGTTACCGAGGCATTGAAGGAAGCCTGCAAGCCGGAAAACTCCGGCTGCACGGTGAAGCTCTGGGCGCAGAACACCATGCTGCCCGACGGGCTTTATGCGGATACCGATGCCACGGGCTTTACCTTGGATTTAAACGGCAGGAGCCTCGGCGGATATCCGCTGAATGTGGGCGGCGCCGGACGCAGCGGCAAGCTGACGGTCATCGACTCAAGGGGCAACGGCACCCTGGGCCTTGCGGTGAGAGACGGCGGCGATGTGACAGCCGGCGGCAGCAAGGACACAGCCTATTCCATCGCGGTTTACGGAGGTGCGCTTAAATTCACCGGCGGACATATAAATGCCGGAATGTGCGACCTCTATAACGGGGTGAAGCTGACGGATCTCCTCCCCGAGGGCTATGCCTACCGCCGCTACGACGGCATCGGAACGGAGTTTTCCGGGCGCAGTTGGGTTCCCCGTGCGGACGCCGAAAACAGAACCGGCTGGGCGGCTGCCGGGCGGTATGACCTTGCCGTGATGAAATGCGAGCACGCCGGTATGGATGCAGACGGCAACTGCCCGTATTGCGGACTGAAAATAGCGGCAGCGATCACAAGGCCCGGTGTTTTCAGGGGATATACAGATATCAATGAGGCAATTTCCGATGCGCAAAGCGAGGAAAATTACGGCTGCGCACTTACCCTTTGCAGTGGCGAGGTCAGGTCTTTAACGCTGAATAAAGGACGGCTGGCCCTTGAAATTCGGGGCGCCGCTGTCGAATATTGTACAATTAGCGGAGCGGATGTAACCATAGACCGCAATATGGACGCATGGGTCACCTTTACCGGCGGAAAGCTCAGCATTACGGGAGGTACATTCACCAATTATGTTAGGCTGAAAAGCAGTGAGGCTCGTATCTCCGGCGGTCAGTTCGCAGATATCGACATGACGGAAAACTCCAAAGTCAGCACCCTTGCCGACTATCTGGGGGAGGGCCGTGCCTTCGCCGATAAGGACAGCGGCGACATCGTAAACGGGTATGTGACCGGCCTTAAAAATGTCACGGTCTTACCCCATGCGCATGACTGCCGCTGGGATACCGAAACCCACGAAAAGAGCTGCGTCTGCGGCTATGTGGAGGCAGCCGACAGTGACGCACCGGTAATTTCCGGCATTGAAAACGGAAAGACCTATTACGGCGCTGCCGAATTCACCGTGACCGACGCAAACGACTTTACCGTGGCGGTGGACGGCAACCCCGTACTGCCCGAAAACGGCAGGTTTACCCTCGTGCCGGACAATGCGCAGCACACGATCACGGCAACGGATGTTGCGGGCAACACGGCTGAAATTACCGTCAGCGTGATGAAGCTATACAGCGTTACGCTGCCGAGCGGCGCGGGCTTTACCGCCACCGGTGCGAATACGGCAGGTCACGGCACCGACTATACATTCAAGGTGGACATTGCAGAGGGCTATTCCAAGACCGGAAGCTACCGGGTTCTTGTGAACGGCTCTGCGGTGGACGGCATTATGGGTGACGAAACCGGCGACACCTTCCTGCTCACCGGCGTGAGCGGCAGCATGACCATCACCGTGGAGGGTGTGGCGGATATTACTCCGCCTGCGGCGGAAATCGCAGTCGGCACCAATAAGTTCAGCTCTTTTATGAACGCGATCACCTTCGGCCTGTTCTTTAAGAAAACCCAGACCGTGACCGTGACGGCATCGGATGTGGGCAGCGGCCTTTCCAAGGCGGAATATCTGCTTTCCGAGACCGCATTTGAGGATAAGGACGCGATTACCGGCAACTGGACGGAGCTGACGCTCACAGAGGGCACGGCGGCCTTTAGCATTGAGCCGAGCAGAAAAGCGTATGTCTATCTCCGCGTGACAGATGTGAGCGGCAACATTACCGTTATCAATTCCGACGGCGTGGTGGTCTACACCGATGCCGAGGCGATCACCGAGGCAGTCAGCTTTACGAAGCTTGACGGCGCGGATGTTTCCTTCCGTGTCAGCCTTAACGGCAATACCGTGGCGGCGCTGTATAACGGGGACACACGCATTGACAGCAGCAGCTACACGGTGTCCGCCGACGGAACCGTAACTCTTAAAAACAGCTATCTTTCCGGTCTTGCCGCAGGTGAATACACCGTCCGTGTGGCCTATAACCCCCTGGGTGAGGAATATAGGTCGGGTGACGAGCCTGCCATGACATCGGTGAAATTGACCGTGGGTAAGAAAACGCCGAGCATCAATCATGCGCCGGACGATGCAAAGAATTACGACGGAAAGCCGATAGACGCTCCGACCTTTAACACCGACTCCGACGGCGCTTGGGCGGTTGCATACAAGCCTGCAGGGGCGGATGATTCGGCCTATACCGCAGCCGCGCCGAAGAAGGTCGGCAAGTATATAATCCGTATTACCACGGCCGAGACCGACACATGCAAGGCGGCTTCCTCCACGATGGCCTTTGAAATTAAACCCAGAGAGGTGACTATCTCCGGTGTTACGGTCAGCGACAAGGTCTACGACGGCAACGCAAACGCAAAGATCACCGCCGCCGGAGTAATAGACGGGCTGGTTGACGGCGATAAGGTCTCTATTGTCACCGGCAAGGCACTGTATGATGATAAGAATGTTGGCACCGGCAAGACGGTCACATTCTATGACTTTGCCCTATCGGGAGAGGACGCTGCAAACTATGTGCTGTCGGCGCAGCCTGCAAGCACTACGGCGAGCATCGTGGAGTACATGGCTGACGGCAGCGAGTACGGCGTTAACTCCAAGGACTGGCTGAGCAAAGACTTTGTCATCACCGCAAAGCAGGGCTACAAGCTCGGCCTGACCGATGCGGAAAACGGGGATTGGGTAGATTCCCTTACGGCATCGGAGGAAACCGATAACGGAAAGCTGACCTTCTTCGTGAAGAACACCGAAACCGGAGCTATTTCTGCACCGGTGACCGAGAGCTACAAGATCGACAAGACCGCGCCCAAAATCGTCGGTATCGGCAACGGCGAGACCTATTATGTGACCAAGAGGGTCGCAATCGATGAAGAAAATCTTGCATCGGTCACCCTGAACGGCGAGGCTGTCGAGGATGTGTTCCTCCTTGCCGGTGACACGGAGGCAACCTATGTCATTCGCGCAGTAGATAAGGCGGGTAATGTGACGGAGTATACGGTCTATATGAAGCCGATTTCCTCCGTTAAGGAGGAAAATTCACCGGGGACGGGAGATGCAAGCACTCTGGCTCTGTGGATCGCTCTGCTCTTTGTCAGCGGCGGCGCTGTGACCGGCGCTGTGACTGCAAACAAAAAGAAAAACCGCTCCGTGAAATAACGGGCGGCAGGAGAGGCAATTAAAAGTAACCGGTAAACCTATTCGCAGCGTACGCATCGGCGTGGAACTTTGCCGTGATAACAATTCCGAACGGAGGGAAGAAGATGAAAACAGAGAAAAAACTGCTCACAGGCACACTTTTGGCCCTTTGCGCCGTACTCTTGTCACTTTGCATCGTGCTGGCCATAGGATGGAGCAAAGCGGCTAAAGCCGACGCCGCACTGCCGGAGGTGCGCAATAATGGAACGGCGATCCAGTGGAAATACAGCGATGAAACCGATTGGCATGACCTGGTGGCGCTTGCCGAGCTGCGGGGGGCTGCCGGGGAAGC
>ENA-ORSC01002561-ORSC01002561.1-human-gut-metagenome-genome-assembly--contig:-NODE-2561-length-10821-cov-8.956065_pt1 | contig 10821 bp, 9 predicted proteins | sample MGYA00242178_ERZ509140 | MGnify/ENA primary metagenome ERZ509140 (study PRJEB26280, sample SAMEA2338681) | human gut metagenome | biome: human gut; feature: human-associated habitat; material: faeces... | reverse complement strand
ACGACCTCTGGACTACGGAGGACGGAAAGTGCATGGTGCGCGTGAAAATCACCGGCGAAGTAACGGAGGTTGACCGTGAGGTCATGAAAATTCTTCGTGTTGAAGAAAAGCGAGTTCGTCGTAGCTACGGGACAGATGATGTCTATGCGGATGAACCGTCCGATTCTACTCCGACGTTGCTCTCACTTGATGCGATTCCCAGCGAAGAGCGTGAGGCATCTGCATGGCTCATGGATCCAAGTGACTTTACCAAGGAGACCGCGTTCAACGCTGGTGTGTCGGATTTCTTGAAGTATCTCACAGCGAATCAACAGAGGGTGTTCATTGAGTGCTTCTTGAAAGGGCAGAGCTACAAGGAATACGCAGAAGAAAATGGCATCCGCGCTCAAAGCGTTCAGGAAACCGCAAAGTACGTCAAGCGGAAAGCAAAAAAATTTTTCAAGAAATTTTGATGCGACCCCTGTTTTTTTCTAAAAAAATGTCCGTTGTAAAGTGAAGGGGTCAATCAGACCGCTTCACTGATCCTTGAAAACTGAATAGTTCAGTGCTGCGGATCTTTCCGCTTCTGCGAAGCAACACAGCTTCCGACGCCAAGACCTCCCGAAAGGGAGTGAGCGACCACCGGAGAGCTATAACAGTCGTGTGGTGCGGCTGCTTGCGACGATGCAGATGCCGGGTATAATGATACTTCCGTCTTTTCTTTGAATGGGCGGCTCGGAGCGATCCTCGGAGGGGTGAGAGTCCCATGATACCGATTGACCATTGGTAGTCCGCAGCATTCCCTATTCGGCAGGGGCGCGAGCTGCAAATATGCCGGAAGTAGAACACTGTGAAAACGTCCGAAAGGACTTATCAGTGAATACTATGGGCAGCGGTCCTCATGACTGCTGCCTATCAATTTGCTGATAAAGTGTTCTCGCGGCTTAACGCATAAGAAGGTAAATATTGGGCAAGAATACTCGTGAAAAGGCGGTGATGTTATGGAGAATGAGAGAAGCAGAAAAGAACTTCTCGACTCCTTGGTGGATATTCGGGACGTCAAAATTGACCGTTCCATGTCGGTAGAAGATCGGATGAAATCCTATGTGGAGCAGATCAAAAATCCCTATATGTTTAAGGTCGGCAACACGGTAGTTAGGGTTTCCTACGCAAATACTCAGGCTACGATCAATGACAATTTCGTAAATCTGCTTGCAAGTATGTGAGAAAGCCGTCGGATAACCCCAAAAGAATCTTTTTTGTGAACAAATCTGAAAAGGCTGGATAATTGCTTTGGACTGTGCTATAATAAGCATGGACGAAATCAGCGAAACACCACTGCTACTTTAGTTTTCGGGTTATCAGACCGGAATAAAGTAAGGAGTGGCGTTTTATGCTGAAATTATCTTTGGATAAAGATTATAAAGCCGCCATCTACCTGAGATTATCAAAGGAAGATGGCGACTTTTCTATTTCCGGCGAAAAACTTGAGAGTGACAGCATTTCAAACCAGAGAATGCTCATCAAGGAATACCTCAAGAAGCACCCGGAAATTACCGTAGTAAAAGAATACTGCGATGACGGCTTTACCGGCGCAAACTTTGAGCGTCCTGACTTCAACAGAATGATGGAGGCTGTCCGCGCTGGCTTGGTTGACTGCATCGTGGTGAAAGACCTTTCGCGTTTTGGTCGTGAGTATATTGAGGCTGGTGACTACATCCAGAAGATATTCCCCCGCCTCGGTATTCGCTTTATTGCAATCAACGACAACTATGACAGCGCACAGCCCGGAGCGGCAGACAACGAGCTTGTCCTTCCGTTCAAGAACCTGATGAACGATTCTTATTGCCGTGACATCTCCATCAAGGTCAGATCAAACCTTGATGCGAAGCGACGGAACGGACAGTTTGTCGGCTCTCGTGTGGTTTTCGGGTATCTGAGATCACCGGACAACAAGAACCAGTTGGTGATTGACCCGGTTGCCGCGCCGGTTGTGCAGGACATTTTCAAGTGGAAGATAGAGGGGCTGTCTCCGGCTCAGATCGCAGACCGGCTTAATGACGCCAATGTCCCTTCTCCGATTGAGTACAAGAAGGCGAATGGCTCAAAGCAGCGCACCTGTTTCCAGACGAAGAAGGTTGCTCTGTGGAGCGCCGTTGCGATATATCGCATTCTCAAAAACGAGATTTATACCGGAACACTGGTGCAAGGTAAAACTACGTCTCCGAACCACAAGGTTAAAAAGACCGTAGTGAAACCGCAAAGCGAATGGGCGCGGACAGAAAATGCCCATGAGCCTATCATTACCCATGCTCAATTTGATCTTGTTCAGAAGCTCATGCTGGATGATACAAGAAGCCCGTCCGGTGCAACCGGCGTCCATCCGTTTTCCGGGAAGATTTATTGTGCTGACTGCGGAAGCCCGATGGTACGCAGAGTATCACGCTGCGGAGAAAAGGAATATGCCTATTTCATCTGCGGTGGCAACAAGAGCGACAAGACCTCCTGCTCGGCTCACAGCATCAAAGAATCTGTTGTATATGACGCCGTTCTCGCTGTTGTTCAGGGACATATTGATGCCGCTATGAACATGGCAGATGCGTTGAAGCGGATTGATGATATGGCTTGGGAAAACCGTGAGATTGAGAAAATCAAGGCAAAAATTTCGTTTCAGGAAGAAATCATTGATAAGAACCTCCGCTTGAAAACCGGTGCTTATGAAGACTTCAAGAGCGATTTTATCAGCCGTGAGGAATACAAAGCCTTCACAGCTCAGTTCGACCAGCAGATCAAGGAGGCAAGCGACACCATTATGCGGCTCACCAGTGAGCGAAACAGCGTGATGGGTGGGCTGGCAGAGCAACAAAGCTGGCTTGAGCAATTCAGAAAATACGCAAATATCAAGGAACTCACTCGAAGCACTGTGGTCAACCTAATCGACTATATTCATATTCGAGAGAACAAAGACATTGATGTCGGTCTCATGCACTGTGACCGCTTTGCATCTATCGTCGAGTTCCTGCGCGAACGTCAGGAAAAGGAGGACGCGAATAAAGTCATTCGCTTTGAAAGGAAGGTGGTCTAATGGCACGAGTATCGCGGAAAAAGCAAAATCTCCCTACCCCGGCAGTTGATACTCCTATCCGCTGCTGGAAAACTGCTCTCTATGTCCGCCTTTCCGTTGAAGACAACGGTAAGGGATCGGACTCGATTGAGAACCAGACCGCTCTCCTTGAAAACTATGTTGCGTCACGCTCGTATCTTGAGAAGACGGCACTGTTCGTTGACAACGGCTATACCGGGACCAATTTTCTCCGTCCAGAGTTTAATCGGATGATGGAAGCCGTCAAGATGGGCATTGTAGATTGCATCGTGGTGAAGGACTTATCCCGCCTCGGCAGAAACTATATCGAAACCTCTCAGTTCATTGAAAAGATCTGCCCGTTCTTCGATCTGCGATTTATCTCTGTCAATGACTCTTTTGATACTGCGACGGTAACAAGCGAGGGGCATTTATCCGCCTCCCTGTCGAACATCGTCAATGATTTTTATGCGAAGGACATCTCGCGCAAGGTCACAACAGCCCTTCAAGCGAAGATGGAGCGCGGGGATTATATCGGAAACTATGCACCGTATGGTTATCGTAAAGACCCTGAGAACAAGAACCATCTTCTGATCGACCCTGAGACTGCGCCGATTGTTGTCCAGATATTTCAATGGAGAGCCGAAGGTGTCAGCTACATGGGCATCAACAAAAAGCTCAACGACGCCGGTATTCTTTCCCCCAGTCAACTCAAACGGGTGCGCGGTGTGGAAACGAACTTCAATAAGAAGGATCGGGTCATCCTGTGGAATAAGCACATGATAACCGAAATTCTTCAAAACATCGTCTATATCGGGCATTTAGCTCAAAAGAAAGGCAGTCAGTGTCTCTATGGAGGCATCCCTTATCACATCACGTCCGAAGACGAATGGGTCATCGCAAAAAACACCCATGAACCACTTCTCAGTGAAGAGCTGTTTGAGAAAGTGCAGGAGATCAACCGTGCAGCCGTAGAACGCACGAGAGCCAATTCAGGCAAGTACGATCATCTACCCAAAGCGAAAAACATCTATGGGAAGAAGTTTGTATGTGCCGAGTGCGGGGCAATCATGAAATTGCAGCGTTCCATCAGCACGAAGAAGGACAAGGTGTATTTCACCTTCAAATGCCCGACCTACGCCGAGCATGGAACAAGAGGCTGTTCCGACGTGAAAATACGGAAGCAGGATCTTGACGATGCAGTTTTTTCCTTCATCAAGTCTCAGATGGAAGTATTCCTCGATATGGAGAAGACGCTTCATTCTCTGCTGGCAATGAAAAAAGTCATGATTAAGCAAGACAATACCGTTCAGGAGATACGGACACTGCGTCAAAAACTTGCGCAAAAACAGTCTCTCCTTAGCGGTATGTATGTTGATCTCAAGGAAGGATTGCTCTCTGACGCCGAGTACAGCCACCATAAAGAGATCGTCATGGAGGACATCCGGGCGATTGAGAGAAATCTTTCCGAGCTGGAAGCGCCAAAGAATCAGACGGAGGAACAGATTACCGGCGAAATGAAGTGGAAGCAGATGATCCGACGTTTCTACAACGCGGCGGAAATCTCCGAAGAAATGGCGGACGCTTTCATCGAGACTATGAAACTTCATGAGGACGGCACATTGGAAATCAAACTCAGCTATATGGATGAGTTTGCAGCACTTACGAAGACTTGCGAGAAAATCAGGAAGGAGGTTGCTTGATGAAACAACAAATCGCTATTTATCTGCGCTTGTCGCTTGAAGACGTTGACAAGCGCACAAACAAAGTCAAGGACGAGAGCAACAGTATCGCATCGCAGCGTATGCTCATCAATCGTCATCTGGATCAGAACCCGCTTCTCTGCGATCTGCCTCGTATAGAGTTCTGCGATGACGGTTTCTCCGGCACGAACTTTGATCGTCCTGACTTTGCAAAGATGATAGAGTGCGCAAAGCATGGAGAAATTAGCTGCATCGTAGTGAAAGACCTTTCCCGTTTCGGTCGAGACTATCTTGAAGTTGGTGACTATTTGGAGCATATTTTCCCGTTTCTCGGTATCCGCTTCAAGTCTATCAATGACCATTATGACAGCGCGAAACATGAAGGCAAGACTATCAGTATGGATATTGCCTTCAAGAACCTTATCTATGACTATTACAGCAAAGACCTGTCCAAGAAGGTCAAGTCTGCAATGGGAATGAAACAGGAGAAGGCAAAGTTTGTGAACACAGTCCCATACGGGTATAAAGCCGATCCTGCTGACAAGCATCACCTTATCATCGACGTGGAAACCGCTCCGATAGTCCGCCGTATTTTCATGGAAGTGATTGGTGGCAAGTCTTGCACACAGATTGCAAAGGGACTGAATACGGAGGGCATTCCAACACCCGCCCAGCATAAAGCCGTGTCCAGAAAGGCGTCTTCCAAGAAGCCACAGTGGACACATCGCGGTATTCTGACTATGATAGAGAGCGTGAAGTACACTGGAACAATGGTCAACCATATCCGCGAAAGCAGATTCATCCGTGACAAAAACCAGCGGCGCGTTCCCAAAGAAGAATGGTATATCCGCGAAAATGCGCATGAGGCGATTGTGACAAAGGATGAATACGAACAGGCACAAGAGGCAATCCAGAGGCGTAGAAAGTTTGTCCGAAGTTCCCATGACCAGTCAGACCGAGTTTTCTTCTGCGCCCATTGCGGCGGAAAACTTGAGAAAGCCAATGGAACTGTATTTGCTTGTCCGTCCCATCGGTATCACGATGGCAGTCCGTGTGAAAACGTCCGCTGGCGAAAAAGTGCACTTGAAGAAATCGTCTTTGAAGCACTGAAAAGACAGATCGAGATCGTCAGTATTGAATCCGCAGCCGTCAGAAAAACAGCGAAAAGCAAAGGTGAAAGTCTGGAAAGACAGCTCGTCTTGCTGAAAGCTCAGTATGATGCCTGTGATCGTGAGAAGTTTACGATCTATGAAAACTACCGTGAAGGGAATCTGACTCCGGAAGAGTATCTGTCCGGCAAAGACGCCCTTGCACAAAAACAAGCCGCCCTGAAAGAGCAGCTTGAATCCTGTGAAACCCAGCTTGAGGTCTTCCATCAGCAAAGTCTCGATGCAGAAGAACAACATGAAGCAGCAAGCCGGATGACCGGCTTGCCCGATGACAAACTCAGAGAGCATCTATATGATGCAGTTGAACGTGTACTTGTTTATGACACTGAGACAATCGAAATTGTCTGGAAGTTCAACGAATCAAAAATCGACACCGATGAAAACATCGGAGTTGCGAATTGACTCCGGTGTTTCATTTCGGGGCAAATCTGTCGAATTTGCTCCTAAAATAACATAATCTATCGAAACCTCGTAGGCGCATCGTAGCACCGTCCGGAAAGCCCAGAGCCATTGATATTAAAGGCTTTTCGGATAGTTTGTAAAATTTTTTTGCACCTACTTGACATAAAGGGACGACCTGGGGCGGGTGGTCATCCCCAAGGAGATTCGCCGCACCATGCGTATCCGCGAAGGCGACCCGTTGGAGATTTACACCACCCGGGAGGGGGAGGTCATTTTTAAGAAATACTCCCTGATCGGCGGGCTGGAGGATTTTGCAGCACAGTTCTGCGATGTGCTCAACCGCAGCAGCGGCTTTACCGCCGCCGTGACTGACCGGGACGCCATCATCGCCATCACCGGCTTCGGCAAGCGGGAGCTGCTGGGCAAGCCGCTGTCCGACGCCCTGGCTCAGGTCATGGAACAGCGCAGCATTTATCAGTATCAGGGTTCCGGGCGGCCGCTGCCCGTCTCCGACAGCAGCGACCGTTACACGGTGGCTGTGGCGGCGCCTATTCTCTGCGAAGGGGATGTGCTGGGCCTGGTGCTATTTCTGTCGTCGGACGCGCAGATCCCCGGCGAGGGGGAGTACAAGCTGGCCCAAACCGTATCCGCCTTTTTGGGGCGGCATATGGAGACGTAAACAACAATGCCGGAGGCAGCCGCCTCCGGCATTGTTCTTCTTGGTTTACTCGCCCAGCTGATCGCTGACCAGCTGCGTCAGGGATTCCACAGCCTCCTTGGCGTCGGGACCGTCGGCGATAAGGGTGATGGTGGTGCCCTTCACGATGCCCAGGGAAAGAACGCCCAGCAGACTCTTGGCATTCACCCGGCGCTCATCCTTTTCCACCCAGATGCCGCTCTTGAATTCATTGGCCTTCTGGATGAAGTAGGTGGCAGGACGGGCGTGCAGACCCACCTCATTGTTCACGGTAACTTCCTGTGTAAACATTCCATTGCACTCCTTTTATGAAGCATTTTCGAAAAATGCGGGGACATACTTCTCTCACACTATAATATTATACCGAATCGGCGAAAGAAAGCAATGTCCAAAGCTACAAATTCTTTAAGTAAGGTCTGAAAAAATGTTTGACCCTTTTGGCGGAATCCACAAACCGCAGTCGTTATTTCAGCTCAACGACTGTGACTCCGGCCTCGCCTTCGCCATACCGGCCCAGGCGGAAGCTCTTGACGGCCTTGTTCCGCTTGAGCATCTCGTGAACGGCCTTGCGCAGAGCGCCGGTACCCTTGCCATGGATGATGGTCACGGTGCCCAGCTTGGCCATGACGGCGCTGTCGATATAGTTCTCCACCACGCTCTCGGCCTCCAGAGTCTCATAGCCCCGGATGTCCAGCTCCGAGGCGGCCCGGGATTGCAGATTCAGCTTGGCGCTGCCGCCGGAGGCCGACGCGGCGGGCTTTTTCTTGGGCTGGCCCTCCGGCAGGCGCACCTGCTGGGCCTTGACGGTCATCTTCATCTTTCCGGCCTGCAAAAGAAGGGTGCCGTCGTTGTTGACGGCCAGCACCGATGCGGCCATTTTTACACCGGGCAGCTCCACCAGGTCCCCCACCTCAATGGGACGGCTGGGAGTATAGACAGGCTCCTGGGGCTGGTCGTGGATGTGCAGGGCGTCCTGGGCCTGGTTCAGGCTGTGCCGCACGGCGGCTTTGGCGTCGTTGAGCTCCTGGAAGCTGAGCTGCTTTTGCTGCTGGCGGCGCAGCTGGTCCAGCTGGGCGAAAATTTCGTCCGCCTGGGCCTGGGCCTGACGCACAATGCGCTTGGCCTCGGCCTCGCCGCGGCTGCGGGCGTTCTCCTTTGCCTTTTCCATCTGCGTGCGGAATTCACGCGCCTTGCGCGCGTCTTCCTCGCGCTGGGCATAGAGACGGTCGACCTCCGCTTTCTCCTTTTCGAGCTGCTCTCGCTCTTTGGCCTCCTCTTTCGATTCGATATACCGCCAGGCCAGTTTCAACTTCTCGGTCGAGGGAAGCAGCCGGTCGAGGGAGTCGTGCTTCATGTAGGTAATTTCTCCCCGGATGGTATCGGGCAGACTGGCCGAAGGAACGTCGAACCACAACGCGATCGTATCGCGGTTGCGTGATTGAGGCTCAATGATTACGCGGTCGGCAGGGATGCTGTCGAACACGATGCTGTCGATCCGGGGATGGCCCGCATTGAAATAGAGGAGCGCCTTGTGCTGCACCGGACGTTCCGATTCGCGCAGGTATTGCCGACCGAAAGCCTCGTCGGTAAACATTCGGAAGTAAAGCTGCGGGTCGGCCGTCACGTAGCGGCGGATCGAGTCGTACCAGATGCCGAAGTCGGGCAGCTCAGCGGGGTTGTACGTTCCCGTGAGAAAGCCTACCTGATCGACCGAAGGTTCGTAAATCTGGTTGTTGTTCTTATCTTCGAAGGCATAGACCCGGTAGGGAATCGGCTTGAGGTTCTGGGCGATGAAAATACCGTTGGTTTCCGCACGGGCGATCACCGCAGGCTGGTATTTGAACATCGTCGAGTCGTATTCGGGAACATCCTCCACCGAATCGGCCGGAAAGAAGCAAATGAAACTTTTGGCTACGCTGTCGGCCGTGTAGCTGTCGGCCGTATATCCCGAAACGACCATCGAATCCACCTCCGGGCCGGTCGAGAAGACGTAACGCATCGAGTAGAGCGGATTGCCCTCGTTGTTGTCGCGCACGGCACTGCCGAAATTCAGCGCGTAGGTCGTGTTCTCCTTGAGCGTATCCTTGATCTGGATCAGGATGCCCCGGCCCCGGATCGAAAGCTGGGGTTTCTTCTTCATCTGGGGCGACGTGAAAAACTCTTTTTGCTGGTCCTTGAGCTGCACGAATTCGTCGAAAGTGACGTAAATCTTCCTGGCGGTGAAGTTGGTCGTGAAGTTGTCCGGCAACATCGACACGATCACCGGGGGAAGGGTGTCGATCGGGCCGCCTTCGAGGTTCATGACGGTCGCACAGCGCCACAGGAACGCCGGGCAGAACATCGCAAGGACGCAGACCCGAAGCCAGACGATCGCTTTATGGTTTTGTCGTTTCATATCGTTTTTCTGTTATCGAAACAAGGACGACCGGGCGCCGGAAACCGCCGGTTCGTCGGGAGTGTCCGGATTCGGATTATCGGGCACATCCGGGTTTTCCGGGGTGTCGGGATTTTCGGGCGTATCGGGATCGTCCGGAGCCGGTGTGTCCGGGGTGTCCGGGGTATCCGGATTTTCAGGGGTATCCGGGTCGTCAGGCGTACCGGGATCGTCGGGATTCGGGTCTTCCGTTCCCGGATTGTCCGGGTTATCGGGCGTGTCGGGATTTTCAGGATCAGGATCCGGTTCCGGCTCGGGTTCCGTATAAAAGTCGTTGCACATGATCCATTTGCCCTTCAGGAAACGTTTGCCTTTTTCTTTCGGGTAAAAGGTTACGCTCACGTGCATCTGCGGAAGATTCTCCCCGATGGCCTGCTCGGTGAATCCGTAAAGCCGATTCGACTGGTCCACGGCCAGGATGAGAAACCGGGGGCCGTTGAGCTGCATCGCCAGCCAGTTTTCGTTGCCGTCGATCTCGTACGGCTCGCCCTGGGCGATCGGCTGCAGCTTCTCGCCGGTTCTCCGGGAGGTGATTATTCCGGCCACGGCGTCCTCGTAAGAGAGCACGCTCCATTCGGTTGTGTCCGCGTCGAAGGCATAGGCCAGCATATCTTCCCGGGGGATGGGGGTCTTGACGGTACCTTCCTGCGCCCAGGGCCGGAGCACGTAGAATGTTTCGTAACCGATCGACTTGAAACATCCCGTCCCCGCCAGGGCTGCGGCCACCGCGACGAAAGTCAGTATCTTGAACTTATGCTTTTTCATGGGTTTCATTCCTATTTTTCAGCTCTTCGAGCAGCTCTCCGACCGTTTTCCCCAACACCGGATGGCGGTAGTCGCGCATCCATTCGCACAGGGGGACGAGCACGAATTCGCGCTCCTGGATCAACGGATGGGGAACGGTCAGCCGCTCGGTGCGAATCACGCGGTCGTCGTAGAAGAGTATGTCGATGTCGATCGGGCGCGACGTATATCGGGCACCGGTCCTTTGCTTGAGCGACTGTTCTGCCTCGCGGTCGCGCCCCAGTTCCCGCTCGATCGCCTGTAAAGCGTCGAGCAACTGTTCGGGCGTCAGGTCGGTATCCACCTCGAGGACCTGGTTGGAAAACTCCTCTTCGGCATCGAAGCCCCATGCCCGGCTCTTGTAACGGTGCGAACAGCGCATGACGGGTCCGGCGTGCTGGTTGATCAGCCGCTGTGCGTTTTGCAGGCGGGTCTTTACGTCGCCCACGTTTCCTCCGGTCAGTATGATCGCTCTTGCCATAATTACAATTTTTTAATCATCTTACTCACGCTCAATGCGAAATAGGTGAACACGATGGTCGGGTTCCCGTTTTGCCGGATCTGGGCCATCG
>ENA-ORSC01002559-ORSC01002559.1-human-gut-metagenome-genome-assembly--contig:-NODE-2559-length-10825-cov-2.540390_pt1 | contig 10825 bp, 12 predicted proteins | sample MGYA00242178_ERZ509140 | MGnify/ENA primary metagenome ERZ509140 (study PRJEB26280, sample SAMEA2338681) | human gut metagenome | biome: human gut; feature: human-associated habitat; material: faeces... | reverse complement strand
CAAAAATTTAACGACATAATCCGGTATATCTGGCAAATGCTTAATATATCCTTCATTTTGTCTTTCAACTGTTCAACAATTTCCTCTGAAACAGTAAAATCGGATGTAACTGCCTCTATTGCGCTTTCTTCTATATCTTCGGAATTGATTTCTTCTTGTGCTGGATTATCAAAGCTCTCCATCTCATCAAAATCCACATCTACTTCATAATCCTGTTCATCGTAATCAAACATAAATAGGTCCTCTCTTTCTTACATTCCCATTAACGACGAAAACAGATCCGTTAATTCGTCATCGTCTACAGCATCGGAATTTTCTGATTCTGCATTCGTTCCTTTGTTAGCGTGTTCTTCTTCAACGCTAACATTGTTTTCATTTACTGTTTCCGCTTCTTTATCCATTATTTTTTCTGGATCATCTTTTTCCGCCATTGAGACAGATTCAGTTTTCCTTTTAGAATCATCTGAATCCATCTTATTTTTCGTTTTTTTCTTTTTAACAGATTCCGTTACAGACTTTTCCTCTATGTTAAACATGAGTTCAAATAAATAAGAGTCAAACTGTTCTTCGCTAAATCCCCATGTTTCTTTATTCCGTCTGTCCCACCTGCTTAAATTTCCTGCATTCGCTACCCGCGTTCCCTTCTTCAGGGAGTTTTCCAATAGATGGATTTCTTCATAAGCTTCCTCTGATTTCATATACAATTCCGTAGCTGGCATCCGGATATATTGTCGCAACAGATTTTTTATAAAAGAATTTTTATATCCAGGTAAAACATTTTCCAGTAATGCAATCACGTCTTTGTCTTTTTCCGTATCCAGAATCAATTTTTTATGATATAAGTGCTTTAATTCATCATCAGAATTCATTTTCTTTGGCGGAATGGCAAGCACAAATGTTTCACCTTTTACAAAAGACTTTAAAACACAATAAGCGGCTCTTGCAAAACTTACTTCATAAAGTTCACAAAACGTAATAAGATCCATGTCATGTCTTTGGTATAATCGAATCGTATATCGCTTTTTTGACATAACTGATCACCCCTATCGTTTATTCTGCATATATCGGAACATATAATATCCACGTACATTGGAATAAATAAATGGAAGATGATCATTTACATTGCCTGGAACAACTGTGATTGTTTTCATTCCAGAAAGATAATCCTTGATCTTTTCAAACCATGCTTCTCCAGTTCCTCCAGCAACAACAATTCTGGAATAATCCCTGAAAGCACTGGTTACTCCCTTTGCCTGTTCCATCGCTGCTCGAAATACTTCGTCATTTGATTTTTCAAGCAAAGGGGAAATGGAATGTTCTTCCGTTTTCATTTCTTCTTCATTGATACATGTTATTTTCCCTGACTCCAAACATTTTTGAAGTGCTGGAACACGGATTTCTTCCCCGTAAGCATCCAATATTTTTTTTGATGTTGACTTTAACACCTGGCGCATCCCAATTTCATCATTTGATTCTTTACATACCAAAGCTCTGTTCTTCAATCCATAAAAATCAAATGTTCCAAATCCGATATCAATAACAAGTGTATTTCCAAATAAATAAGATCTGGCGTCTGCCGAATAACTGCCATCATCTTTAATGATTACCGAGTAAAAAGCTCCGGCCGGCTGTGCCATGTTTGCAAAAATATGGTCGCGGTCAATTTTGAAATCAAAATTTCTCCAATGACCGTTTCCTACTTTGAGAGCAAAATGTGCCGGTTTGCTTAACGCATTTACCATCTGTGGCTCATCTGCCTCCAAAAAAGAGGATGGAAGCCCGGTCTGAATCACCAATGGACGCTGATCCTTTTTGTCCATACATGCAAGTGCAATCGCAGCAAAACAAAGAATCCTGAATTTCTTATTTGTATACCTTTTACGGGAAAAGAGTTCGCCCTCGGCATCGTTCGTGTCGATACTGCTGATCATATCCTGAGCAGTATATCCCAGTAAAAACGTTTCATTTGTATCAAGATCCCGATACAGAATGTCTCGCTCATCAACAACACTCAGGCTGCCTTCCAGTTTTCTTGCATAGCTTGGAAAGCAGAAATATCCATTTTCATGAAACACTTTCATTGCGGAATATCCGGCATCCAGACCGATAATATAATCTTTTCCCTTTGGATGAGTCGCCCTCTTAACAAATTCCTGTCTTGTTCTAAATTTATTCGTATTCATCAAAAAACCTCCTTTTCTAATAAGTATGGAATTTTATTATTTATACACAATGTAGCTTTTTTAGCAAAAAATATTTTTTCGCAGGCGAATTTTTCGAAACGTGAATTACCGAGTAGTTCACGTTAATAAAAATCAGTATTTAACTTCTCACGGAATTATGTACGTTTTTGATGATTTCTTAAATTTTCTCAATTTAACTTTCATCGGAATAATGTACTTTTTTGCCGATTTCCGCGAAAAAATTTTTTTACTAACAAAAATATTTTTGTTCTCCAAAATTGAAGGATTTCAGAAGAAATGGTATACTATAAAGAGAAAGGGGATGCCAATATTATGTTAAAAATTCCAAAGAAATTCGAACCTTGTTTTTGGGATACAGAATTTAATAAACTCGATACAGAAGAAAATAAATATTACATTATCTCCAGGTTGTATAATAAAGGCGGTATTTCTGGCATTACATGGGTTGAAGACAATTATTCTATTGAAGATATAACTGAAGCTACAAAATTACGCAGGGATTTTCATCCCATTGTCGCTAACTACCTTAGAAAAAAATGTGGATTAAAAAAAGAACAAATGAATTATTACAGAATGTCACCCGGAATAGCATGGAGGTAACTATTATGTTTTGGGAAACACTTGATGATCACCGTATCGAATTGCTTAAAAAAATTGTAAATAGAGTAGATATTGGAGAATATTATATGGCTGGAGGAACAGCCTTATCTCTCCAACTAGGGCTAAGAAAATCCGTAGATTTTGATTTCTTTGTTCCACATAAATTCAACACAGATACCTTATACGCACAATTGAAAGAATTATGCCCTAATGAGATTTCTGTATTAAATGTTGATGGACGCGGAACATGCGATGTAACGATGGAAGGAGTTCAAGTTAGTTTTTTTGAATATCCATATGACACAGTATATGAATATATAAACGATGAAGACCTTCCTAATTTATCAATGGCATCCGTAGAAGACATTGCCACAATGAAAGCTTTAGCAATCGGAAGTAGAGGTGCAAAAAAAGATTTCTTTGATTTGTATGAAATTCTCCATACAATCGATTATAATGTATCAGATCTTGTATCTGATTTGCATGAAAAATATGGAACGCAAAGGGATTTCTCTTATATAGGTATGGGATTAAATTATTTTGAAGAGGCAGAGCAGGAACGTCTCCCTGAAACTTTTGTTAAATATAATTGGTCTGAAATAAAAAAGAGTTTTTCTAAAATACAGCAAGAATTTTTCCATGAGTTACGAGAATATCAACGTAAAAAAAATGTTCAAAATCGTAACCGTGATGATGAATTAAAATTGTAAAATACAATCCTTATTGCAAAGGACGTCGCAGAAAAAAGAAGTTTTTTAGGTTAATAAAATAGTTTCAAAAAAAGAGATTTTCAAATGGCTTTTGTCAAATGAAAATCTCTTTTATTTTGTACGTTTTTCAAGTTTTTGGTAAAAATCAGTATTTAACTTCTCACGGAATTATGTACGTTTTTGATGATTTCTTAAATTTTCTCAATTTAACTTTCATCGGAATAATGTACGTTTTTGCCGATTTCCGCGAAAAAAATTTTTTTACTTACGGTTTTTACCAGAACCGCACAAACTTTTGAGCACCTATTTTAGACAATTCGCTTATTCTGACTTTTAAGTTTACGTCCGGAGCTTCGATAACCTTTCCATCTCCTATGTACACTGAAACATGCCCCTCGTTATTTGAAACGCAGATATCTCCAGGTTCAGGATTCGTAACAACTTTTCCTTTTGCCGACTGTTCCTGCGATGTTCGTGGGATAGAAATTCCTGCTTGTGAATAACAATATTGAGTAAGCCCAGAACAGTCAAGTCCAACATTCGGTGTAGTTCCGCCCCATACATAATTCACTCCAAGCTGTGAATAAGCGGCATTGACAATCTTCTGCTGCACATCTGTACCCGGAGTCATGTTCTTATACATATCATAATACAGATTTGCGGATTCATAACGTTCAGACATTCTTGTGATACTACCACGTTCAAAAACTCTTTCAAAAATTTCCGTCGCTTTATTAACATCTGTAAGTGCTTTGTAGCTTTCAAGAGTCATTTTTTCCGGCCACCAGCACCATTCCCCATTAGGATAATAATGAGGACTTTTTCCTGTATATGCATCAAATTGTGATGGCATATCTGACAGCATAAAATCAAGCTGTGAAGAAAGATCTGTCCAATCTTTTCCTCTGGACTCAGCTAATTTTGCCATTTGTCCCCATCTTGAGTTGTAGTTTTGATAGGTTTCCATCTGGCAGATACCTGCTGCTGGACCTGCACCGCCATTCTGAATTGCGGTCGGATCCAAATGAGATTCCTGATATAAATTTCCCATTACTCCGGCGGTCGCTTCGGGTGTAAATCCTGCAGATATAAAATAATTCCACACCTGTTCTGCCGTATTTGATCCAGATAAAGTTCCGAAGTTGTCCTTCAGTTTACACGAAAATAAATCATTAAAATAATATGTGGTCAGTGTTACATTGGCATCCGTATATGTCTCAACCGTATCCTCATCTATCCAGTAAGTATAGGTTTGCGTTGCAACAGATGTAGTATGTGACCCATTGTACAATTTTCGAATGTAGTCAGTTACAGCTGTTTTTCCTGCTTCTTCCAAGTCAAAATCGAAATATACCATAGCCATGCTAAGTAATTCAGCAGAATTCGTAGTTTCCGTGAATTTATAATCCGGTATATTCTCCTGATAAGCCTCTTCATCTTTTACATCTTTATAGGTAACAGTCACATTTCTATAACGAGAATACATAGCAGATATCTCGTTATTTTGGGATTCATAACAGCTTTTGATTTGGTTAAGCGCAGCATTTCTTATTTCTTCTTCTGACGCAGAAAAATCAAATAAAGAAACAATCGAGCTGACAACAGATGCTACAACCATAACTAAGAGCAGACCTATGATTATAATGACAAACATAATCAGAAGGATGGAAAATATCGTAGATATAATTGTAGAAATGATTGTAAAAAATCGTCCAATAATGTTTTTTACCCAATTGAACGGGCTGAATACTTTTCCAAGAACACGAACTGGTTTCTTTAATACTTTTCCTACTTTGCTATTCGATAATTTTTTCCCCAATTTCCCCTTAATATCTAAAAGGTGACTGTTAATATGAAATGGATCTTTTCTAAAATTATTAAATCTATCAAAGGAACGCCTAATAAATCCTTTTCCTTTTCTTGCGCCACGTACCGTTTTCTTTGCTGCCTTTTTTACCGGAACTGGTGTTCCCTTGGCAATTTTTGAAAGCGCTGCATTTCCGATGTTCTTTGCGCCAGCCACAGCCGCTGTTCCAAGTTTTGTACTTGCAGCTTTTGCCGCCGCCCATGCAGCTGCCTTAGCGGAAGTAAGCGTAGCAAATCTTGCAGCTTTAGCTGTTGTACGGATAAGTGTTAATCCGTAACGCAATGTATTTGCTGCCCGTCGGACAAACATTACAGAAAAGGCAAGTCCTCTTCCGGCATCATTTTGTTGCAGATATTTTTGAATATAGGTTAATGCATATCTCTTAATTGCACTTAAGCGTGTACCGCTATTCATCATATATTGATTTTGATATAATGAAGCAAGTGTTTTGTAGAGAGTTTTTATCTCAACAGGGACCGCTTTATTGCGGTGCAGCTGTTTCATGACATTGATGTAACCAATCTTCCCTTGCATAGCAATAATCGGTGCATAACCGTTTGCACGTAAAATCTCGTTAATCGCTCTTATAGATTGTTCAACATTTTTTCTGTTATTTAGCTGCAGCATTGAAATCTGCTTCAATGCTAAATCCGGACATTTTAAAGTTCCATTTCCCTGTGCGGATAACAATGACTCACCCAATTCAGATAATCTTGTATTCATAATCGAATTCATGCCATTGGACATTGTTATCTTTGCATTATTTGCTATGGTTCCAATTGCAACCATGCTCAGTTCAGCAGAAAACTGTAATCCTGCTCCGGCATCCGAACCAGATGTAGCAGTTGTCGCCGCAAATTTACCGCCGGTCTTTAAGATTAGACGTTCTACCCTTGCAACTTTAGACCCAACCGAAGTCGGCGCCTTTGTACCAATCTGCATTTTACCGATTTGATTTTCAGGAACGGGAGATCCAGTAAGATAATTATTGCTTGCCGGGCTACCGGAAAGTTGTCCGTTTTTCCGGTGGAATGTCTCCTGATAATCTTTTTGAGCTTCCTGAAGATTTCGGTTATAATAATTCCCAGAAATTTTATTGCTTTGCGATCCCTGTGTGTATTCTTCGTCTTTTTGAAATCTGAAATTACGATCTGGTGGTTTAGACGCATTCCCTTTGTCCGGCGGATGTGTAACAGAATTATCCGATTTTTGAATTTCCTGTTTTCGGTTATGTTTTTTTTCTTCAAATTCATTTTGCGCATCCAAAAGATTTTTATTATAATAAGCATCTTTCTTTTTTTGAGACATAATATCCTCCTTTCTGATATTGAGTATGGAATTATTCTCAAAAGGGATACTTAGGCATGTCCTATTTTGGAACCAGGTTCCAAAAATAAAATACCCGGAGCATAATCTCCGGGCATTATCAATTTCTGGCGCATAAAACCCCAGACAGACGAAGTCGATCGGGGTTGACGACTTCTACATAAACTTATCAACAACTTCTTTGCAGGCTGAAATAACATCCCATTCCGCTTCTGTAGGCATTTCTACATTTTTCATTTTTTTGCACCACTGGATAATAGAATTTAATTTTGCAAGATACCGTTCCTCATCTTTTTCCGGATCTTCATTCATGAGTGTAGAAATCCGCTCCGATTCATGCACTTCAATTCCATCAAGGTTGAGATCCACATCTTCATCCGGTTCAAAGAAAGACGGATCCAAATCATCGGCACTCAAGTTTTTCATTTCGTCTGGAGTTAGGCGGAATCGACCATTTTTTACGGATCTGCTTTCGAAGAAATCATCTGATAATTCAGGTGAAGAATTATCATCTAATGAAGATTCGCCTTCTTCTTTTTCCGGTAAATTACCATAATCCTGTGACATGCCAGCATTTTCAGTAGCTTTTTTGATATCAAGCGGATATGTAGAATCCTCACTGTTAAAAGACGAATTTTCAGGAACAACGGATTCAGATTCACCTATAGCCTTGAAGTTTCCTTCCGGTTTCTTCTCCGCTTTTTTCTTGCTGATATCATCCTTGACGACAGTTCTCGAATCTTCCCCTTTTTTAATTTTTTCCTTTAATTCTGATTTCTTACCCTCGTCCTCTATTCCAGCAATATAACTTGCGCTTTTAATATCAATTTTGTCTTCCTTGACCATATCTTTCAATTCGGAGTCATCACTTTCGAATACCATTCTCCAATATCTTCCATATCGGTCAGAGGTCTTAAAAAACTTAGCGGCACAGAATATTTGTCACTAAAAATTTGCTGTAAAGTAACTATATTTGTGATATTTTGTTTAGAAATCTGTTCATAAAACTGGACCATATATGCCCTGTTCCTATGCAGCATGTGATTTATTGAATGCATATTTTGCGAAATCGGTCAACTCATCAAATAATTCATTCGCAGCCTCTTCTTTTATATGATTTTGAATGCATCCAACAATATTTCGTTCCGGATCCCCGTAAATAAAAGCATGTCTTTCCATCTTTAGCTTTTCTTCTTTCTTTTTCGACATAGCGCGGCGAACCATATCAGCCTGTCCAAGCGAATATCCGGCAAGTGATTGGAAAATTTTCATTACCTGTTCCTGATATATGATACCTCCATATGTTGTCGATAAGATTGGCTCCAGTTCTGGTACTTTATATACCAACGGCTTCTTCTTATGTTTTCGTGCAATGATATCAGGCAAAAATTGCATTGGCCCCGGACGATAGGCAGCCACCAGCAAAATCAAGTCTTCAAAACAGGTTGGTTTAAAATCCTTAAGCATAGATTTCATTCCGTCAGATTCAAACTGAAAAACAGAATTTGTATTCCCTTCTGCATAAATATGCTTAAACACAGCATCTTCAAAATCGATTTCATTAAGATCAATGACAGTCCCATGATGTTTTTCTATAAGCTGGAGGCAATCAGATTGTACATCAAGCGTATTCAATCCCAAAAGGTCCATTTTTAGTAAGGGTAATGTTCTTACAACCATGTTCCGAAGCCCACCGAACGATGTCTTCCGGACTTTGTGTTGAATCGTGCAAACTATACATACTGTGTACATGTAAAATTCCGTTTTTTATCATAATCTAACTCCTTCTCTTTGTAGTATTATACTGAAATTTTTTCTGGATTTTTTTTACAGGACAAACGAAAAAGACCGCATAAGCGATCTTTTTCTCAATCCTCGTTTTCTTCGATTTCAATACTGCTGTAATTGGCGTCTCGATCTGGAATTTTTCCATCAACCGTAATGTTATCATTTTCATCCGAAGTATTTGCGAGTACATTTAGCATTTTGGAATTCCCCTGTAAATCCACTTTCGTTGCAACGGCTGCATCACCAAGGAAAGCGCTGTAGTTTTTCGGGTTCGCATCAATCCATAACATTCCTTCGATTTTAGAACACCCGCGTAAGCAACCAGTGACATCCTCAACATTTTTAGGAATGATTGTCAGTGTTTTCAATGCAGAATCTCCTTCGAATGATGCGGACATACTTTTCGCTGTTTCCGGTATCTCTGGCATGGCTTTTAAGTTAATGCAAGAAGAAAGCATTTTATCCATATTCTGCACATTCGGTGGCATAGATACATTTGTAAGTTTTTTGCAATCCTGATACATTCCGGAAGCATTGGTTAAATTTTCTGCATGAGTTGCATCTGGGGTATTCTGAAGCTCCGTACATCCCTGACACATTTCCTGTGCATTTACAACACTTGCTGGCAATTCCGGTATTTTTGTCAGCGCAACACAACCAGCATATGTACGTGTCATATTACGCAGATTAGTGCATGCAGACAAATCCGATACATGAGTCAATGCTTTGTCATCCTCAAATGTAGACGACAAACTTTCTACAGAATCTGGGATATTCTTTACATATTCCAAGGTATCAATCCCCTCAAATGCGTTATCCAAACTGGTAGGTGTTACTCCTTCTTCAAAAGAAATGGCTGTAATAGGATAATCATCATTCTGTTCATAATCCATCCATGGAAAATAACTTGCATCATATTCGAGGATATCCCCCGTCCCTTCAAAACATAATTCTCCATTGCTATATAATATTGCTTTTACATTTTTGATCTTTGGACTTCCACATTCAAATTCGGTAACTTTTTCTCTATCATTTTTTACTTTTACTTCTGTTGAAATTGATTTTTTATCCTTCAGTGAGACCACAACTTTCGTAACCTTGCCCGTCATAGCTGGTTTATCTGTAGAAAGGATAATATCATCTTTTGACAATTTACTTTTATCTCCAGATTTATGGATTGCCGTTACCTGAAAATCAGCTTCTTTAATATGGTTTCCTTGCTTATAAACCTTATCGTTCGTTGCTTCGATTCTTTCAATCGGGCTTTTATTTGCTTTTGCAGTACTGATTGCAGGAACAACTTTTCCAACGGTTATATAACCGATAAACAATACAATAAGTAACACAATTGCTTTTTTGAATGGTTCAATTGCTTTTAGAAATTTTTGCATTTTTGTCCTCCAAGCATAACACTTTATTTTCTTCGTTCCTCAGATAGCTGTCATGCATTTTTTTGATTTTTTTCGATTCAAATATTTTATCAATGATCTGCAATGCTCCCGCATAATCTCGAAACAAAGAATGATCAAGATAATATAAAGCTTTCTTTATTGCTTTATACTCCATTGATTTTTTTGAATACATTGATTCTAATGATTCTAATGTAATACGAATTGACTTTTTTTCTTCATATACAGACTCAAATCGATCGATGTATTTTTCGTTTCTCTTCTTTATCAGTTTTATAGAAAATATACTGTAAAAAAAATAAATAATTACAACAAACGCACCAACTCCCGCTATGACTAACGGGAGTGATGTTGAGGCGGTTAAGTTATATAATTGAGAATTTAACATAAACAGCCTCCTTTATTTCAGATTCTGGAATTTCTCCACTACTTTTTGGTAATCTCCGGTTTTAAAGAATCTCTTCTTACAATAGATATTCGTTTTATCCTGGAAGTAACTTGTAGTGATATCTTCCCCATTCCATGTTACAAGATCTTTTGCATATTTTTTCCGAACTGCTTTTGAAACGCAAAGCATACCGGAAGTTACATCAAATACAAGTTTGCATCCAGATATTTCACATGAAATAAGCCCTTCATTTTCACTCGGCATAGGTTTTGCGTCAATGCCTAAAGATTCTAATTCAGCCAGTACTTTATCTGTAGTAAGTTCTGCTTCTTCTTTTTGCTCATATGCTGCAACTCTTTCATCGAGTTCCTGAATTCTGGTATCCCTTTCTTTTAACGTTTTTTCATACGATTCCGTTTGTTCATCCATTTTTTTCCGATATGTATCTGTATTTTCTGTAAGCTGATTTTTTATTGTACTAGAGCGTGTTTGAAAAACATTTGATTTTGTTTATTTTAACCAAATTAGAATAG
>ENA-ORSC01002556-ORSC01002556.1-human-gut-metagenome-genome-assembly--contig:-NODE-2556-length-10843-cov-3.573230_pt1 | contig 10843 bp, 8 predicted proteins | sample MGYA00242178_ERZ509140 | MGnify/ENA primary metagenome ERZ509140 (study PRJEB26280, sample SAMEA2338681) | human gut metagenome | biome: human gut; feature: human-associated habitat; material: faeces... | reverse complement strand
GAGCCGATGCCGCCGAAAACAGCGGCTGTGAATGCCTTGATTCCGGGCATTGAACCGGTCGTAGGCTTGATGTATGTGTATGTCGCACCGTAGAATACGCTTGCAACGGCGGCGAGTGCCGAACCGATCGCAAATGTCATGGTTATGGTGCGGTTGACGCTTATGCCCATGAGCTCAGCAGCGTCTTTATCCTCGGAGACGGCACGCATTGCCTTTCCGAGCTTGGTTTTGTTGATGAAGAGCGAGAGCGAGATCATGATGACTGCCGTCACGGCGAGCGTGAGGAGCGTCATGCCGTCAACAACAACGCCGCCGAAGGTCAGCGACGGTATTTCGATAATGGTGGGGAATGCTTTGGGTTCGGATTTGAACACGAGCAGGGCAAGGCTCTGAAGCAGGTAGCTCACGCCGATAGCGGTTATGAGCACTGCAAGAGAGGGCGCCTTGCGCAGCGGGCGGTAAGCGAGGAATTCGATCGTCACGCCGAGGAAAACGCATACGACGACGCTTACCGCAACGCCAACAACGCCGGGCAGCTGTGCCAGCGATACCGTTGAAATGACGGCATAAGCGCCCACCATGATTATATCACCGTGGGCAAAGTTCAGCATTTTGGCTATTCCGTACACCATAGTGTACCCCAGTGCCATAAGAGCGTATATGCTCCCTAGCCGGAGACCGCTTATAAGCGTTTGAATTAAAGTCGTCATAATGAATTTTCCTTATCTTCAGCCGTCCGCCGCACGGCGGCGGACGGCTGTCTTTATTGTTGTGTGGTAGCGGAGATTATTTCGTGTAGAGAACGGCAACACCGTCTTTGATGACCATTGCCTTTGCGTCCTTGGTGGTCTCGCCGTCGGCGGTCCAGGACATCTTACCGGTCACGCCGTCAACGCTGATCTTCAGCATGGAAGCAACAAGGCGGGAGGTGAGGTTATCCTTGTTCTCGGAGGTGATGCCCGCATCCTTGAGGGCAGCTGCGATGGCAAATACGGCATCGTAGCCGTCGGCTGCGAACTGGTCGGGGGTCTCGCCGTTGTAGGCGGTCTTGTAAGCGGAAACGAACTTCTTTACGTTTTCATCGGTAGCATCCGCGGCAAAGGGGGTGAGAAGCATTACGCCCTCGGCATCTGCCTTGTTGGAGATCTTGCCGATAAGTCCGTCAAGACCGTCGCATCCGAAGGGGACCATGCCGTCGAACGCCTTGGTCTGGGCAGCCTGAGTGAGGATCTTGGCAGCGTCTGCGGCGTAGATGGGCAGGAAGACGAGCTCAGCTCCGGATTCCTTGATGGCGGCTATCTGAGCCGAGAAGTCGGTGTTGGTGGTGTCGGTGTAGGTCTGAACGGTGAGGATCTGGATACCGAGCTTTGCGCACTCGGCTTTGAAGGTGTCATAAAGTCCCTGGCAGTAGTCGTTGCTGCTGTCGTAGAGGACCGCGACCTTTGTGGCAAGTTCGAAGTCCTTGATGTACTTTGCCGAAGCGGTGCCCTGTGAGGGGTCGCTGAAGCAAACGCGGAATGCCTTATCGTTGCCCTTTATGGAGTCAACGGAAGAGGCTGAGGGGGTGAGGAGCATCACATCGTCGGCAGCGGCGGCTGCAACTACCGATTTCATTTCGCCCGAGAAGGTGCCGCCGAGGCTGACCTTCATGCCTTCGTCCATCTGCTTGCCGAATGCGGAAACAGCGGACTCGGGATCGTCCTGTGAATCCTGGAAGTGCAGAACGAACTTGAAGCCGTTCACGCCGCCGGCGGCGTTGATCTCGTCAACGGCGAGTTTTGCGCCGTTTCTGACCGATGTGCCGTAGTTTGCGTTGTCGCCGCTCGTGGGACCGATGCCGCCGATGTAAAGCTCGGTAAGACCGGTCTCTTTGTCAACGGGCCATGCGTCCTTAGAGCCGCATGAGCAGACGGCGACGAGCATCAGGACAGCCATCATTGCGGCTGTGAACACTTTTGCGAATCTTTTTGCTTTTGTGAATGAGGTTTTCATGGTTTTTCTCCTTGAAAAATAATATTGACTTGTTTTGTATGAATTAATTCCGCGGGGAGCGGCTGTAGGCAACCTTCGGCGGCTTGCGGGGGACCGTCTTTGATCCAATGAAAAAGCGGTCCTGCCCGCGCAAGACCGCTTTTCGGATTACTGATTCTGCTTGCTCTCCGAAGGAAATAATTTTAAATCCTTATGAGTTCTTCCGCAGGATCGGATGCGGTAAAGCCGCAGGGCTTTTTATTTATTTTGATCACGGGATCGCTAATTCGTACCGCAATAATTATTATTGCCGCAAGTACGAGGAGTACATCGGATATAAGTACAAGACCGGTAATTCGCACGGCAAAAATAAGTACAACTACGGCTGCAATTACGGCGGCAAGAGAAAAAGACACCGCAAAAGAGGTGTCTTTTTCCATGCATATTACGGAAGAGGTTTTTTCGGTGCATTCAGAGTTTTCGGTGTTCGCAGAGAAAGTGCGCGCAGAGAAAGAACCCGTCTCTTCGGACGAGAAGAATCTTTCCTTTTTCGCATAATTGTTTTTCATTCCTGCAAAACTCCTCTGAAATGATGCTATAAGTATACACCATTGAAGGCTTTTTTGCAATAGGCAAAGTGTCGAAATTAACATTATATTATCGCCGTATAGGGTCAAAAATGCACAACAGACGTCCGGCGAGCGGCACGCGATGATGTTTTTGCCCTTTGGCGGCGCGTTTTTTGCCCAAAATGCCGCAAAAGGCGTCCGGGGGCGCGAAGGACGAAAAAATCCTGCAAAATTGCAAAAACGCGAAAATCGACGCCTCATAACGGACGTTCCCGACGAAGGTTTTTGCGCTTTCGTATTGATTTTTTTTCGGTGTTCTGATATAATTGCATCATGTCCCGAGTTTTTGAAAGGAGCGGCAGAGCATAATGTGCGGCGAAGAAGAAAAGATCAGGGCGGGGATACTGTTTTTCCCCGGTGACCCGGAGCTGAAGGCGATAAAACGCAGAACACACGATCTGAATATCGACTATAACAATACGTATGAAGAGGAGACCGAAAAACGCACCGGGATACTGGCGGAGATACTCGGCGAGTTCGGGGAAGGGGGCTTCATTCAGGGGCCCATCACATTTCACTACGGAAAACACACGAAGATAGGCAAATACTTTTTCGGCAATTTCAATCTCACCGTGCAGGACGACGCGGAGGTGACGATAGGCGACCACTGCGACTTCGGACCGAACACGACGATAGTCACGCCGGTGCATCCGATGCTTGCGGACGAGCGTCTTGCCATCATGACCGCCGACGGGGAAGCGCGCCGACTTTGCTATGCCAAGCCTGTGCATATCGGCAACAATTGCTGGTTCGGCGCGTCGGTAACGGTCTGCCCGGGAGTGACGATAGGCGACAACTGCGTTATCGGCGCGGGGAGCGTCGTAACGCCCCGCCGACAGCTTTGCCGCCGGCGTGCCCTGCCGCGTTATACGAAAGCTCGGTGACGCCGACAGCATGAGGCACAAGCCCGAGATCCTTGCCGACAATACTCTTATCGGTAAATAAATTATGAAGCAGCAGCCCGCGGGCTGCTGCTTCCGGCTTTATATGTCAAGTCCCGAAAGGGGTCTTGAATCTTTTTCTTTCTTTTTGGCTGCGACTTTTTTATCCCACTTGTTCACCACGACTGCGGCGGCAGCCGCAATGATGTAGCACCCGCCGATAACTATGAGCTTCTTTTTCTCGCTCGCGCGCTCGTCCTCGACGGCCTTAGGGTCCTCGACGTATTCATGGCTCGTCGTGAGTCCCTTCCAAACGGCAAAATCCTTGAGCGTGACCGATTTGTTTTCTCCGTTTATATATATGAAAAGTGCCAGATCGTCCGCGTCGAGGTAATCCTCGGCACTGAGCGGGACGGTGGCGACAAGCGTCATTTTGCCGTTTTCGAACGCGTTGGCGGCGTAAAAACTTGCCGTATATCCGTCAAGCTCTATCGAAATATCGAGATATCCGTCAACGCCTATTGCGGGGGTAAAGTTTTCGTATGCGATATCCGAATAATCAAAGCCTTCTCTCACGCGGTCGCCGTCGGCGAATCTTACGGTGCGCTCCGATTCGGCATCGGCAAAGTTGCCGTAGAAGTTGAAGCGCGTTCCGGTCGCGGCGTTTGTGACGTCGGGCCAGTTGAGGTTAAAGCCTATTCCCACGCTTTCGGCGCCGAGAGTCTTTATCTTGCCGCCTATCGTGTATTTTGTGTCGGCTTTTATCTTAAGACCGTGAATATTGCTGCCCCAATATGTCTCGCCGCCTTCACTGCCGTTTGATATCGTTACCGATTTTCCGTCGGGCGCCACATCTATCCTTGTCCCGCGTGCTTTTTTGATGTTTCGCGGGGTGAATGCGCCGTAGTAGAGCGCAAAATTGAAATCATACAGTCTTTCACCGAGATATGACTCGCCGTAGGTATATATAAGGGAGTTGGACGAATCGTCGCGCAGGCTTTTGAGCTTCGGGTGCGGGTTTTTGTATATGTTCACGTTTTTCACGCTCAGCTCCGATGCTGCGTCGCGGAGATAGAAGGTGACGCCGAGATTTTTTGCTTTGCCGACGACGGTCGGGTTCACCGTCGTTACGTCGTAGAGGGCGTCATTGAGATAGACGGCGTAAATATATCCGTTTATTTCGACTCGCACACGGCAGTAAGCATCGCCCACGCGCGCGGCGGTGGGAATGGCTGTCATAGTGGAGGCCGACGAGACCATCTCGCCCGGGATCATGTTTCCCCCTTCCGAGAGGGTGAAGCAGCTGCCCGTGGTCTTTGTCTGACCGTAAAAGCCGTAGAGATCCGTATAAGACGCGGCGGATGTGTCTCCATCCGCAGGGTCGGCGATATTGAAGAAGAAGCCGGCGTCACCGCGAGTGAACTTCATTTCGAATTCGACGGTGTATGCACGGTCCTCGCCGAGCGTAAGACTGCCGACCTTGCCGCCGTAGAACACGCCGCCGGTCTGCCCCTCGGCGGTGGTGAGAGTGAGCTCGCTTCCGTCCGAAGATACGGATATGCCGGGCATTCCCGTACCGCAGGCGGGACCGAATGCGTGCGGCGCATAGTCCGCGGAGCTGCCGCCGAATTTTATTTCGCAGATGCGTTCGCCGGTGGGTGCACGGTCGGGTGTTTTTCCGACGGTGTTTGCCGACACGCTTGGGGCGTAGAGTGCCGGTGCGGCGATTATTGCGATCAGCAGAATGACCGACAGTATTTTTTTCATTGAAACCGTTCCTTTTTATTTGTTATGCGGTTGACGCATGATATTGCGATTATATTTTATCACTTTTTGCCGCTTTAGTCAAGAAACAAAGGCGATATACGTTGCTGTTTGGCTATAAAAAAACAAATTTGCTGTTGCGTGCGGTGAGGTTTTGTAGTATAATACATACGGGAAAAAGCGGCGAGCCGCTTTTCCGAATACAGAAAGGATGTATTTAAATGGAGATCACACTTACTGCCGACAAATACGATGAAGTCGTTCTCGGCGCAGACGGGACCGTTCTGATAGATTTCTTTGCGACATGGTGCCCGCCGTGCCGCGCGATAGCTCCGGTCATTGCCGAGGTCGCCGAAGAGCACCCCGAGATCACCGTGTGCAAGGTCAATGTCGACGACGAACCGGCGCTTGCCGACCGCTTTGCGATAAAGTTCGTGCCGACGCTTGCGGTGCTGAGACACGGAAAGCTTCTGGCATCGGTCAGCACATATATGGACAAAGCGGGCGTCATGAAATTTGTCGAAGACGCAGTCGCCGGTGACGTGCAATGAAGGTACGCCTCAACGAGGATGCAGCGGTCGTTGCCGCAGTCAGGGAAGGTTTGAAGCGCACGGGCGGTTATTGTCCCTGTGTGCGCGAGCGGAGCGAGGACACAAAATGTATGTGCCGCGAGTTCCGCGAGCAGATAAAGGACCCGAACTTTGAGGGCTACTGTCACTGCATGCTTTATTATAAGGAAAAATAATTCAGGAGAAACACAATGAAATCAACTGCGTCAGAGCTTATTGCCGAGCTTAAAAACGGCGAAAGAAAAAATATTATTCTCGATACCGACGCCTACAATGAAGTGGACGATCAGTATACCATTGCATACGCCATGCTTTCACCCGACCGTGTGAATATTCTTTCGATAAACGCTGCGCCCTTCCTCAACAGGCGTTCGACCTCTGCGGGCGACGGAATGGAGAAGAGCTACCGCGAGATATTCCACATCACCGGCCTTACCGATCCCGAAGCGGCAAAAAAGATACCCGTTTACCGTGGATCGGAGCGTTTTCTGCCGTCAAAGACCGAATATGTGCCCTCCGAGGCGTGCGACAACATCGTCCGCACGGTAATGGAGAGCAATGAAAGAGTATGGATCGTTGCCATCGGTGCGATAACAAACGTCGCATCCGCCATCATCAAGGAGCCGGCGATATGTGAGAGAGCCGCGCTCATCTGGCTCGGCGGGCATGCGCTCACCTACCCCGACACGAAGGAATTCAACCTCAGGCAGGACATTCCCGCCGCAGAGGTGGTGTTTGATTCGGGCATCCCGCTCGTGCAGATACCCTGCGACGGTGTGTGCAGCTCGTTTATCACCACTATCCCCGAGGTCGAGTACTACCTGCGCGGCAAAAACGACCTCTGCAACTATCTCTGCGATATAACTGCCGCATACACCAAGGAGCCCTACGGTTGGTCAAAGGTGATCTGGGACGTAACGTCTATCGCCTGCATCACCAAGCCCGAAGCGCTCAGCATGGTCGTTCTGCCGCGCCCGTATGTGACGTCCGACTGCCGCTATGCCTTTGATGCATCGCGCGAGCAGTATGTTTATATAAGAAAGATCCGCCGCGACCCGATATATGCCGATCTTTTCCGCAAGCTGTCGGGAAAGAAGAACTGACAGACATCGAAAGGAGTAACGATATGTCAAAAAACATCAACCTTGTATGCGACGACAAAGCTCTGCTTGTGGGAGCTGCCGAGCTGGCAGCCGATCTCGGGCTGCGTCTCACCTCCTCGGGAGTGACCGTAAACGCCGTAAAGGGAACCGAGCTTTCCGTCCGCAAAAACGGCGAGGGCTATGTCCTTACATACCGCCGCAAGCATGAATTTTTCCGCGGTCTTTCGCTGATACGCGACGCCGTTGCGGCGGGCGCCGATCATGTCGAAAACGGAAAATACGATATGCTCTGCTATATGGCGGACGTGTCGCGCAATGCCGTGCTCAGCATGGACGGTGCGAAGGAGATGATACGCGTTCTGGCGGCAATGGGCTATGATTCTCTCATGCTTTATGCCGAGGACACATACGAGGTGCCCGAATATCCGTATTTCGGACGTATGCGCGGACGCTATTCCGCCGACGAGCTGCGCGGGATAGATGACTATGCCGATATGTTCGGCATTGAGGTCATCCCCTGCATCCAGACGCTGGCGCACCTTGCAACGGCAATACGGTGGCCCGGGCTCAATTCGTTTACCGACTGCAACGACATCATGCTCGTCGGCGACGAGCGTACCTATGACTTTATCCGCGCCTGCCTCAAGGCGTGCCGCAGCGTTTTCCGTTCAAAGCGCATCAACATCGGCATGGACGAGGCTCATATGCTCGGCAGAGGCAAATATCTCACGCTCAACGGCTACCGTCCCGCGCACGAGATAATGCTCGAGCACCTTGACCGCGTTGCAAAGATGTGCGCCGAGGTCGGATATGAGCCGATGATGTGGAGCGATATGTTCTTCCGCATGGCGTTCGGCGGCGCATACCGCGTGCGCGAGGGCGAGATAGCACCCGAGATCATGGCAAAGGTGCCCGCAAACGTAACGCTCGTATACTGGGACTATTACTCCCTCGACCGTCAGATCTTCGATCACATGGTCGAGTGCCACCAGAAATTCAACAATCCCGTTATCTTCGCGGGCGGCGCGTGGAAGTGGTCTGGCTTTGCTCCGCACAACGCATTCTCGCTCGCATCGACAAAGCTTCAGCTTGATTCCTGTGCCGAGCACGGGCTCGGTAGCGTGATAGTCACCGGCTGGGGCGATAACGGCGCCGAGGCATCGCAGTTCTCGACTCTGCCGTCTCTCCTTTACTTTGCCGAGCGCCTTTACAACGGCACTGAGGTGTCGCATGAGCTGCTTGAGGAGCGCAGCCGTGCCGTATTCGGCACCGGCTTTGACGATCTCATGCTCTTCGATCTTCCCAATGCGCTGCCCGGTACATCTCCCGCCGAAATGTCGCATCCCGTCTGCCCCTGCAAGTATCTGCTCTTCAACGATCCGCTTGAGGGACTTATGGACCGTCACGTCGGACCCGAGGCGCCCGAATATTACAAAAATGCCGCCGAAAAGCTGCTCGCACACTCGGACGACGAGAGATGGGGATACATCTTCGAGTCGCTCGGTCTGCTCTGTGATCTGCTTGCCGACAAGTGCGATCTTACGATCCGCATCCGCGCGGCATATATTGCCGGAGACAGGAATGCCGTCCGCCGTCTGGCTCATAGCGACATTCCCGCGGTCATCGCAAAGCTTGATGCATTTACCGATGCTTTCCGTGTTCAGTGGTTTACCGAAAACAAGACCTTCGGCTTCTCCGCTCAGGAACAGAGACTCGGCGGTCTGCGCCTGAGACTTGAATCCACCGCTGCCCGCCTTGAGGACTGGCTCTGTGGAGGCGACGCGATCGAGGAGCTTGAACAGCCCGTTCTTTCCTGCGACGGACGCGGCGAGAACGACACGAGATCTCCCTATGTGAACTACAATAGCTGGGCAAACACCGTAAAAGCGGGTCTGCTCTGACATATCCGATAAGCGGGGTCTGTCGCGCATTTGCGCGGCGGACCCCATTTATTGTCCCGATATTTGTTTTTTTGACTTGCGGACGGGGGATTATAGTGGTATAATTATCACAGTAACAGAAAGGACCCGATAGCATGAACACAAACGACAGATCAGTTTTCAAGCTCCTGCATTCGCCCGCCGACTTTGCGCCCGAGGGACGCGGTCACGATGTCGCGGCGGCGCTCGAGCGGGCGCCCGGCAGCTCCGAATGCGAACTGCCCATGCGCCTTGAGCTGAATATAACGTCAGCCGACGGCGGCAGCGTGACGCTCGGCATGACGCCATGCGACTCATTCGAAGCCGAGGGACGCCGTTTTGAGGTGTATTCGGCGCATATCCCGGCTGCGGTCATGAAAAAAGGTGCGCTCGGCTACACCATCGAGGGCGGAGGCTGCCGCGGAGAATATTCCGTTGCGGTCACGGCGTTGCCGCAGATGCCGCCGCTTATCATCACCGAAATTTTCAATCGCCCCAAGGACAAAAACGTCACCTCGTATCTTGAACTTTACGCTCCGGGTGACACCGATACCGATCTTTACGATTGGGAGCTTATCATATCGTCCGAAAAGCTTGAGTCGCCCCTGCGCCTCCCGCTTTCGCTGCATCCGGGCGAGAATGTGCTGCATCCGGGCGAGACAGCCGTATGGTGGCCGCTCTTCAAGGGCAATTTCGGCGTAAAGCCGGACGGCGGCGACCGCACGACTCCCGATGATTTCTGCCGCGAGATGAACTCCATGTACCACCCGCCCGTGCCGCCCGTCACTCCCGATGCGGTGAGGATCATCCCCGTCGCCTATTACAGACGTGATGCCGAGAGCGGAGAGGTCGTGCGCTGTGCCGACGTGAGCGCGATACCGACCGATTATGTAAAAACGACGGTACGTCTCGTTCCGCGCGGAGCCGATGCCGACGCTGCCGTCTATACGCTTGAATACAGCACCGTGTGGGGAAGATGGGATTGCCCCGTGCGGCGGTCGTCATATTGGTGGATCGACTCCCGCGAGCCCTCGCGGGCTGTGAATATCTCGCACGCCGCCGACGCGACTCCCGGTTGGTTTGCCTACGGACAGGCGCCGATAGATACAGCCGCGCCGCTGCCGGTCATTCTTCCGGTCACGCCCGCGCGGGCGGCCTATATCGGCGACGGGGACTGCGATATCTCCTTTGCGGTCTCGGCTGTCGAGCCCGAGTGCGATGTCGCCTCGGCATGGGCGTCGCTTGATATGCCAGACGGCAGCGAAAAGCGTATCGCCGCTCACCGCAGGGATGACGGGCTGTATCACGCGTGCATTCCCGCAGAGGATGTTGAGCGCATGACGGTGCTCACCTATTCGCTGCACGCCTTTGACGGAGCGCGGACGGTAGGTCTTACCGGGCTTTCGGCAGCCGTTTACGACAATGCTGGACCGCGCGTGACTTCGATGCGCCCCACCGAAAAATATGCTTACGATATAACCGCGGGCACAGCGGTCAGAGCCTCGTTTTACGACATTTCGGGTGTGAAGCTCTCCGAATGCCGCCTTCTTATCGACGGCAGGGACGTCACCGCCCGGGCTGTGTGGAGCGACGACGGCATGGTGTACGAGCCTGCGGTGCCGATGGCTGTCGGCGCGCACGAGCTGCGTCTCGTGCTTTGCGATATGCTCGGCAATCATTCCGTCAAAGAGGTCCGTTTCTCCGTATCGGATATGAGCGACCTTTGCGCCTATCACGGAGAGGTGCATTCGCACACCGCGGAATCCGACGGTACGGGAACTCTCGACGACGCATACCGCTATGCGCGCGACGTCGGTCATGTTGATTTCTTTGCGCCGACCGACCACTCGCACCATATAGTTGACGGAAAAGAAGGCGCCGCGTTGATAAAGCGCGAAGCCGACAAATTTGACGACCCGGGCAGATTTGCGGCGCTCTGGGGCTATGAGATGACGTGGAACATGACGTGCGGCTATTGGGGACACGTCAATGTTATCGGCAGTGACA
>ENA-ORSC01002553-ORSC01002553.1-human-gut-metagenome-genome-assembly--contig:-NODE-2553-length-10852-cov-3.263684_pt1 | contig 10852 bp, 10 predicted proteins | sample MGYA00242178_ERZ509140 | MGnify/ENA primary metagenome ERZ509140 (study PRJEB26280, sample SAMEA2338681) | human gut metagenome | biome: human gut; feature: human-associated habitat; material: faeces... | reverse complement strand
TCCGATGCACATGCTGCTTCACCCCTTCACAATGGTATTTGACATCAAAGTCATCGCGATTGTGACCGGCGTTGCAGCTTTCATAGCCCTGTATATTGCTACCGAAGTACAGGTCAATCAACATGATTTCGCCGGTGCAGAACATGGCTCGGCCAAGTGGAATACAGACTATAAAGGCTATAGTAAACAATATAGTTCTCCGTTTGGGAAAGCAAGTAATGATGGCAAGGATAACATGATAATGAGCCAACATGTGTTCCTGTCGATGAATTCGTACAAAACGCAAATAAACAATAATGTTCTGGTAATCGGTGGCTCAGGTTCCGGTAAAAGCCGATTCATCATCAAGCCAAATTTGCTTCAAGCTAATTGCAGCTTTGTCTGTACGGACCCGAAAGGCGAATTGGTAGAGGCTTGCGGTGATGTGCTGGAAAAAGACGGCTATCGGGTTGTGGTATTTAACCTCTGTGATTTTGAGGCGAGCAACCACTATAACCCGTTTGCGTATGTTCACAGTGATGATGATATCTTTAAGCTCGTTGATTGCTTTTGGAGAAACACCACCCCTTCGGGAAGCAGTAAGGGAGACCCCTTCTGGGATTTCAGCGCTCAGGCTCTGCTGAATGCAGTTTGCTTGTACTTGTACCATGCAACTCCAAAAGAAGACCAGAACTTCACCAATGTGATTCGTTTGCTCCAGCTCTGTAAAATTGATGAGAGCAAAAGCGACTATAAATCCGTTCTCGACTTCATGTTCGACCAGTTTGAGCAGAAGTGTATGGATGCGGCAGAAGACTGCGGTGAACCCTATGTAGAGGATATGGCTGTTGGTCAGTATAAAATTTTCCGCTCTGCCGGTCAAGGTAAGACGGCAATGTCTATTCTGATTACCTGTCAGACTCGTCTCCGGCATTTCCTGTCACCGAAGATGAAGAAGTTTATGGGTACAGACGACATCCACCTCGATGAAATCGGTGTAAATAAAACAGCTCTCTTTGTTGTTATGAGTGCCAGTGATTCAACTTACAATTATATCGCGGCTATGATGTTCTCACAGTTGTTTGATGAGTCATTTAAGATAGCACGAGAAAAATATAGCGGAAGATTGCCGATTCCTGTGCGATTGCTGCTTGATGAGTTCGCAAACATCGGCGAGCTTCCTGAATTCGATAAGATAATTGCAATTATCCGAAGCATCGGAATGAGTGCCACTGTTGTTTTGCAGTCAGTTGCACAGCTAAAATCCAGATACAAAGACACATACAATGTTATCATCGACTGCTGCGATAGTCTCGTGTTCCTCGGTGGCAGAAGTGAAGACACGACAAAGTGGATTTCGAGCACCTTGGGAAAGAGTACAATCCGTGGAATGAGCAGAAGTATTTCGAGCGGGAGCCGTGGAGGCAGCAGTAAGAGCTTCCAAATGCAAGCCAAAGAGTTAATGAGTTCTGATGAGGTCGCAATGCTCGACAAGAAATACTGTATCGTCATGATTAAAGGAAATCGACCATTCTTAGACCGCAAGTTCGACTATACAAAGCATAAGCGGTACAAGGAAACAGGCGATTATACCAAAAAGGAATATCCTTATAGAGAAAAACTAATTGCTCTGAATGCCGAGACCGATAAGAAAAAGGTTGAGCTTGAGGACAAGGCAATCAAAGAGAAAAGCTGGCGTGATAAAAAGCAAAAGCTGCTCGAAATGGATGCGGAGTATGGGAAGGCGTCAAAGACAGTGCCTGACAAGAGTTCCGGCGGCGCACCGCTCTTTAAGCCGCAGGATGCAGAGACAGACTTCGCAGAAAAAGCAAACAACGGAATGAAACTCTATGATGCAAACCTCCCGGTATCGTTCGATGCCGATTACGAGTTTGCAGACGGCAAGCAGATTTCGGATGAAGAGTTCCTCAATGCGGCCAGCAAGGTTAAGATGTTGGCCGAGGGAAAGGAAGAGTTGATAGAGGCGGTAATTTCTACGGAATAAACAAATAATATTATTGCAATGTATTGACATACAGCAATAATGCGTGTTATAATATAGATACAGAAAGCAAATGGCTTCGATAAGTATATTCCTCCTTTCTAAGCTTATCTTTAAGTTACTGCTTGCTGAATCGGGTTTCTGTATTTGATTCCAGAAGTGCAGATTTTGGAATCGCTCCCTGTATGACTGCACATTATACAGGGATGCGCCACCAGTCAACAAACCTCTTCGCGGTGGTGGTAGAAACGGGCAGTGCCACATGTCCGGCTAATTGTTGAGCGACTGCAAAACTTAAAGCAGCCGTGGGTCGCAAGACCTCAGAGCGCAGTGATGCGACTCTTGTGTGTCCGTTGCCTAAATGGTAAGGTATCTGCTGTATGGCAGAACATAAAGGTTCAAAACCTTTCGGATGCACCACCTGATTGCTTCGCTTCATGCGAGAGCAGGGGATACCGGGGAAGACCCGGTATTTGGGTGAATGTACAGAGAGAACGAGTGATACCTATCCAGAATTTTGGATGGGCGATTTCTCGTTCTCTTTTTTTGTGCTGCTGTAACTCAGTCTGATAGAGTTGCCGTTCTGTACTCGGCGAGTCGCAGGTTAAACTCCTGCCAGCAGCTCCATGGGGTTGCGGTGCTGCTCTTCCTCCCAGCACCGGAAGCCCAGTCACGAGATTGAGAGAACCTCCACGCGGTTCGTGACGGAAACGCCGAATGAGATACCTTCGGCGGCTGATACTCTCAAAGAAAAAATCCACAGTCATTTGCCAGTGATGTGTGGAGGGAGATTTTACAGAAAGGTAGATGATTGTTATGGCAATTGCGAGTAAGGTCAAGTCCTTTGCAGCACAGGGCTTTGACAAGACCAAGGCAGCTACAACTGCGGTTTCCGCTGCAATGATGGTTGCCGCAGCGCAGGTGATGCCGGTTTTCTGTGACCTGAACCCGGACAACTTCACCGATGAAAAGGTCCTGAACGCAGTTCTGAGCATTTTCTTCAAGATTGCGCTGATTGCAGGTATCCTGCTTATCTTCGCGGCGGTTATCATGATTGCGATTTCTTTCCTGTCTGATGCGCCGGAACGCAAGCTTAGTGCTATGATGATGGCCGGTGTCGGAATCGTGCTGGTCATTCTGCGGGCGTGCAGCAATCCCATCTTGGCATTGTTCGGACTCACAGGTACAACAGGCTGAATTAGCGGGCGGGCATGGCGCTCGCCCGCTTTTTCTTTTTGCTCAGCTTAACTGCTGGGCAACTCCCCAGATGGGCTTGCCTTCACGCGGCGGGGAGTGAGCGAGGATAATCCTCGGCGAAAAGCCTTTTCATATGATTGGAGGAGATTTGTATGGTGAGACAGTTGCCCACTATTGCGAAGCGGGCAATGGTAATTTTGATTTCGATGCTGATGGCATTGTGCATGTTTTCGACCACGGCCTATGCAGATGATACCGGTGAAGACACTTCACAGGAAGTCGAATACATTACAAATAAGGGAGCTTTCAAGGAAATCGTAAATGGGATGCTGAATGATATGAGCGGAAACAAAGGCATGAACGCTGATATTGAAGCAAATGCCATTTTTGCTCCCGGCAGTTCACTTCGCACAGTTTGGATTGAGAACCAAGATACGCTCAAAAAGATGTATAACATCGTGTTCGGATATGGATTGGCTCTCTCGCTCGTTTTCTTTATTCTGTATCTGACAAGAGAAGCATCCGAAGGACGCTGGAACATTGATATCTTTATCAAAGCGTGTATCATGCTCGTTGTCAGTGCTTGGATAATGGCTCATGGGTTTGACCTTATTTGCAACTTCATCGACCTTGGCACGGCGATGGGTAGAAGCATCATAAACAGTGAAGCAAGCAAAGATGTTCCATCCGGGTTTGTAGACCAAGCATTTGTGGACAGACTTAATAGCGCCAACGGAAAAATCTGGGGAACCATAACAAATATTGGTGGTTGGCTTCAATTGATTATCCCGTGGGTTCTCAACAATATTCTTCTTCTATATATCCAAGTACAAGTCTATATGCGGATGATTGAATTGTTCGTCAGAGCGTTTTTCGCACCGTTGGCACTTGGCGATATGTATAGCGGTGGTCCGAACCCAACCGGAATGCGCTATCTGCGTTCGTTCTTGGCTTGTGCGCTGCAAGGTGTCATCATTATCGGAACGCTGTATGTTTACCGGATGATTGGTTCCGGTGTAGCATCGACAGACGGCTTCTTTGGATTCGCCGGAAACCTTGCAATTCTGGCCGCAGCGGCTGGCTTCATCGGTAAGAGCTCCAGCTTTGCCAAGGAAATCTGCGGTGTAGGGTAAAGGATGGTGGGATAAATGCGAGTTAAGATGCCGAAAGACCTCGACAATATTCAGGCAAAGCAGATTGGACCGTTCACATGGCGGCAGCTTATCGGCCTCGGCGTAGGTGGCGCGACAATCTACTGCATCTGGGCTGGATTGAAGAATTTCATCACCGGCGATGTCTGCCTGATTCTTTGCATCATTGCGGCTATTCCGTTTCTGGCAATCGGGTTCCTGCCTAAAAGCATTATGCAGAACCTGTACGCAGAGCAGTTTGCGGCCATGATTATCAAATACAATATCCTGCGCCCGCCGGTACGAAAGTACAAGACGGTCAATACCTATGACACACTCCGCAATGAAATCTTGGCGGAGGAGAAAGAAAAAGCACAGGAATCGCAAAAGAAACTTTCTCGCAAAGAAAAGCGAGAACGAGAGAAATTCAACGCTTCCGTCAAAGGAGTTCGTTGATTACAGAAGGTCATCGGAAGCGGTGACCAGTCCCCTGATAGATGTACCGCCACGGGGTAGGGGATGGGCAACAGCAATTAAAATTGGCTGGCTAAATCATCTGAATGAGATTTTTGGAGGTTGTTAGTATATGAAAGTGAAAGAGAAGGCTAAGAAAAAGCCTCGCAGCCTGAAAGTTCCTGAGAGCGTTCAGGATTCAATCCCGTATCATATGGTGTACCCGGAAAATGGAATTATCGAGACGGAGCCGGGGCATTTCTGCCACGCATATAAGCTCACGGATTGCAACTTTTCTTGTGCCCGTGAAGCAGAACAAATCGATATGTTCAATCGCTATGGTCAGCTTTTGAATATGTTCGATGCTACGACCCAAGTACAGATTGTCATTAACAATCATGCCATCGATGAAGAGGCTTTTGAAAAGTCCGTTTTGATGAAGATGAAGAATGACGGTCTGGATGACCTGCGTATGGAGGAGAACAAAATCCTCCGTGACAAAATCAAGAGCGGCCGCAACAATCTGGTCTGCGAGAAGTACCTGATTCTATCGGTCGAGGCCGAGAGCGCTGCTGCTGCGCAGGTTCAGTTCGCTCGCTACGATGTTGAGGTCCCGTCTGCTGTATACCAGATTGGTCAGGCTGGATGCGAGGTGCTCAGTTCGACTGACCTGCTGCGAATCCTGTTTGAAATCTATAATCAGGGTCATGAAAGCGAGTTCGGCGCAAAAACCCAGATTGATGGGTTTGGCCGCCAGACTTTTGACTTCGAGAACATGCGCCGGTTGGGCTTGAGCACGAAAGATGTCATCGCCCCGGAAAGTCTTGAATTCCGTCCGAAATACTTTGCGCTAGGGGATACCCTTGGTCGTTGCGAGTATCTGAGCCAGTTGCCCGCCACACTGTCCGCAAACTTTTTTATAGAGCTGACCAATCTTGGCTTCTCCGGTATCTACTCTCTTCAGTTCGCGGTCATCCCGCAGGACAAAGCACTTGCAAAGGTCAAGAACCGTTTGCTCTCTATCAACGCAAACATGGTCGATGCCCAAAAGAAAGCGGCACGGTCCGGATACTCTGCAGAATTGATTTCCAGTGACCTGAAGGCCAGTCAGAAGGAAGTTGTGGAACAGCTCGAAGATTTGTCTGTAAATGACCAGCGTCTGGTGGAACTGACCTTTACGATGGCTCACTTTGCATCCAGCAAGGAAGAGCTGGACAAACAGACCGAAATCATAAAGAGCACGGCTCGCAAGTATCTGGTCAGTATCAACAGCATGGACTTCCAGCAGGAAGCAGGGCTTGCAACTACCTTGCCGCTTTGCTTCAATCAGGTCGCCATCAAGCGTTCGATGAATACTGCAGGGTGCGGCATCCTGATGCCGTTCAATGCGCAGGACCTCAATACGGGTAAAGGCTACTGCTACGGTACGAATTCCGTCACAGGAAACCTCATCATCTACGATAGAGCACAGGCAAAGAATCCGGCAGCAGTTATCTTGGGTATTCCCGGCAGCGGTAAGAGTTTCACGGCAAAGTGTGAGATTTGCAACACGATGCTGATGACGGAAACGGACCAGATTATTATCGTTGACCCCGAACGAGAATTTTATCCGCTCGCCTACGAATTCAACCGCAAGTCCGGCAAGAAGCTGGCCCGCGTGGAACATATCGTGCAGGGCAACAAGCGGTATATCAATCCTATGGATATCACGGTAAGTGATATTGATGAGGACCCGATGGGAAATCAGCTTTCCTATGTCGTTTCTTTGTGTCAGCAAATGTACAACAGCCGTTTTCAGCTTCCGCAGGGTTCGGAATCGTTGATTGACCGCGCATGTCATGTGATTTACCAGCCCTACTTGCAGAGCTGTGCGGCTGGTCATCCTGATGAGCGTCTCATGCCGACTCTTGTAGACCTTATGGAAGTCCTCAAGAGATATGGCGAGACGGAACCGGCAGCACGCGAAATTGCCTTGGCTCTCGAAACCTACGCAACAGGCTCTCAGGACCTGTTCGCGCACCAGACGGTGCGCAGCGAGGAAGATAGAGACACCCGCATGGTCATCTATGATGTCAAGGATGTATCCGCCAACCTCAAGTCCATCGCGATGTTGGTTATTATCAACCAGATTTGGAAGAAACTCAACGAGAATCGTATCAAGGGCATCCGTACATGGATTTATATCGATGAGGTGTACCTGCTGTTCAAAGAAGAGCACAGTGCAATCTTCGTCAACGAACTCTGGAAGCGTTCAAGAAAGTACCTCGGCTTCGTGACAGCACTCACACAAAATGTGAGCGATATGCTTGTTTCCGACACCTGTCGTTCTATGATTTCTAACTCCGAAATCGTTATGATGCTCTCTCAGAGCGCAATTGACCGTTCCGCTCTTGAATCCATGCTGGGTCTGAGCCCCACGCAGTTGTCTTACATCTCCAATGCCAGCGCCGGTTGCGGTTTGATGAAGGCCGGAGCAGCAATGGTTCCGTTCAAAAACACCTTCCCGCAGAACACCGAGCTGTACCGCATTATGAACACCAATGTGTCTAAGATGAGCGCGGCTGACTTGGAGATGCTCAACGAGGCACGCGAATCCGTTTAAATATTTACAACAACAAGAACTGTGATTCCAAAAATCATGCGTCTGCCGTAAGGTGGACGCATCTTTTTTATTATTGCTCATTGCTGCAAAGTAAGTAGAATATTAGCAAACCAAAAAATGAGTGCTTGCAGAAACTTGCGAACTGAGTAGCATTAAGAGTATAGAAATGAAATTAAAAACGATGATTCGAAAAAATGCTTCGTGAGAAAAAGTTGGTATAGTAACTGGGAAATACAAGCAAGGAGGATTGCTACCATGAAAGACAATCAAATCTTGGTCGGGGCAGTGGATGTCCAGACCGTTTTCGGCGAATCTTGGCAGGACCAGACCAAAGGCGAAGAACAGGGGAAAGGTTTTGCCCTCGCTCTTGGGTACGACAGCACAGGTCAGACATCGCTGCTTGTACGGCTTAACCATTACTCCCCGCCTGATGGGGAGCTTATCGAAATCGGACTACATAGGTTAAACCTTGACGACAACGGCTACGCAGATATCAATGACTATTACGAGATGGCGGAAGCCATCGTAGATTTCAAGACTTACATTGAGATGGGCAATGAAGCCCTCTCACGGGAGTATGAAACTCTCAAAGATTACGGCTTTGTAGAAGCTGGAGTACTTAAACGGATAACAGAAATCCAAGACCTTGTAACGCTTCTTGGCGAAAATAGTAGTATTGGATTAAGCGAGATGAGTGCCGCTTTGCATGAGGCGGCTGAACGAGCAAAACGAGTAACGGAATACCTTGATGGTATCCTGATTTTTGCGCGGGAGAATCACCTCGCATAACCAAACACTCATAACCCGATTATGAGCCCACCAATCACAAAATTGGCGGGCTCTTTTTTTGTACTGCTATTGCTTTCTGCTGCAAAGTAAGTACATTGACATTGAAGCAGTATGAACAAGTGAGGAGGAAGCACTCATGAGTATCTATGAGAAAATCGACCGTCTGTTTATCGAAAGAGGAACATCTGTGTACAAAGAGGCAGAAAAACTCAATTTCGGTCCAGTCAATCTGGCTATACTAGCTGGCGATATTGATTATGTTAAAACACATGCCCCTGAGACATACCAAAATGTTCTGTCGTGCGCACACCAAGCGGATGCGCGCAGCCCGTTTGTGTATGTGAGAGACATCGTTGCATCGTGGGTATATGAAGAAAATATCCGTGCTGTCTTTACCCGGTGTGGCTTTGATGTTGAACTGGCTGGAGCAGATAAAGACCGTACTATTCTGCCGACCTCTAAGGTAAGCAATGGTGCTGACTTTATATGGCATCGTTCTGGTAGCACTGACCGCTCAATCGAGCTGGTCTGCGATTACAGCGGATTTTGGTCAGCAAAGTGTGTGATGCACCTGAGAGACAACAAGTATATCCACCTGACTGAGAGCGAGAGTATCCTACTTGGTATTGACTGCAAGAATCACATGTTCTATTTAATAGACTTTGCTAAAGGTAAAATCCACGCGCAGTATCTGCCGCATCATCACGCCTATGGGGATAAACCAGCATACGCAATCGAGCTCAACGAAGGCAGTGATGTAATGATGCGCCCGTGCAAGGTAGGAGAATTAAAGAGAGAATTTTTGCGCATAGCGTGAATAACACTATAACAATAAACACACAAACGGCTTGACATTGTGGCGGGTCGGTGGTATACTAATATTGTAAGCAGGGGAGAGCCTCCTGCGTAACTTATTGCCCTATACAAATAACTGTATTGCAATATAGTGAAACACAAAAACAGGGCCAATGCAAAGCTTGGAAAGGAAAAATCATGAAACTGACATATGCACAGAAAGTGTTCCTGAAATTTGTCGCAATCTCGCAGCTTTATGTTGCGCTTGCGGTGCTGGCTGTGGTAGCCTACGGAGCAGTCACAAAACTCCCGTGGCAGGCAAGCTGGATGTTTGTGCTCGCAATGTTCTTGGTCGATGAGGCAGTAGCCGCCTACTACATGGCGAAACTGCATCGGCAGATTGCCGCCGTGGTATCTTATCACGACAATGACGAACCAAAAGAATAAGACATGCCCGCTTCGGCGGGCCGTCATCCAAAGCAGCTACCTCTCCGTGGTGGATGACAGGCAACGACTGGATAGCGCAGTCGGCTGAAAGCTGTATCAAAATGGCTCTTTTCGGTAGTAGGTGGATACTCATGGGACAAGTACTTAATTTGATTCTGATTCTTGTATGGGTTTGCTTTTTAGTGGGCAGCGCTATTTTGGTCGTTGCAGCAGCAATGGACAATGAAAAACTCGCCACACCGGGTTGGTATTTAATTACCCCGCTATTTGTTGTGGGGGATTTGATATTGTTTGGAATGGTATGTGCCGAAATGTTCTCGATTCTCCAATGATTCGGCGGAATTGCCCGCACTATGCGGGCTGTCCCCAACAGCAAGCCTCCACGCGGCGGGGATGGACAACGGCCAGCAGGTCGGCTAATTGCTGTAATGAGAATGGTCTTTACAATTGATTGGAGGAAGAATCATGAAAAAGACAATAGGTAAAACGGCGCTGACTCTCGTAGCAGCGATTGTGATGATTCTGCTGGTGGCAGTCCTTATGGCTGTCCCGGCATATGCGTCAGAGGGGCTCTCCCCTCAAGATACGCAATTCGGTGCTACTATTGGCAAAATACTCTTAGTCTTTGCAGGAGTTACGATGTTCGGTGCTGGCGTAGCAGCAGCAACAGACCACCCCGAATGGGTTGTATTATGCCGTTGCCTCGCTTTAGGAATCGGATGTGCAATGGGAGTACTTCTCAGCTCCAAAGGTTGGCTGTGGTAAAACCGTCAAACAAAATAGACACAAAATCTTTTGGAGGAATGAACAATGATTGCAAAAATCTTATCAGCTGCAATATTTTGCGTTGTCTGCGCGGGAGCTATTGGAGTTTTCATCCTTCCTGTAAAGCTACTTTTAATGTGGAGGGATGGTGACCTTCCCGGTGGCGATACCGTTGGAGTGCTTGTCGGTGTGGTTGCACTATTCTCTCCTGTGCTAATGGGCTATCTCGCATCTAATGCAGATAGCATCGCGCAAAATATTACGGCAGTAATAATCGGTGTGTTTAGATAAGAAACCACGAGGAGGGACGAACAATGGTCGCGAAAATTAAGAAGCCGCTCGCCATCATCGCAGCAGTGGCTTTGACCCTGCTACTTGAAGTCAGCATGGCGGTCCCTGCGTTTGCCGCAGAATCAGATATGACCGTCCAAAGCAACGAGCAGTTTGAAATCGTGGACCCTAAGTATGAGGGTGATGCCAACAATTATGTGACGCTACCTGACGCTCCGGCCAAAGATGGTTACACCTTCAAAGGCTGGTCCATAGATAGCAGCACGGAACTTCATCATGCTGGGGAGTCAATCGTTAATAACGATGGACACAAATTACAGTTACAGCCAGTATATGAGGCAAAATCAGCAGCCCCGGAAGCCACATCAGCTCCGGTTACAACGGAAAAAGATACTTCTAGTA
>ENA-ORSC01002552-ORSC01002552.1-human-gut-metagenome-genome-assembly--contig:-NODE-2552-length-10855-cov-9.546944_pt1 | contig 10855 bp, 9 predicted proteins | sample MGYA00242178_ERZ509140 | MGnify/ENA primary metagenome ERZ509140 (study PRJEB26280, sample SAMEA2338681) | human gut metagenome | biome: human gut; feature: human-associated habitat; material: faeces... | reverse complement strand
ATCCAGCCGAACAGGTCTGTGCCGCCCATGCTGGTGAGCACGATGCGGTTCTTGATCTCGACCTTGCCAATCTTCCACGGCGTCAGCAAAGGCTTATAGCGTTCCTTCAAAACGATTCTCCCCTTTTTGTTTGTGATGCGCGGACGCTTCCGCGTACCTGCTTACTTTCAGTTTAAACGAAAGCGCGCCAAATGTCACGGTTTATTTTCACAAATCTGCCCAAAAGCGCTGCAAATCCCTTGACAGTGTGTAGTCCTGTCTTTATGATAAGCCTATAACTTCTATATGTAATCGAGGGACTTATGCTCAATCAATTTTCGAGAACGCAGCTTCTGCTCGGCGCGGAGGCCATGGAAAAGCTGAAGGGTGCGCACGTGGCCGTGTTCGGCATCGGCGGCGTGGGCGGCTATGTCTGTGAAGCGCTTGTGCGCAGCGGTGTCGGCGCGTTTGATCTTGTCGATGACGACAAGGTCTGCCTGACGAACCTCAACCGGCAGATCATTGCCACACGCAAGACCATCGGCAAATACAAGGTTGAGGTCATGCGCGACCGCATTCTGGAGATCAACCCGGACTGCGATGTGCGCGTGCACCAGTGCTTCTATTTGCCGGAGACGGCGGATCAGTTTGATTTTTCGACGTACGACTATGTGGTCGATGCCGTCGATACCGTAACAGCCAAGGTCACGCTGGTTCTGGAGGCGCAGAAGGCGGGCGTCCCCATCATCAGCTGCATGGGCGCGGGCAACAAACTCGACCCGACCCGCTTTCGCGTAGCCGATATCTACAAGACCAGCGGCTGCCCGCTGGCGCGCGTGATGCGCACGGCGCTCAGAAAGCGCGGCGTGAAGCATCTGAAGGTCGTCTATTCTGACGAAATTCCGACCAGGCCCATTGAAGACATGTCCATCAGCTGCCGCAGCCACTGCATCTGCCCGCCGGGCGCCAAGCACAAGTGTACCGAACGCCGCGATATCCCAGGCAGCACGGCTTTCGTACCGTCTGTGGCAGGGCTGATCATTGCGGGTGAGGTCGTAAAGGATCTCGCAAAACGCTGAGGAGGGACTGCTTATGAAACTCATGATCGCATCGGATATCCACGGCGCGGCAGGCTATTGCCGTGACCTGCTTTCCGCGTTTGACCGGGAAGGAGCAGCCCGGCTCCTGCTTCTGGGTGACATTCTCTACCACGGCCCGCGCAACGATCTGCCGGACGAATATGCCCCCAAACAGGTGCTGGCCATGCTCAACGAACGGCGAGACCGGCTCTTCTGCGTCCGCGGCAACTGCGACACGGAGGTTGACCAGATGGTGCTGAACTTCCCGATTCTGGCCGATTACAGCATCTTCCCGGTTGGAAACCGGCTGATCTACGCCACGCACGGCCACGTCTACAACACCGCGCACCTGCCGCCGCTCTGCCCCGGCGATATTCTCCTGCACGGCCATACACATGTACCCGCGTGGGAGCCGTTCGGCGAGGAAAACCTCTATTTGAACCCCGGCTCTGTCTCCATTCCGAAAAACGGCTCCGCACGCGGCTATCTGACGCTGGAAGACGGCGTTTTTCAGTGGAAAACGCTTTCCGGCGACGTATACCATACGCTCACGCTGTAATATGGTGCTTATACACAGCAAAAACAGGCTTCCCATCGAACCCGTTCGATGGGAAGCCTGTTGTCTGTTTGCCGGTTCATTCGCCCTTGACTTTGTAGCCGCAGATGCGGATAGCAGCCTTTGCAAGTTCTGCCGTCGGGTCAACGAATGGCCCGGGCTGCGGCAAAGTATCGGCGATAATAGGCAATTCCGTGCAGCCGAGGATAAAATAGTCCGCGCCGCGCGCGCGAAGTCCGTCCAGAAGCGCCTGCCATGCACCCTGCTCCGGTTCAAGCGGCTTGGATGCCTTCACAACATCGTAGATCAGGTGCATCAGCACATCCTGCTCGCCTTCGTCCGGCACAAGACAGTGCACGCCCTGTGCATTCAGCGCCTTTTCATAAAGGCCGGTTGCAAGCGTGCCCTTCGTTGCGAGGATTGCAGCGGTCTGGCCGGGAAAATCCTTTGCGCATGTCTTCGCCGTAGCCTCGAGCATACTGAGAAACGGCAGGCTTGTCATGGCCTGCAGGCGGGGAAGGAAATAATGCGCGGTGTTGCACGGCATGATAACGCAGTCCGCGCCGCAGCGCTCCAACGAGCGCAGAGCCGAGGCCATTTCCGGCACAGGATCCGGCCCGCCGGACAAAATCGCTGCCGTGCGGTCTGGAATGCGAGCGTTGGAATCGATATAGACGCGGATGTGCTCGTTGTCGCAGGCTGCATCTGTCAGAAGCGTGATCTTGCGGAACAAATCCGCCGTTGCAAGCGGTCCCATGCCGCCTAAAATGCCGATGGTCTTACCCATGGCGATTCCTCCTTGATGGGAAATATCTGATATAGAAAGAGGGGACGGACTGTTGTCCGTCCCCCTTTTATTAGGACTTGATTGTCAGTTTGAACGAATTAGCCCTTGATTGCACCCTGATCGTCAACCGTGATGACGGTAGCGAAGTCGGAAGCAGTCTTGCTGATGTCGTTGCTGACGGTGATGACGCCGTTGTACATATCAGCGACCATCGCCTTGTAGTCGTCCTGCGTGAAGCTGTCGGACCACTGCGTACCCTCGCCCATCGGGATCTGGACGTAGTTCGCTTCGGGATCGTCCGCGGAGACGAGGCCCAGCGTTGCGATCTTGCCAACATAGTTTGCCCAGTTGCCGTTGATGATGACGTCGTTCAGCGTGTCGTAAGTAGCGGGGTACAGACCCTTCATAGCGGAGGTAACGGTCAGACCGTCAACACCCGCGTAGTTCGCGATAACGCCAGCCTGGTCAACGTCAACGCCGATGACCTTGCCGTTCGCCTTCTTGGCAGCGTCAACAGCGGAGGTGTAGATGCCGCCGCCGCAGGCGAAGACGACCTCAGTGCCGTTTGCATACCAGGTATCCATAACAGCAGTGATGTCAGCATCGCCGAAGAACTGACCGCCATAGACGTACTTCACAGTGACGTCGGACAGGCCCAGATCGGCAGCCGCAGCGTCAACGCCCTGCACGAAGCCGTAGCCATAGCGGATAACGGCGGGAACAGCCATGCCGCCCAGGAAGCCGAGGCTCTTGTAGCCCAGCTTGACAGCAGCGTAACCGGCCATGTAGCCGCAGAGCTCTTCCTGATAGATTGCGCAGTAGACATTGCTCATGTCAACATACTTTTCGAGATCCCAGTTGTCGGGGTTGTAGTCATAGCTTTCGCCAGCCTTGGCAACACCGGCCTCGAGCAGGTCGCCCTTGGCAACGTCGAGCGCGATGAACTTGACATCGGGGAATTCCGGAGCAGCCTCAACGATCGCGCCGCCGAATGCATAGCCCGGCATAACGATGACGTTGTAGCCTTCGTCAACAGCCTTTTCGATCATGGCAACACGGTCAGCAGTGTTGTCGCCGGCGGGCTTGAAGTAGCTGAACTGTACGCCGTTGTCCTCGCAGAAAGCCTTGCAGGCTTCGTAGGTGGTCTGGTTGAAGGACTGGTCGGTGATATCGCCGTAGTCGGTGATCATGGCGACAGCGTACTCGGTGTTGTCAGCCGGCTCTTCGGTGGGTTCTTCTTCCTTGGTCTCCTCAGCGGGAGCGGGCTCTTCGTCCTTGGTCTCTTCTGCGGGAGCGGGAACCGGGGTGGTTTGTTCGGGTTCGTCGGTGGTCTCTGCGGGCTTGGATGCGCAGGCAGCCAGGCTCAGAACCATGACCAGAACCAGAAGCAGTGCAAGATACTTCTTCATTTGAAAATCTACCTCTTTCATAATATTATTCCGCGCCGGACTGCGGCAGGCCGTACCCCGGCGTCAGAATTGCCCCCTTATAGGGGGAGTAATTTTGATTATATCAGCTTTCGCTGCTGATTGCAATGACTTTTCACAGCTTCTTCCATGTTTTTCACAGCTTTTTTGCCTGCAGCATCCATTTCAGGATCCGGATTGCTGCCTTTTCCAGACCGATGCGGTCGGAACGGAGCGTTTCATCGCCCCAGAGCATGCCGCCGTAGCCGCAGTCGAGCAGCCATGCGCGCAGAAGCGGACTGTTTTCCGTGAGCCGCTGGCCGGAGATGGCGCAGTCCGGCAGCTTTGCCGCGCGGCAGCCGTCTGCGGCAATCTCAAACGGAAGACCATACACGTCGCGCAGCGCGGACTGGGAAACGGAGACGGCCTCCGGCAGGCTCTGTGCGTGCAGCACAGCCGTCCCATAGGGCCACGCGCCACCGGCCAGCGCCGCCGTCATGGTGCCGCAGACGACCGGGTCCTCCGACCATTTTTCTGCGAACCGCGCCTCCTGCGGCGAACGCATTATGCCTGTATCCGGCCCCAGCCAAAGCTGAACGCCAAGTTCTGCCATTTCAAGGCCCACCGCGCGGCCGACAGCCCGGACGACTTCCTGGTCAAACGAGCAGGCAAGCTGTGCGGGCGCGGGGAAGACCGTCGCGCACTGCCGCCGGACAATCTCGCCCGTTTCCTCATCCGGGATATCGCGCAGCAGGCGCAGCCCCTGCGCGCCGCCCGCAATCTGTACGGCGGGAATGCCGTAGCGCTCGATCGCCGCCGACGCACCAAGCGCGCCGGGGACGGATGCTGCCTCTCTGCCGAAGCCGCAGACCAACCGCTCCAGATTTTCCGTGTCCATATCGGCCACGAGATGGAACACGCTGCACCGGCCCTCGCGCACGTCAGCAAGCGTATGATGCGCCCCGTCCGGGCGGCAGCCGGTAAATTCCCGGCCCTTTCTGCGGCTGCGGCGGGGCAGATTGCGATCCGAAAAGCGGATGGCGTGTTTGTGCGCCTGCTCGATCTCGGCCAGATCCTCAGGGAACTGGAAGCAGACGTTTTCCGGCCGCGTGCGTTCCTGTGCGGCAGACAGTGTAAGCGGCTCCGCCGCCTGCACCACGGCGCTGCGCGTCAGGCGGATAGAGCCTGCCAGATAGCAGGCGCGGCTGCTTGTCCCGATACGGATATCATAATACCCCGCATCCAGCACAAACGCATGTGCGTGTTCGCGGTAGACGGAAAGTTCTGTGATAGGGAAGCGCAGCGTGACCGTCTGACTCTCGCCGGGGGCGAGCAGGCGGCTTTTCTGGAAGCAGTCCAGAAAGCTTACCGGCCGCGTCAGATCGCCCTCAGGCCGCGTTACATAGACCTGCACAAGTTCGCTGGCGGCAAATTCCTCTCCGGTGTTGACCAGCTCCGCGCTCACCGTCACATCGCAGCCGTCAAGCCCGGCCGAGACGCTGCCGAACGCAACCGTCCCATAACTCAGGCCGTGGCCAAACGGATAGCGCACGGGGACGCCGAAGGAATCAAAATAGCGGTAGCCCGTAAACTGGTCTGCTGCGGCGCTGGCGTCGGAAAACGCCTCCGCATGCTCGGGCCAGCTGAAGGAAAGATGGCCGGCCGGCATGACCTTCGCCGTCAGCACGTCGGCAAGCGCCCCACCCGCCTCCTGCCCCGCAAGGCCGAGAAAGACGATTGCGCCGCACGAGAGCGCAGCCTCGTTCAACTCGATAAAGCCCGGCGCAGCCAGCACGAGCACCGTCCGGTCGAATACAGACGTGACGCGCGTGAGCATAGCCGTCTCCTCGTCGGTCAGCTGGAGGCTATAGCGCTCCGGCGTCCTGCCGATGACGACGACAGCCGCCGCGCAGTCATGGCGCAGGGCCCCAAAATCGAGCGTTGTCAGCGGCATTTCGCTGCCCTCCGGGTGTTCTACCGCCCATGTGCGGTATTTGCGGGCCAGAAGCGCGTCTGGCCTGACCGTCTCGCTTGCTGCAAGTCCGTCCAGGACGCCGATTGCACGCCACGGCGTCATCGTTTTGTCGAAAGCGGGCGTCTGAAGCTGTTTGATGCCAAACACCGCGACAGGCAGCGGCGCACCGTCCTCCTGCGGCAGCAGCGGGAGCGTCCGGTTCTTGTTCTGCAGCAGCACGATTCCGGCAGCGGCAGCAGCGCGCGCAGTCAGCGCGTGGTCGCTCATTCTGAGTGTGATATCCATATGTGTTCTCCTATTTTATTGTCAAAGTATGTCGGGCCTGTTTTAACAGGCGGGAATGCAATTTCTGTAGGGGCCGACGACTCTTGTAAACAATCTGGGCTTGACAGACTCTGTTGGCCCGCTGGAAGCAGTGCTTTTTCAGAAATCTTACGGCGAATACAGATATGCCTGCACGCATGGTTGTAGGGGTCGATGCCCACATCGACCCGGCAGAATGCAGCGTTTTAACGGAAATCTCAGGTGAATTCGCAACTCCCCGGCGGGCCGATGCAGGCATCGGCCCCTACAGTCAAGTGGGTAAGTGCATACGAATTCGCCGAGAATTTTTGATGATTCGGTGCATTCTGCTGGGCGGACAGAGTCGTCCACCCCTATAAACGGGTAGGAATATGTTTATAGCTTCCCCAGCTTTCCGGCCACATAGCCGGACGACCAGGCCCATTGCAGGTTGTATCCGCCGCAGTCGCCGTCGATATCCAGAACCTCGCCGCAGGTGAACACACCGGGAGCAAGCCGGCTTTCAAGCGTGTCGGCGCGGAATTCCGCCGTCCGGACACCCCCCAGCCGTCACCTGCGCGCTCTCAAAGCCGGAAACACCCGTAACGGGGAGAGAAAAATATTTAATTGCATTTACCAGTGCGTCCAGCGCCGCGTCGGAAACGGACGCAAGCGGCTGCGCGCCGAGGCCGCGGGCATGGCAGAGCGTCTTGCCGAGGCGCGGGTGAAGCATGCCGGAAAGCAGTTCCTCGCCAGCCAGTACCGGGAACGCTGCGCGCCGCGCCTGCAAAAGCCCTCGCACCTGCGGCGCGGGATAGTCCCGCAGAAAATCGAGCAGCAGTTCGGCGCCCTGTGCCTGTCCCGCTGCCCGCGAAAGCGCGAATGCAACTGGGCCGGAAACGCCCGTCTCTGTAAACTGCGCCTCGCCCGCGTCCTCCTGTATTGTTCTGCCGTCTGCGCGCAGGCGCATGCGGCAATCTGCCCGCACGCCCTTCAGCCCCCGGATAGGAGCCGGGTCCGTGCGGATCTGTGTGAGGCTGGGGTGCAGCGCCGTGCGGCTGTGGCCAAGCTGTGAAAGCAGTTCATAGCCGGACATTGTTCCTCCCAGCGCCTTTCCCGCGCAGCCGCCGCAGGCGACGATCAGCTTATCGCCGAAATACGCGCTGCCGTCCGCGCCCGTAACCTGATAGCCGCGCGCTTTTTTCTTCACGTTCTGCGCGTCGAAGCCGCAGACAAGCTGCACACCCGCCTGTGCGGCGGCGAACCGCAGCACATCCACGACACTGTTGGCCTGATCAGAGAGAGGATAGACCCGCCCGGACGGCTCCGCCGCAGTCAGCAGGCCCAGCGCGTGAAAAAAGTCCAGCGTAGTGTTTCCATCAAACCGCAAAAGTGCGGCGCGGGCAAAGCCCGCGTCCTGCCCGTGATAGTGCTCCGGGGATAAATCGAGGTTCGTCAGGTTGCACCGGCCGTTGCCGGTGGCGAGCAGCTTGTGCCCGACACGCGACTGCCGTTCAAGAACGGTGACGGTATTCTGTTCGTCCTGCGCGGCAGAAAGCGCGGCCATCAGTCCGCTGGCTCCGCCGCCGAGAATCAAAACCTTCATGTGCTGCTCCTTGCTGCGATGAACTGCGGCCGGGAAGCCCGGCGCGCCAAAGCCTCCTCTTGCCGTGCCCCGCACGGGAAGGGGAGGTGGCATTTGCGAAAGCAAATGGCGGAGGGGATGGGGTACGGGGTTCAGAGTACTCTGCAATTTGTGTGTACAAAATCCCCTCAGGCCCTTCGGGCCAGCTCCCCTTTATTCAAAGGGGAGCCTTAATTTACTTACTGCATTCGCTGCTCCAGTGCGGCCAGGCGCAGACTGGTGCAGAAGATCTCCATCGCCTGCTCCAGCTCTTTGACCGGGGGCAGGGACGGGGCAATGCGGATGTTGGAATCCTGCGGGTCGCGGCCATAGGGGAACGTCGCGCCCGCACCGGTCATGACGACACCGGCTTCCTTGCACAGTGCCAGCGTGCGCTTGGCAAGCCCCGGGGCCGTGTTGACCGAGACGAAATAACCGCCTTTCGGCCGCTGCCAGGACGCAATGCCGAGCGGCGCGATCTCGGTGTCCAGATGGCGCAGAACGCACTGGAACTTCGGGTTCAGAATGGCTGCGTGCTTCTTCATGAGCTCGAGCGTGTGGGCCTTGTCCTTTAAAAAGCGCACATGGCGCAGAGAGTTGACCTTGTCATAGGAAATGGTCTGGATGCCGATGAGTTTTTGCAGATACGCCTGATTGGCCTCGCTCGTAGCCATAACGGAGAAGCCCGCGCCGGGGAGCGTGACCTTGGACGTGGAGGCAAATTCATAGACCATGCCGTCGTTGCCGGCCTCGCGGCAGAGTGTCAGGATATCCCGGAAGGGAACAAATTCGCCGTCAAACTCGTGGATGCAGTAGGCGTTATCCCACATGAGGGCAAAATCGGGCGCGGCGGGCTTCAATGCCGCGATGCGCGCGATCGTCTCGTCGGAATAGACGATGCCGTCGGGGTTGGAGTATTTCGGCACGCACCACATGCCCTTGACAGCCGGGTCCTTGACCGCTTCTTCGACCTTGTCCATGTCGGGGCCGGTGGGGGTCATGGGAATTGTAATGAGTTCAAAGCCGAACGATTCGGTGATTTTAAAATGGCGGTCGTAGCCGGGCGCCGGGCAGAGCCACTTGACGGTATCCAGCTTGCACCACGGCTTTTCCGAACGTGCAAGACCGTGCGTATAGCCCTTGCTGACCAGATCGTACATGAGCGTCAGCGATGCGTTGCCGCCGATGAAGCACTCTTCGCTCTTGCAGCCGAGCACATCCGCCCAGTATTCCTTTGCTTCCTTGAGGCCGGACAGTTCGCCGTAGTTGCGGGCATCGACGCCGTTGGACATGCAGTCCTCCGGGGTCTTGAGGATGCTGAGGATATCGGAGACGAGATCAAGCTGCTCCTTGCCGGGCTTGCCTCTTGCCATGTTGAGTTTCAGTTCCTTCGCCTTCAGCGCGTCGAACTGCGCCTTGACTGCTGCGTATTCCTCGCGCAGCTGTGCGGGGGTCAGATTCTGATATGCAGTACTCATACCGTCGTGATCCTTTCTTCCATCCATTCTTTGCAGCGTCGCTGCCTGATATATTCAGTATATCGCGTCCGCCTGTTAAAAGCAAGCAAAAAGCCCGTTTTCCCAAGGAAAGCGCCGCACAGCGGGTGTTGACGAATCTTCCATTTTCGGGTATGATAGAATGACTCTTGCCGTGGAGGTGTGTGTACGGGCTTGGATGAGGCAATGATGCGCGAAGCGCTCCTGCTTGCACAGGAAGCAGCAGCGGACGGTGAGGTTCCGGTGGGGTGTGTGATTACACTGGAAGACCGCATTGTCGGCCGTGGCCGCAACCGGCGTGAAAAAGGAAAAACGGCGCTGGCCCACGCAGAACTGGAGGCCATCGGCGAAGCCTGCCGGACGCTTGGCGGCTGGCGGCTGTGGCAGTGTACGCTGTATGTGACGCTGGAGCCATGCCCCATGTGTGCCGGTGCGATTTTAAACGCGCATCTGCCGCGCGTCGTCTTCGGCGCGTGTGATCCAAAATCCGGCGCGGCGGGAAGTCTTGTCGATCTGCTGCATCTGCCAGGCTGTTTTCAGCCGGAGGTCAGCGGCGGCATACTGGAAGCGGAATGTTCACAGGCGCTGCGCGATTTTTTCCGCGCACTGCGCCAAGGTAACCGCAGACGTATTGAACCATCGGTTACCACACGCGCGTCCTTAATGGATGCAGATGAAAAAAAGGAAGGAACTCTCTATGCGTTATCAGATCACGTCTGACTCTACCTGTGATCTCAGCCCGGAGCAGCTGGAACGGTACAACATCCGCCTGCTGCCCCTCTATGTGAGCATGGACGGCAAGACGCTGCGCGACGGCGTGGACGTCAAGCCCGATGATATCTATGCGCACGTCTCTGCCGGCGGAAGTCTGCCGCAGACAGCGGCGGTCAATCTGGCCGATTATGTCCGCGCGTTTACAGAGTTGTCTGAAAAAAACGACTTCGTCATCCACGTCTGTATCTCTCTGGATTTTTCCTGCTGCTATCAGAACGCGAAACTGGCAGCGGCGGATTTTGACAACGTATACGTCGTCGATTCCAGAAATTTATCCACAGGCCACGGCCTTGTCGTGCTGGAGGCCGAGCGCATGGCGCGCGAGGGCATGGCGCCGGACGATATCGTCGCGGAGACGGTTTGTTCGCGGTATATGGAGGCCTTTGACGGCGAGAATATCGACGCGCTCATCATGGGCTGTACGCACTATCCCGTGTACCGCCCGGCGCTCGAAAAGCGGCTGCCCGGCGTGCGGATGATCGATGTCGGCGAAGCGCTCGCCGAAGCGCTGCGGCCCCTTTTCGCCGAAAGCCGCGGCACCGGCGCGGTCAAATACTACGTTACGGAGCGCAGCGCCGCCTTTGACGAGATCGTCCGCGTCATGGATCCTTCGCTTGACCCTGCCGCCATCCGCGTGGAGAACGCCTTTATACAGTAAAATATAGAAAAATGAGCCGTTTTCGTTACCGAAAACGGCTCATTTTGTGTAGAAACCAGCCGGGAAACATACTTGACGAACACGCCGATGTGTAATATAATTTTGCTATCGATATAGTGCAAAACTCAACAAAAGAGATATAAAATGTGGAGGAGTCAGCATGGATAAGCAGACCAAGTCCGGAATGCCTGTGGATGAAAGCAAATATTCCTTTACGACCCCCCGCACGGACGAGCCGA
>ENA-ORSC01002544-ORSC01002544.1-human-gut-metagenome-genome-assembly--contig:-NODE-2544-length-10873-cov-3.034017_pt1 | contig 10873 bp, 6 predicted proteins | sample MGYA00242178_ERZ509140 | MGnify/ENA primary metagenome ERZ509140 (study PRJEB26280, sample SAMEA2338681) | human gut metagenome | biome: human gut; feature: human-associated habitat; material: faeces... | reverse complement strand
ATGATGCCCTGAATATTACAGTAGTATCCGATAAAAACACCGTAGGCTATTATGACATGGATTCCAACACGAAAGTGTGGGATGCGGAGGAGAAATAAAGAATGACAGAGACCATCGGCAAAGTAACACTGAATCTGGATAAGTATCCCGGAGAGGATTATTATTGTGACGGCAGTGTGGAAGACGAGATTCTGGAGATTGTAAAAAAATACAGTACCGTGGAATATGACCGGATCATCGCAGAGAGAAAAAGCTGGCCGATCCTGTATCATCTGTCGGCTCTGCGGGAAAATATCGTGGATTTTCTTCCAATCAAAAAGACGGACAAAGTGCTGGAAGTAGGCAGCGGCTGCGGAGCCATTACAGGAGCCCTTTCCCGGAAAGCCGGATCGGTGACCTGCGTGGATCTCTCAAAAAAGCGCAGTCTGATCAATGCGTACCGGCACAGTGAAAGTGAAAATGTGACGATCCACATAGGCAATTTTACGGATGTGGAACCGGATCTGCCCGCAGATTATGACTATATCTGCCTCATTGGTGTCTTCGAGTACGGTCAGGCTTACATAGGCGGCAGCACACCTTATGAAGATTTTCTGAAAATTCTGCAAAAGCATCTGGCACCGGGTGGACGAATCGTTATCGCTATTGAGAACAAATACGGGCTGAAATATTTTGCGGGCTGCAAGGAAGATCACCTGGGAGACTGGTTTTCCGGAATTGAAAATTATCCGAACGGTGGCGTAGTGCGTACTTTTTCCCGGAAAAAGCTGGAGAAGATCTTCGATGCCTGCAGCGTGGGGGAGCGGAGCTTCTATTATCCGTATCCCGATTATAAATTTATGACCACGGTCTATTCCGACGCGTATCTTCCGGGACGGGGAGAGCTGTCCAATAATCTGCGGAATTTTGACCGTGACAGAATGCTGTTATTTGATGAAAAAAGTGCCTTTGACGGCATCGTGGAAGAGGGACTGTTCTCTGTATTTTCCAACTCTTACATGGCAATTATCGGTAAGCCACTGGAACTGAACTATGCAAGATATTCCAACGATCGTGCGGAAGAGTTCCGGATCCGTACCGAGATCCTTACGGATACAGAGGGGAAGAAAACCGTTCGGAAATATCCGCTTACGACAGAAGCCGAAGCCCATGTGCGTCACATGGCGGAAGCATACGAAAAATTAAAAAAGCGCTACGCCGGAAGCCGGCTGGACGTTAATGTCTGTCATCCGGGAGAAGAGGACGGCATCCCTTATGCGGAATTTGAATTCGTATCGGGCAGACCGTTGTCGGAACTGATGGATGAATGTTTGGACAGACAGGATATCGAAGGATTCCACAGCCTGTTTGCGGAGTATCTGGAGAGGGTAGGATTCGGGGAAGAAGTTCCGGTAGCGGATTTTGACCTGATCTTTGCCAATATTCTGGTGGACGGGGATCACTGGACGCTGATCGATTACGAGTGGACCTTTGACCGTGTCATAGATACGAAAGCACTGGCGTTCCGGGCAATTTACTGTTATGTTCTGGAGAATGAAAGACGCAATGCGTTGGAACTGGACCGGATCTTAGATCGTCTGGACATCACGGAAAATGAGGCAAGACAGTACAGAGAGCAGGAGCGGGAATTCCAGAAATATGTCACCGGACAGAAATTGTCCATGGGTGAGATCCGGAATCTCTTAGGCGGCGAAATCTATAAACCCACCGAATGGATCGGGCGTTTTCGCCAGTCGGAAGGAGAACTGCGGGTACAGATCTATGAAGACAAGGGACAGGGATTTTCCGAAGAAAATTCTTATTTCCCGGAAAATGTCTATGTTGCGGAAAAAGAGGCAGAGTTTACCGTGAAATTCGACGGTAACGTACATTATCTGCGGCTGGATCCGGCAATGTGTTCCTGCATCTGTAAGATTCGGGAACTGTCCATGAACGGACAGCCGGTTCCTCTGCAGGATAAGAAAGTGTTCACTACCAACGGAAAAATCCTGAAATCCGAAGAGGGAGCGGACCATCCCAGCGTGATATTTGCCACGGAGGATCCCAATATGACGATCCGGGCAGATGTGCTGAACCGGCAGGCGGAGAATACGTTGTCTGTGAAAATGGAGATCGTACAGATCCCTCAGGCAATGGCAAAAGATATGATGGGAGTGGAGAAGAAGGGAGCGGCAGCTTGGGTATTCGGACAGCGGTGAAGCAGGTGCTGATCGCACAGCAGGATAAAAAATACGAAAAAGAACTGGCGCAGCTTAAGGTCACCTATGAACAGTGGGCAGCGGAGCAGGACCGGGAAAGCGCGGAACCCCGGGAAATTGCGGGACTTGTGGAATTCGTCATTTTCCGACAGGCGGCGGGACGACTGGCAGATAATGCGACAGAGCGGATCAACGCTTATTTTACAAAGCATCCGGAAGCAGAAATCGTCTACGGTGATGAAGACCTGATGAATGAGAAGGGAGAGCGTTGCATTCCCTGGTACAAACCCTGTTGGTCACCGGATCTGTACAGAGCCTTTTTCTATGTGGGAAGTGTCGTTGCGGTACGGAGCAGTCTGCTGCAGAGAATGGGAGAAAATCCGGTCGTGACAGAGAACGAGAGCACCGGAAAGGAAATTATTTTTACAGATGCCGGAGAGATCCGTCCGCTGATGGATCGCCTGTTTTTGGGAGCCGGAGGGTTCGAGAGAGATTGTCATTCCATCGGTCATATGGAAAACGTGTTGTTCCATGGAACTTTTTCTGCAGACGGAATAGGAATCCAGGGACCGGATGTACGTGCAGACCGGGACAGCCGGGAGTGCACTCCCTGGGAAAATTACCAGCTGACGAAGGAGTCACCGCAGCTGGCGGTGGAACTGGCCTCCAGGGCGGCGGAAGGCGCCAAAGAGTTATTCGCAGGAGAGCTTAAAGTCTCGGTGATCATTCCCTCCAAAGATAATCCGGAGGTACTGGAGAAGTGCCTGCGTTCCCTGACGAGAAGGTCTGAGGGCAGGATCCCTGTTGAAATTTTGCTGGTGGATAACGGAAGCAGTGCGGAAAATAAGCAAAAAACGGAAGAACTGATCGGACGGATCCGGGAAAGCGGTGTCCCTGTCCGTTATATTTATGAACCGGCGGAGTTTAATTTTTCAGCGATGTGCAACCGGGGAGCTGAACTGGCGGAAGGAAAGTTTTTGCTGTTTTTAAATGATGATATAGAAGTGTGCGGCAATGACTGGCTGGACAAAATGGTGATCCGCGCCATGCAGCCTTATGTGGGAAGCGTGGGACTAAAGCTGTATTATCCGGATTCTGTGAAAATACAACACGACGGTATTGTCAATCTGCCGGTAGGGCCGGTGCATAAGCTCCAGTTCATGGAAGACGATAAGTCTTATTATTTTGGCAGAAATCGCTTTGATCTGAATTGCGTGGCAGTGACGGGTGCCTGTCTGCTGATAAGGACAGAGATATTCCGGGAGACGGGTGGATTCCGGGAGGCACTGCGGGTGGCCTATAATGATGTGGATCTGGGATTTTGTCTGGTGGAAATGGGATATTACAATGTGGTGCTGAATGACTGTTTTGCATATCATCATGAATCCCTGAGCCGCGGAAGCGACGAAAGTCCCGAGAAAATGCGACGCCTGACGGAAGAGAGAGAACTGCTTTACCAGATGCATCCTCAGTTCCGCGGAGTGGATCCTTTTTACCCTATGGGACTGAACCGGGAAGGACTGGACAGCCGTGTGGTTCCGGCATATCTTACGGACCGGAATATTTTACAGGAGCCGGCATGGAGATGTGAGAGCTGGCAGGAGCTTCTGGAAAATGCAAGACAGGATGACTGCCTGATGGCGCGGGTGGAGACTGCAGGGCCGGAGCGGATCCAGGGATACAGTGTGATCCTGGGAGATGATAACGCATGTTATGATAAACTTTTAGTATTGCTTCCCGAAGATACGCAGGGACAGCGGGAGGCGGACCGGAAGGTATGGTCCATGAAGATTTTACCTGCATATCGGCAGGAACTGGAGGAGAATCTTCCGGACCAGAAAAATGTGGCGCTGGGAGGTTTCTGTGTGAAACGGAAAACAGGGCAGTTGCCTCTGGGGAATTATGGAATCGCCGTTCTTGCGGTCCATCGGATCAGTAAGCTGAAACTGTGGAATACAACGGGAAAATATTTGACGGAGGAAAAACATGTCTGAGATCAATTATCAAGAAGCCTACGAGAGGGAGCACGAAAAATGTGCGGATCTGGCAGACAAGATCGTAGTGCTGGAATCGGAAAAAGAGGACTTGCAGTTCAAACTGGACCGGATCAAAAAGAATAAATTCTGGAAAGCCACGGGTCCGGCGAGAAGTCTGATCCATTTCGCACAGAGACAGAGGGATCGCTTGTCCCATTGTGGCGGACCGAAGGATATCCTGCGTAAGATCCGCAACAAGAGTCGCCAGAAGAGCCTGATGGAGTCCTACGGAACCGGAAGCTTTCCTGATGCGGAGCAGCGGAAAAAGGAAGAAGAGACGATATTCCCTTATATGCCGAAGATCAGCATTTTGGTTCCGCTGTGGAACAATAAAAGAGAATTCCAGATCCAGATGCTGGACTGCGTCATGAATCAGACGTATCCCAACTGGGAACTGTGTCTGGCGGACGGTTCCGACGCGGAGCGCTCCTATATCGAGGAACTCTGCAGGGAGTACGCGGCGAAGGCGAATGGTCGTATCGTCTATAAGCACCTGGATCATAACGGCGGTATCTCCTATAACACCAACGAATGCTACAAGCTGGCTACCGGAGATTATATCGGCCTGTTTGACCAGGATGATATTTTACATCCTTCCGTACTGTATGCGTATGTGAAGGAGATCAATAAGCAGGGTGCGGATTATCTTTATTGTGATGAGACCACTTTCAAGGAAAATGATATTAATAAAATGCTGACCATGCATTTTAAGCCGGACTATGCACCGGACAATCTGCGGGCGAATAATTATATCTGCCATTTCAGCGTTTTTTCCCGAAAACTGTTAGAGGGAGAGGAACTGTTCCGCACCGCATTTGACGGTGCCCAGGATCACGATATGATCCTGCGTCTGACCGACAGAGCGGAAAAGATCGTTCATGTTCCCAGACTGATGTACTACTGGAGAAGCCATGAGGGCAGTACCGCAGCCAGCATTGACGCGAAGCCTTATGCCATTGAGGCGGCAAAGGGAGCTGTGGCAGATCATCTGAAGAAGCATGGTTTTAAGCATTTTCAGATCACCAGTACCAGAGCCTGCGCCACGATCTTCCGGATCCGGTATCAGATCCTGGGAGATCCAAAGATCTCCATCGTGATCGCCAATAAGGATCACGTTGAGGATCTGAAGCGTTGTATTACCTCGATCCAAAAGAACAGCACCTGGAGCAATTACGAGATCATTGTCGTGGAAAATAACAGTACCACACCAAAGATCAAGGACTATTATTCCCAACTGTTGGGATTGTCCGGCGATGATTCTTATGAAGAAAGATGCAAGCTGCATACAGTCTGCGGCCATGACGGCGGTATCCTGCACAGCGGGGACGGACGGATTTCCATTGTGACATATCAAGGTGACTTTAATTATTCTGCGGTCAATGATCTGGGAGCGTCTTATGCTTCCGGTGAGTATATTTTACTGCTGAACAATGATACGGAGGTTATCACAGCCAACTGGATGGAAGAGATGCTGATGTATGCCCAGAGAGAGGATGTGGGTGCCGTAGGCGCCAAACTGTATTATGCGGACAAGACGATCCAGCATGCCGGCGTGGTCATCGGATTGGGAGCACACCGCACGGCAGGACATACCCATTATCGCATCCCGGTACAGAACTTAGGCTACATGGGACGTCTGTGTTATACCCAGAACGTTACAGCGGTGACCGGTGCCTGTCTGTTGGTGAAAAAGAGCCTGTATGAGCAGGTGGGCGGTCTGGATGAGAGCTTTGTGATCTCCTTAAATGATGTGGATTTCTGCCTGAAATTACGTAAACTGGGACTTCTGAATGTGTGGACTCCTTTTGCGGAGCTGTATCATTACGAATCCATCTCCAGAGGACTGGACGATCAGGGAGAAAAGGCAGAACGCTACAACAGAGAATCCGAGCATTTCAGTGAAAAATGGAAGGCCGAACTGGAAGCGGGAGATCCCTATTACAATCCGAATTTCTCTCTGGATCGCAGCGATTACGCACTGAAGGATCCGGCAGTTAGCGGACGTTAAATAGTTCTTTTCAGTAGAGGGAATCTATGGTAAAATATCACCGGAGAGCGTTTACTGAAGATATTGAAAGATATTTGAAAGATAGCGATAAAACAGGAGGATAGGAAAATGAGTTATATGGACGAACTGAATTTCTGGTTAAATGATGATTATTTTGACCAGAAGACCAAGGAGGAACTTCTGGCAATCCGCAATAATGAAGCAGAAGTGGAAGATCGTTTTTACAAGGAACTGGAATTCGGTACCGGCGGCTTACGTGGTGTGATCGGTGCAGGAACCAACCGTATGAACGTATATACCGTTCGTAAGGCAACTCAGGGTCTTGCCAATTATATTATCAAGCGCGGTACACAGAGTAAGGGTGTGGCCATCGCATTCGATTCCCGTCGGATGTCTCCTGAGTTCTCTGACGAGGCAGCAAGATGTCTCGCAGCCAACGGCATCAAGGCATACATTTTTGAATCTTTAAGACCTACCCCGGAGCTGTCCTTTGCCCTTCGGACGTTAGGATGTACTGCAGGTATTGTAGTTACCGCCAGTCACAACCCTCCTGAGTACAACGGCTATAAGGTATACTGGGAGGACGGCGCACAGGTAACCGCTCCTATCGATAAGGACATCATTACCGAAGTACAGTCCATCAAGGATTATCACACCGTGAAGACCATGAGCAGAGAGGATGCGGAAAAAGCAGGCCTCTATCAGGTGATCGGTAAAGAGATCGATGACAAGTACATGGCAGAGCTGAAGAAGCAGATCATTCATCCTGATGTGATCAGGGAAATGGCAGATGACATCAAGATCGTATATACTCCGTTATGCGGTACCGGTAACAAGCCGGTAAGACGTATCCTGTCTGAGCTGGGATTCAAGCATGTCTATGTAGTTCCCGAACAGGAGAATCCGGATCCTGACTTTACCACACTGGATTACCCGAACCCTGAGGATCCCAAGGCATTTACCTATGCGCTTCGTCTGGCGAAGGAGAAGGATGCGGATATCGTTCTGGCAACCGATCCCGATGCAGACCGTCTGGGTGTGTATGCAAAAGATACCAAGACCGGCGAGTATGTGGCATTTACCGGTAATATGTCCGGCATGCTGATCGCAGAATATATCTTAAGAGAGAAGACTGCGACCGGTACCATGCCCGAGAATCCCGCACTGGTAACTACCATCGTTACGACCAACATGACCAAACCTATTACGCAGGCTTACGGCGTAAAGCTGATCGAGGTACTGACCGGCTTCAAGTTCATTGGCGAGCAGATCAAGCTCTTCGAGCAGACCGGCAGCAACAACTACGTATTTGGCCTGGAAGAGAGCTACGGCTGCCTGGCAGGTACCCACGCAAGAGATAAGGATGCGATCGTAGCAGTGATGTGTCTGTGCGAAGTAGCAGCTTACTGCAAGAAGCACAACATGACTCTGTGGGATATGATGGTATCCATGTATGAGAAGTACGGTTACTTCAAGGAGACCCAGTATACCATTACCATGAAGGGTATCGACGGCGCAAGACAGATCGCAGAGATCATGGATAAGCTTCGTAAGAATCCTCCGAAGGCATTCGGTGACCTGAAGGTGGAGAAATTCCGTGACTATCAGAACGATGTGATCATCGACATGGAGACCGGTGAGAAGACTACCACAGGACTTCCCAAGTCCAATGTTCTGTACTTCGAGCTTCCTGACAATGCATGGTGCTGTGCACGTCCTTCCGGAACCGAGCCCAAGATCAAGTTCTACATGGGTGTCAAGGGAACCAGCTTAGAGGATGCACAGGCTAAGGTAGAGAAGCTGACCGAGGATGTAAAGGCAGTACTGTAAGGCAGTGCTCCATAAATGATATTAGTTTTCAAAAGAGCGAATCGCCCGAGCAGGGCGGTTTGCTCTTTTATGAAAAGCTGGAGGTATCTGTGGCAAAGCTAAACAAGGCAAACCTTAAGAAAACTCTATATTATCTGCAACGTAACGGCCTGAGGGAAACCTGGATCTCTGTGAGGGAGCGCCTGACAGAGACAGACCGCTATTTTTTTGTGCCCTGTTCGGAAGCAGAGCTGGAGAAGCAGAGCCGGAGAAAATGGGAAAGACCGATTACGTTCAGTATTGTGGTACCCTTATATCGAACCCCGGAAGCTTATCTGAACAGAATGATAACAAGCGTTATGCAACAGAGCTATCCCCATTGGGAACTGATCCTGGCAGATGCCACGGAGGATCACAGTGTGGAGGAGGTACTGAAGCAGCAGGGATTCCTGAAGGAGCAGCCGACGGATGGCGAGACAGAACCTGTCGCAGCAGATCCCAGGCTCCACTATGTGCATCTGAAAGAAAATGCGGGAATTGCTGCTAATACCAATCAGGCGCTTCCCTATGCGAAGGGAGAGTATATCGGTCTGCTGGATCATGATGATGTATTGACACCGGATGCGTTGTACGAAATGGCTGATGCGATCATCAAAGCATATGACAGAGGTGTCAAAGTCGCCTTCGCTTATTCGGATGAGGATAAGTGCGATGGAGAAGAGACCAGATACTATGAGCCCAATTATAAAGAAGAATTTAATTACGATTTAATTCTCAGCAATAACTATATCTGTCATTTTCTGGTAATGGAGAGTAAATTGCTGAAAAGCCTGCAATTCCGTCCGGAATTTGACGGTGCCCAGGACTACGATCTGGTACTGCGCTGTGTAGCCGAAGTGCTGACAGAGGGAGGGCAGACTGCGGAGAAGAGAATACTCCATATTCCGAAGGTGCTGTATCACTGGAGATGTCATGAGGCATCCACAGCAGCCAATCCAAACAGCAAAAAATATGCGTATGATGCGGGGATGAGAGCATTGCAGGATCATGCGGACCGCCGTCATATCCCGGCCACCGCGACAGAGACCAGACATGTGGGATTTTATCGGTTAAAATATAAAGAAGTATGGGAAGCCAGGCCGGATGTGGCAGCTGTAGGCGGCAGAGTATTGTCCGGGAAGAATGGCAAGATCATCGGCGGCAGAATGACGGCAGACGGAACCGTATTTTATGAAGGACTGCCGAAGGGATTCGGCGGATATCTGCACCGCGCGGAGCTGTCCCAGGATGCGGAAGCGCTGGATCTTCGCTGTATCCGTATCCGGCCCGAATGCAGGGAAGTGTTTGAAAAAATCGTGGGAGTTCCGTATACCGAGATTCGGAGATTACCGAAAGAACAGCCGATATTTAATATTACTACGCTGCCGGAGGGTGCGGATATCCGAACCTTAAGTCTGCAGTTGTCCGAAGCGTTACGGCAAAGAGGAAGATTACTCTATCTGCCGGAATATCCGGAGGAGTTTAAACCATTATGAGTGAAATAACGGTTGTTATACCAAATTACAACGGAATGAAATATCTGGCAGAGTGCATGACTTCTCTGTGCAGAGAGCAGCAAAATGCCCCCGGATATGAAGTGCTGATCATCGATAATGCTTCAGAGGACGGCAGCGTGGAATATCTGCAAAAGGAATGGTGTGGGGAAGGTGTGCGCCTGATATCTTTACCGGAAAACACCGGATTCTGTCATGCAGTGAATCTGGGGATCCGGGAAGCGAAGACACCATATGTGATCCTTCTGAACAATGATACAAAGGCAGAAGCCGGTTTTGTAAGAGGCTTATATGATGCTATCCGCGAAAATGAAAAGATCTTTTCCGTCAGTGCGAAGATGCTGATGTGGGACAGACCGGAGCTCATTGATGATGCCGGAGACCGTTACTGCGTGCTGGGATGGGCCTATTCCCGGGGGAAGGGACGACCGGCGGCGGATTATGATAAGTCTGTCCCGGTGTTTTCCGCCTGTGGCGGTGCCGCAATCTACAGACGATCCGTATTTGAAGAGATCGGTTATTTTGATGAAGAACATTTTGCCTATCTGGAAGATATTGATGTGGGATATAGAGCCCGGATTGCGGGGTATGACAATATATACTGCCCGGCGGCGCTAGTATGGCACGTCGGAAGCGGAACCAGCGGTTCCAAGTACAATTCATTCAAGGTTAAGCTGGCGGCACGCAACAATGTGTATCTGAATTATAAAAATATGCCGTGCTTACAGCTTATCATAAATGCGATTCCGATCGCAGCGGGGATTTTCGTGAAATATTCATTTTTCAGGAAACTCGGGTTTGGAAAAGATTATCTGGAAGGTCTGAAAGAAGGCATACGGACGGCAAAGAAGTGTAAAAAAGTGGCGTACCGCCCGGAACGGCTTAAAAATTATCTGGCGATAGAGCTGGAACTTTTAGCCGGGACATTTCTCTATGTCTATGAATTTGCTGTGAGACAGATCGAGAAAAAAGCAGCATCTGATAAATCGTGAGGAAAAGGTTAGAGTTGTTACTGGGCGCGTATGTGTGGACAGTAACTTAGAGTTTGCGCGATGTGTGAACGGTCATGGTTTAGCGGATGCAGCACGGAGAAAGGCTGCTTATCAGACAATGTCTGAGCGGCAGCAAGCAAGTGAAAGATGAGGTAGCTTATGAATTATGAGGATGATGAGCGGGAGCGCATGAGGGCGCGCCGCGAGGGCAGAAGCAGCCGTGCCAGTCAGGCAGGGCATTCTTCGCGCAGCAGTTCTGCTTCCGGCACCAGCCGCA
>ENA-ORSC01002541-ORSC01002541.1-human-gut-metagenome-genome-assembly--contig:-NODE-2541-length-10877-cov-4.011181_pt1 | contig 10877 bp, 5 predicted proteins | sample MGYA00242178_ERZ509140 | MGnify/ENA primary metagenome ERZ509140 (study PRJEB26280, sample SAMEA2338681) | human gut metagenome | biome: human gut; feature: human-associated habitat; material: faeces... | reverse complement strand
ATTCTCCAACTATACCAAGAATTTCTCCCGGACGGACTTCAAAGCTGACATCACGAACAGCTTTTACAACTCCACCGTATGTACGGAAAGAGAATTGCAGATTTTTTACTTCCAATAAATTTTCCATCTTCTATACTCCTTCCTACTCGGTTCCTCTAAGTTTCGGGTCAAATGCATCACGAAGCCCATCACCAAGAAGGTTCAGTGCAAGCATTGTTGTACAAATCAGGAATGCCGGTACAAATACCTGGTACGGATGAATTCTCAGTTGTGCGATTCCGTCTTTTGCAAGTACACCCCAGCTGCAGTTCGGTGGTTTAATACCCAGACCGATATAGCTCAGGAATGCCTCCTGGAAAATAGCTCCCGGAATAGCCATTGTCAGGTTTGTAATGATAAGTCCCATGATATTCGGTAAAATATGTTTTACAATGATTACGATATCCGGCACACCAAGGATCTTGGCTGCAGATACGAAATCAGATTCTCTCAGTTTTAATACTTCACCACGAACGAAACGACATCCACCGATCCATCCGACGCAACACATAGCAAGAATCAAACAGTGTACACCGTTACCAACAACTACCATAAGAAGAATGGTAACGATCAGACTTGGGATTCCGTATAATACGTCAACGACACGCTGGATAACCATATCGATCTTGCCACCGTAGAATCCTGAGATACCACCCATGATAGATCCAACGATTGCATTGATGATGCTGGCTGCAAAACCAATTGTCAGAGATACTCTCGCACCAGACCATGCACGAACCCAGAGATCACGTCCAAGAGAGTCTGTTCCAAACCAATGTGCTTTTGAAAAGCTCTGGTTCATCTCTGCCACACTCTGTGTTGCAATGTCATATTTGCTGAACATTGGAACAAAGATCGCCATAAGTACATAAAGTCCAATCAGGCACAATGAGAAGAATGCAATCTTATTCTTGCGGATTCGTCTCCATGCATCCTGCCAGTAACCAATATTCGGACGGGAAATAGACTCCATTGTCTTTGTATTTTTTCCTACAACTTTAAACTGTTCTTTTGTAATTTCTGCCATTTCTCGTCACCTACCTTTTTTTACCACTCAGACGGATTCTCGGATCTACAATACCGTATAAGATATCTACAATCAGGATTGACACGATCAGGAATGCTCCGTAGAAGATCGTCATACCAAGAACCAGTGTATAATCTGCCATGTTAATACTGTCTACATAATGTTTTCCCATTCCAGGGATTGCGAAAAGGGCTTCGATTACGAATGTTCCTGTTAATACAGATGCAACTGTCGGTCCCATAATGGTAATGATCGGTGTGATCGCATTACGGATCTGATGTTTAACTGTAATTCGGAAATCCGATAAACCTTTCGCACGTGCTGTCTTTGTATAATCTGAAGATACAACTTCCAGCATACTGGAACGCATCAGACGGGAAATGGATGCCAGTGTATAGAATCCAACCGCGATTGACGGTAAAATTGTGTGCTTAAAGCTTGTGTACTGCGCAACCGGAAGAATCTGCCATTTGATTCCGAAGAAATACTGAAGTACAGATCCCATGATGAAGTCAGGAATCGATGTACCAATGATCGCAATCAAAATACAGACGAAGTCCAGTTTCTTTCCTCGATTCAGTGCTGCTACAATTCCAAGGATCAGTCCGAAGAACAGTGCAAAGCACAGTGAACGGATTCCCAGGTCTGCTGAGTATGGGAATGAGTCAGCAATAATACGGTTAACTGTCTGACTTTCATACTTCATAGAATACCCCAGATCACCATGAAGCACATTCTTCATATAAGTTATATACTGCTCTGCAAGCGGTTTATCCAAACCATAGTAAGCTTCCAGATTCGCTTTGATCTCCGGTGTCATCTTGTCACTTGAGAACGGATCTCCCGGCATCAGACGAACCAGGACGAATACAACACTTGTAAGTACCAAAAGTGTTACGATGGCTAATGCAACTCGTTTAGCTATATATTTTGCCATTCTTTTGTCTCCCTTCATTTTTCTTTATTTGATAGCTTTGATTATTTCACATACTTCCTATTGGCTGATACATACCAAATCTACCCCTCAAAATAATCAAAACCCTCAAATAAGCAGCCGGTGCGGACCAGTAAGTCCGCGCCGACCGCAAGGTATGTTACCATCCAACTGTATTATTCGCTGATGTCTGCATATACCAGATCGAAGTCATATCCGACAAAGTATACATTGAAGTTAGAAATCTTCGGATTGATCAGATACTGGTCTCTACGTAACTGAAGCGGTACAAGAGCGGAATCTTCTTCAAGGAAGATCTTTTCTGCCTGGAACAGCATATCCTGTCTTGTCTTAGCATCTGTCTCTGTCTGAGAATCTTTAAGAAGCTTATCATATTCAGCGTTCGCATATCCAGAGTGGTTATACTGACTATCGCTGATCCACAGTTCCAGATAAGAGTATGCGTCAGAGTAGTCCGGAACCCATCCTGTTACTACCATATCGTAATCTTTTTCAGTTTCCATCTGAAGTCTCTGTTTGTAAGTTACCTGGTTGATTTCTACTTTAATACCAAGGTTCTTCTGATACTGTTCCTGAAGAACTTCAGCCTGCTTCTTAGCACCATCTGTATCAGTTGTAAGAAGAGTAATCTTGATGTCTGCCGGATTAGAAACGCCCATTTCTTTCATTGCTGCATCCAGATATTCTTTTGCTTTATCATTATCATTTTCTGCCGGGAATGGTGTATATGGATAAGCTTCGCCGTATGTCTGGTCATCTGCCGCCTGCACGTTTGGAAGTACAAGTCTCTGTGCAACGTCATATACGTCATTGTTAACCAGCTTGTTGTATTCTGTTCTGTTGATTGCATAGTTCAAAGCAAATCTCAAGTTCTTGTTAGCAAGCGGTCTGTCTTCTGACATGTTGAGCATGATGTAATCATCTGCACCTGTATAGTAGAATTCAGTATTTTCTGTATACTGATCTGTCATTTCAGTAGGTACAATTGTGATATCAACTTCGCCCTGTTCCCACATAGCAACCGCTGTCTTAGCATCTGCAACTGTCTTTACGCAGATTTCATCAAGCTTGATGCTGTCTGCATCCCAGTAATTTTCATTCTTAGAAAGGATCATTTCATCGCCGTGTTTCCACTCTGTCATCTTGAACGGTCCGTTATAAACAGATTTTTCCGGATCAGCTGCATATTCTTTTCCGTATTTTTCTACATAATCCTGTCTTGTAGGACCAAATGTAGCCATAGCAGCCATACTAAGGAAGTATGTAGCCGGATGTGCAAGTTCGATAACAACTGTCTTGTCATCTGGTGCAGATACGCCAAGTTCATCGACAGGTACAGAACCTTTATTTACTTCTGCACCGTTTTTGAGGATATATCCGATGAATGCGTAATCGCTTGCCATTTCTGGATCCATAAGTCTCTGGATACCATAAACATAATCGCCTGCTTTTACATCTTCTCCGTCAGACCATTTCAGTCCATCACGAAGGTGGAATGTATAAGTAAGTCCATCATCTGAAATATCCCAGCTTTCAGCTGCATCTGGTTTGACTTCGCCTTCCACGTTACGTGTCAGCATCGCATAGGTGCAGATTTCTGCTGTTGCACATGAGATAGAGTTACTGTTCTGTGGATCCATAGAAGGAAGGTCTTCACGAAGTGTGTAAGTAATTCTCTTCTTTCCTGATGAAGCACTGCTGTCATCTTTCTTGGAATCTTTGGATCCCGGTGTACCACAGCCAGCAAACATTGTTACTGTCATTGCTGTAGCAAGTAAAGCTGCTAATAATTTCTTTTTCATAAATGTTGTCCTCCTTTTTCATTTATAATTCTATTAGCTCATGTGTAGCACTGATCAGGTTTTCATATCCGTCTTTTGTGATGATGCCCTGATCCTCAAGTCTGACACCACCCCAACCCGGAATATAAAGTCCTGGTTCTACTGTCATTATGCTGTTCTCCTGTAAGATATTCTCACAGTTCAGTCCGATATTCGGAAGTTCATGGACGAACAGCCCAACTCCATGACCGATTCCTGTATAATTATACGGAAGGTATTCTGTATCTTTGATTGCTTCAAGCGAAGCTTCATAGCAGGAAGTTCCTGTCACACCGGCTCTTACAGATGCTTCTGTATCTTCTGTCATACGACGGCAGAGATCATAAACTTCTCTCTGTTTGGCGTCTGCCTTGCCGACAACTACTGTTCTTGTCATATCTGAAAGATAACCTTTGTACTGGCATCCATAATCCATCAATACGAAATCACCGTATTCGATTGGCTTACTGTCCGGAATCCCGTGAAGCAGAGAGCTCTTTGCTCCTGAAATAACGATTCCACCGTACGGTTTGGTATCTGCACCTTCCATTACCATGTAATGTGCAAGTCTGGATGCGATTTCTTTTTCTGTCACACCCGGACGGATGTCTTTTATAATTTTTTCAAATGCTCTGGATGCGATATCGCAGGCAACGGTAAGGTTCTTGATCTCTTCCGGCGTCTTGATCGCGCGGAAGCCTTCGATTACGTTCAGCGTCGGAACCATCTCAGCACTGAGTTCAGCCTGCATAGAGTTCCATTTTTCAAATGTCAGATGATCCTGTTCAAATCCAATTGTTTTAACTCCATCTTTGTCTGCGCAATATGCAACAGCTTTCCCCATGCTGCAGCCAAAATTGATTCGCCAGTTTACAAGTTCGTAATCCGGACATTCATAAGATGCCTGCTCTGTGTATCTTGCATCAGTGATAAAATACTGATTCGCCTTTGTGATAAAAAGGAATGAGTCTTCCCCCGTAAATCCGCTGATACAACGTACATTCGCCGGCTTTGCAATATAAAACGCATCCAGTCTTTCTTTTTCCATGTACTCTCGCAATTGAGTTAATCTGTCCATTTTTGTTCTCCTCTCATGTACTTTTGTTCTTCTGATACGGTATATTTACCAGATATGTCCGTCTCTCTGCGACAATGTAATACTTTACTAGACCGCAGTCTAGTAGTGTAAACAAAAGAACGCCATGATTTGCATCATGACGTCCTTGTCTTCTTTCAAAGGTCATAGTTTCACGCTATGACGTCTATGTTTAATTATTAGATTGTCCGTATTGTATGTATAAAATCAGTCTTTATACACTTTCGTAAATAACACTGTCTTCAGAGTTGCGTGAATTTCGAAGAAACCCCGTTTTAACAGTTCAATTTTGTAAATTCACTTAGATGAATATTTATTCATATGTGTAATTTTCCTTATTATAGAACCATACTCTAAGATTGTCAAGAGGAATGCTATTTATTTCACAATTTTATTTTCATTCCTTTCAAACCGTCTTGGTACATCCCGGTGATATACCCATATACTGACACAAGGTTCTTTTCCGGGATTGGAAATACTATGACGCTCTCTGCTCTTTATATATACACTGTCTCCCGGATGTAAACTGCAAATTTTTCCTTCCACCTCTACATTCAGAGTTCCTTTTATCACCATACACATTTCCGAAAAGACATGACGATATTCTTCTTTTTTCGCAGATTCTCCCGGTTCAATCGTAATATATTCAAAAATCGATTCTCCCTGACCAAAGTCTGCAACCTCAACCGTCATATTTTCTTCCGGATAAAGATGCTTACTCATTTCTTCTCTGTGTATAACCGTCTTTCCCGGCATTTCCCCTTCCAGTGCATACTGTATATCAATATCCAGTGCTTCACAAATTCGCGCAAGACTGTCCACATTCGGAGATGTCTTATTCTGTTCCAGCATACTCAGATAGCCCGCTGAAAGTCCTGTATATTCTCCCAAAACCCGGATTGTCATCATTTTCTTTTTTCTGCATTCTCTGATCCGTTCACCAATATGAGCTAAATCCAGCATATCACACCCCCTGATTTTCGATTGATTATTTATATGCTACTGTATTTTTTCATATTTTGCAACCCTTCATTTTTGTAAAGTGTTAAAGAATCGGAATTATTTTTCAAATATTTTTGTTTTTCATGTCTTTAAAGCAAGAAAAGCAGACACGCCATTCAACGTATCTGCCTCTCTTAGCATATAAAGCCTATTCTTCAACTGTAACTGTTTCGTCAGCATTTTCTTCGGTTTCAACAGTTTCTGCTGTCTCTGCCGATACTTCAGACTCAGTATCATCATCCATATCAAAATCATCAAAACTGATTTCGTCGTCCATATCCATACCAAGACCTGTATCAAGTTTAACGTCACGGTATTTTCTCATACCTGTTCCTGCCGGAATCAGTTTACCGATAATGACGTTCTCTTTCAGACCGATCAGGTGGTCAACCTTACCTTTGATAGCAGCCTCAGTCAGAACCTTGGTTGTCTCCTGGAAGGATGCAGCTGACAGGAAGGAATCTGTTGCCAGGGATGCCTTGGTAATACCAAGCATGATCTGTTCTCCTGTTGCAGGTTCTTTACCTTCTGTTACCATCTGTTCATTTACATCGTTGAACTCAAGGACATCCACCATTGTTCCCGGAAGGAATTCAGTATCCCCTCTTTCTTCGATGCGGATCTTCTTCAGCATCTGACGAACGATAACTTCGATATGCTTATCATTGATTTCTACACCCTGCAAACGGTATACTCTCTGTACTTCCTGAAGCATGTAGTCCTGTGCAGCACGAAGACCTTTGATCTTAAGAAGGTCATGTGGGTTCACGCTACCTTCTGTAAGCTCGTCACCGGCTTCCAGAACAGCTCCATCCTGTACTTTAATACGTGATCCATAAGGAATCAGATAAGTCTTTGTCTCACCTGTCTGCTGATTGGTAACGATGATTTCACGCTTCTTCTTTGTATCGTTCAGGTTTGCAACACCTGCGATTTCTGTGATGATAGCAAGACCTTTCGGCTTTCTTGCTTCAAAAAGTTCTTCGACACGAGGAAGACCTTGTGTGATATCTCCACCGGCTACACCACCACTATGGAAAGTACGCATGGTCAGCTGTGTACCAGGTTCACCGATTGACTGAGCTGCGATAATACCGACAGCTTCACCAACCTGTACAGGTTCACCTGTTGCCATATTGGCACCATAACATTTCGCACAGATACCAATGTGTGATTTACAGGTCAGGATTGTACGGACTTTCACTTTCTTAAGCGGTGAATTTCCATTTTCATCCACACCATATTTCATAATCTTTTCTGCACGTTTTGGTGTGATCATGTGGTTTGCCTTTACAAGAACATTGCCATCTTTGTCACAGATTGTATAGCATGAATATCTTCCTGTAATACGTTCCTGAAGACTTTCGATTTCTTCATTTCCATCCATAAATGCATGCAGATACATTCCCGGAATTTCGGCATCTTTGCTTACACAGTCAACCTCACGGATGATCAGATCCTGTGATACGTCAACAAGACGTCTTGTCAGGTATCCTGAATCGGCTGTACGAAGGGCAGTATCTGACATACCTTTTCGAGCTCCATGCGCAGACATGAAGTATTCCAGTACGTCCAGACCTTCACGGAAGTTTGACTTGATTGGCAGTTCGATCGTATGACCGGTTGTATCCGCCATAAGTCCACGCATACCTGCAAGCTGTTTGATCTGTTTGTCAGATCCACGGGCTCCGGAATCTGCCATCATGAAGATGTTGTTGTATTTATCAAGTCCTGTAAGAAGGGCTTCTGTAAGCTCATCATCTGTTTCTTTCCAGGTTTCTACAACCTCTTTGTAACGCTCTTCTTCTGTAATAAGACCACGTTTGAAGTTACGTGTGATCTTATCAACCGTTGACTGTGCTCTTGCGATCAGTTCCGGTTTCTGTGGCGGTACAGTCATATCTGAAATAGATACACTCAACGCACCGATTGTAGAATATTTATATCCAAGAGCTTTAATATTATCAAGAACCTCTGCTGTCTTAGTTGTACCATGTACACTGATACAACGGTCAAGGATCTGTTTTAACTGTTTCTTACCACACTGGAAATCAACTTCTAACTTTAAGAAGTTATCTGGATCAGAACGATCAACAAAACCTAAATCCTGAAGAATGATTTCGTTGAAAAGAAGACGTCCCATTGTACAATCTACAATACGGCTTCCCATTGTTCCGTCCGGTCTCATTCCTCTTCTCTTTACTTTAATTCTGGAGTGAAGAGTGATTACCTTGTTCTCATAAGCAAGATATGCTTCATTTTCAGATTTAAAGCACTTACCTTCGCCTTTTGCTCCTTCTTTTTCCATAGTCAGGTAGTAAATACCAAGGACCATATCCTGTGAAGGAACGGCTACAGGACCGCCGTCGGACGGTTTCAGCAGGTTGTTCGGTGAGAGAAGCAGGAAACGGCACTCTGCCTGAGCCTCTACGGACAGCGGCAGATGTACAGCCATCTGGTCTCCGTCGAAGTCGGCGTTGAATGCGGTACAAACCAGCGGATGCAGTTTGATCGCTTTACCTTCTACCAGGATCGGCTCAAATGCCTGAATACCCAGACGATGCAGTGTAGGAGCACGGTTCAGCATAACCGGATGCTCTTTGATTACTTCTTCCAGAACGTCCCATACTTCCGGCTGAAGTCTCTCTACCATTTTCTTTGCGTTTTTAATATTATGTGATGTTCCGTTTGCTACCAGCTCTTTCATAACGAAAGGTTTAAACAGCTCGATTGCCATTTCTTTCGGCAGACCGCACTGATAAATTTTCAGTTCCGGTCCTACGACGATAACGGAACGTCCGGAATAGTCAACTCGTTTTCCGAGCAGGTTCTGACGGAAACGTCCGGATTTACCTTTCAGCATATCGGACAGAGATTTCAGAGCACGGTTACCAGGTCCGGTTACCGGTCTTCCTCTTCGACCGTTATCGATCAGGGCATCTACTGCTTCCTGAAGCATACGTTTTTCGTTTCTGACGATAATATCCGGTGCTCCAAGCTCCAGCAGTCTCTTCAGACGGTTGTTACGATTGATGATTCTTCTGTACAGGTCGTTCAGGTCAGAAGTTGCAAATCTTCCTCCGTCCAGCTGTACCATAGGACGCAGATCCGGCGGAATAACCGGGATAACAGTCATGATCATCCACTCCGGACGGTTGCCGGACTCACGGAATGCTTCTACAACTTCCAGTCTCTTGATGATTCTTGCACGTTTCTGTCCGGTAGCTTCTTTTAAGCCTCTTTTCAGCTCTTCGGATTCTTTTTCCATGTCGATGGCTTCCAGAAGCTCTTTGACAGCTTCTGCACCCATGCCGACACGGAATGTCATACCGTATTTTTCTCTGGCTTCCTGGAACTCTCTCTCAGTCAGTACCTGTTTGTACTGCAGTTCGCTGGTTCCTTTATCCAGAACGATGTAGTTGGCAAAATACAGTACTTTTTCCAGTACTCTCGGTGACAGATCCAGCATCAGTCCCATTCTGGAAGGGATACCCTTAAAGTACCAGATATGGGATACCGGAGCTGCCAGCTCGATATGTCCCATACGCTCACGGCGTACACTTGATTTTGTTACTTCAACTCCGCATCGGTCACAGATAACACCTTTGTAGCGGATTTTTTTATATTTACCACAGTGACATTCCCAGTCTTTGCTTGGTCCGAAGATTCTTTCGCAGAACAGACCATCTTTTTCCGGTTTCAGCGTACGGTAGTTGATGGTTTCCGGTTTCAGGACTTCACCATGTGACCATTCTCTGATCTTATCAGGAGATGCTAAACCGATTTTAATGGCATCAAACGTAATTGGCTGATACGTTTCATTATTTGTTGTTTCTGGCATGTATGGTTTCTCCTTTCACTTCCGGCTTACTCTTCCTCGAAAACTTCATCCGGGCTGAAGATTGCTTCATCCGGTGCGGACTCTTCCTGTACATCAACCAGCTCGTCGCCTTCAAACTCCTGTTTGGTATAGCCGTACTCGCCGAAAGAGGACTCCTCTTTTCTGTTGTAATCTTTGTTGTCGCCCTCGATGACAGAACGTAAGTCTGTGTCTCCATAGTCAACAGTTTCCATAAGTTCTACTTCCGTCTGGTCCTCCTTGAGCACTTTGACATCCAGACCAAGAGACTGAAGCTCTTTGATCAGAACTTTGAAGGACTCCGGAATACCAGGTTCAGGGATGTTTTCACCCTTGATGATCGCTTCATAAGTCTTAACACGTCCGACAACATCATCCGATTTAACAGTCAGGATCTCCTGCAGTGTATAAGAAGCACCATATGCTTCCAGAGCCCAAACCTCCATCTCTCCGAAACGCTGTCCGCCGAACTGAGCTTTACCACCCAGAGGCTGCTGTGTTACCAGGGAGTACGGGCCTGTGGAACGTGCATGGATCTTATCGTCTACCAGGTGATGCAGTTTCAGATAATGCATGTGTCCGATGGTTACCGGGCTGTCGAAATATTCTCCGGTACGTCCGTCACGCAGTCTTACTTTACCGTCTCTTGACAGCGGTACGCCTTTCCAGAGTGCTCTGTGGTCACGGTTGTCATACAGATACTGCAGAACTTCCGGCAGAAGCTCTTCGCCATGTTTCTTTTCAAATTCTTCCCACTCCAGATTGACATAATCGTTTGCCAGATCCAGTGTGTCCATAATGTCTACCTCGTTTGCACCGTCAAATACTGGTGTTGAGATATTGAATCCAAGTGCTTTTGCAGCCAGGCTCAGATGGATCTCCAGGACCTGACCGATGTTCATACGAGACGGCACACCCAGCGGATTCAGTACGATATCCAGCGGACGGCCATTTGGCAGGAACGGCATATCTTCAACAGGAAGGACACGGGAAACCACACCCTTGTTACCATGACGACCGGCCATCTTATCACCTACAGAGATCTTTCTCTTCTGTGCAATGTAAATTCTTACGGACTG
>ENA-ORSC01002538-ORSC01002538.1-human-gut-metagenome-genome-assembly--contig:-NODE-2538-length-10882-cov-4.416366_pt1 | contig 10882 bp, 9 predicted proteins | sample MGYA00242178_ERZ509140 | MGnify/ENA primary metagenome ERZ509140 (study PRJEB26280, sample SAMEA2338681) | human gut metagenome | biome: human gut; feature: human-associated habitat; material: faeces... | reverse complement strand
GGCGCGAAATCATGCAAGGCATGATTTCTGTGCATCGCGAAGCGGGTTGCTGTGAATGTAGTGAACAGTAACCTGTATTCGTATGTTGCAGATAGTAACGAATGACTTACTATATTTATAATAGCATGTCAGAAAAAAAATAAAAAGACAATTTTACAAAAAAATTATTGAAGGCTCAAAAAATTTCGTATTTATTTTGTTGAAGATGGAAAATTAACAGAAGAAGAGGTAGAACAATTATGTTGACAGGAAAAAAAGCGGTCATTTTTGATATGGATGGATCACTTGTAGATTCGATGTGGATCTGGCCGGAAGTTGACCGTATTTATATGGATAAATATCACTTGACTGCACCGGATACATTTCACAGAGATATAGAGGGGATGAGTTATGTAGAGACCGCACAATATTTTGTCGATACCTTTACAACATTAAATCAAACAGTAGAAGACGTAATGCAGGAATGGCGGGATATGACAGTTGAGCTGTATGCAACGAAAGTATTTCCAAAGGCCGGCGCAGTTGAGTTTCTGGATTTGATGAAACAAAACGGTATCCGTCTCGGTATTGCCACAAGCAATGATCGGGAAATTGCAGAAGCTGCGCTGAACGGACGGGGACTGACGAAATATTTTGATTCTGTACGTACTTCTTCGGAAGTTGCGGCAGGGAAACCTGCGCCGGATGTCTATTTAAAAGTCGCAGACGACATGAATGTAGACCCGAAAAACTGTCTTGTATTTGAAGATGTTATCAATGGAATTCTGGCAGGAAAGAACGCGGGCATGGAAGTGTGCGCTGTAGCAGATGATTTTACAAAAGCAGACGAAGCGGAGAAAAAGGCTGCCGCGGAGTTTTTCCGCAGCCTGCCGCTGGCCGATTATACCGTGCTGATCTGTGAATTTGCCAACTGGGCCGATACCGCTCCCCTGCCCTGCTTTGTCATTAAGCGGGAAAAATAACCGCTGCCGCTGTGAAGCCCCAAAAAAGGAAGTGCTGCCAATGCTGCAACAGCAAACACAAAGCCCCGGCTGGCGGGTGCTGAACCGCGATGTGATCAAATACATCGCGATAACCGCCATGCTGCTGAACCACATCGCCAATATTTTTCTGGTGCCGGGCACCCTCTGGTACGAGGTGCTGGTGGATATCGGCTACTTTACCGCAATTACCATGTGCTATTTTCTGGTAGAGGGCTTCCGGTACACCCACAGCCGCAAACAGTATGCCTTACGGCTGTTCGGGTTCGGTGTGGTTTCACAGGTGCCGTTCTCGATGGCGTTTGCCCAAAACGGCATTCTGGAATTTCAGGATTTCAACATGATGTTCACGCTGTTCCTGTGTTTTTGCATCTTGTTGTGTATCGAAACCATCCGGAACCGTTTTTTGCGCGGCGTGCTGATCGTACTGCTGATTTTTGGTTCGTTGTTTTGTGACTGGGCGCTGCTGGCCCCGGTGTTCACCCTGCTCTTCCGCTGGTCCGGCCAGGACCAAAAACGACTGCGGTTCAGTTTTGCGCTTTCTGCCGCGCTGTTTGGCTGGCTGAATTACACCAGCAGCGTGTGGCTTTACCCCACCGCACAGTGTTTGCTGATGGCCTGCGGCAGCATGGCAGGGATCGCTGCATCCGGGTTTGTGATCTTGTATCTGTACAATGGCCAGCGGGCGGCGCGGGGAAAGAAATTTTCGCACTGGTTTTTCTATCTGTTTTACCCGGTGCATTTGTTGGTGCTGGGGGTAATTCGGGTGATGGGGTGATGGGGCGCGGTAGATTTTTACCGTTACACGCTCCGCGGGACGATGCAAGCATCGTCCCCTACAAATAAATTGCAGCGTTTACCGCGATAGGCATGGTTCCTCCGCGGCGGGGTGAGGGCACCCCGCCCTACAGATGCTTTGTTGGTTTGCAACACATTATAAAATGCTCTGTAAGGAACTGTCTAGACCGTTCCTTACAGATTATTTTTCAACTTGTACCAATTTCTATAAAGCCAACATCAAAAAGGCGCACCACACGATGGTTTTGTGTGATGCGCCTTTATTTATCTTTTGTGTTCTATTATACTAAATATCCTTCTTTTCAAAGAAGGAACACAAATCCTCCGTAAAGCCCTTCACAGCGTTTCCGGGTACTCGGCATCGATGGCGGCCAGCAGGCGGGGTGCGCTTTCGCGGGTATCGGTCATGCGCACGGCATTGCGCAGGGGCAGCACCGCGCGCGGGCTGACGGACAGCTCATCCACACCGATCGCCAGGAAGGTTTCGGTCAGGGTCAGGTCCGCGCCAAGCTCGCCGCAGATACCAACCCAAATGCCGTTCTTGTGGGCATTCTCCGTCACCATCTTCAACAGGCGCAGCACTGCCGGGTTGTGCGGGTCATAAAAACGTCCCAGATCATTGTTCTGGCGGTCACAGGCCAGGGTGTACTGGGTCAGGTCATTGGTGCCGCAGCTGAAGAAATCCACTTCCTTGGCCAGACGGTCACTCATGATGGCCGCTGCCGGGGTTTCGATCATGATGCCGACCTGCACATCCTCCGCAAAGGGAATGCCCTCAGCTTTCAGGTCGCGCTTGACTTCCTCGCAGTACTTTTTGGCTTCGCGCACTTCCCACACGCTGGTCACCATGGGGAACATGATGCCCAGCTTGCCGAACGCGGAAGCACGGTAAAGGGCACGCAGCTGGGTCTTGAAGATTTCCGGGCGGTTCAGACAGATACGCAGAGCGCGCATGCCCATAGCCGGGTTATCCTCTTTGGGCAGGTTAAAGTAGCCGATCTGCTTGTCCGCGCCGATATCCAGCGTGCGAATGATAACTTCCTTGCCGCCCATATCGGCAAGAACCTTTTTGTAGGCTTCAAACTGCTGGTCCTCGGTGGGGTAATCCGGGCTGTTCAGGTACAGGAACTCGCTGCGGAACAGGCCGATGCCGCCGCCATCGTTGACCTGCACGGCATGTACGTCGTCCGGGGAGCCAATGTTGCAGTAAATGCGGATGCTCTTGCCATCCTTGGTCACATTGGGCTGGCCTTTCAGGGTCTCCAGCAGGCGCTGCAGGCGCAGCTGCTCTTCCCGCTTTTTCAGCAGGTAATCACGGGTCATATCGTCCGGGTCGATCACCACATTGCCGGTAGCGCCGTCAATAATGCAGGAGCGGCCCTCATACTCCGGCTTCAGGGCATCGCCCACGCCCACAATGGCGGGAATGCCCATGGTGCGGGCCAGAATGGCCGTGTGGCTGGAACCGGAACCGCCCGCAGTGATGAAGCCCAAAATCTTGGATTTATCCAGCTGCACAGTTTCCGAAGGTGCCAGGTCGTCCGCAGCCAGCAGCACCGGCACATCCGAAGCAATACCGCCCTGCACTGCACCGGACAGGATCCCCAGGATGCGATCCGATACATCGCGCACATCTGCCGCACGGGCCTGCATGTAGGAATCGTCCATGGATTCAAACATGGCGGCGAACTGAACTGCGGTATCCGAAATCGCGGCTTCGGCGTTCATCTTTTCATTGTTGATATGGTCGGAGATGGCTTCCTCGTAATCGAGATCCTCGGCCATCATCTGGTGGGTCTCAAACAGCATGGCGGCTTCATCGCCGGCTTCGGCGCGGGCCTTTTCGGCCAGTTCGCCCAGCTGCTCAATGGCGGCGGTCTGCGCGCCCTTGAAACGGTGCCACTCGGCATCGGGATCGGTCACGGTATAGCGAGGAATCTCGGTTTTGGTGCGGTGATAGAAATAAAGCGGGCCAACGCCAACGCCGGAAGATACGCCCTTGCCCTGAATACTGATCATAACAAGCGTCCTTTCTTTGGTGTTCAATGGGATCCTGACTGGTTATTTTATACAGCCAAATGCAGCAGAAAACAAAATGCGGCTGCCTGCCCCAGCGCCGGGTAAGGGCCTTGCTGGGGCAGGTGCCGCAAACAAAAGGATTCAATTACAAATGCTCTTTGAAGAAAGCTTCCAGTGCCGGTGCTGCGGTATCCTCGTCCTCGCCTTCCACGGTAACGGTAACGGTATCGCCGCACTTAACGCCCATACCCATCAAAGCCATCAGTTTCAGCGCGTTGCTGGATTTATCGCCCTTGATGACGGTAACAGTGCTCTTATACTTTTTGACCTCTTTGACCAGCAAACCGGCCGGACGGGCATGGATGCCAACTGCTTCCTGAATGGTATAATCAAACTGCTTCATAGATGCGTCTTCCTCTCTGTTCCACAGCTTTTCAACAAGCCTGTGGAGAATTTAACAATTTGATTATACCAGCAACGTTGAGCAAAGTCAATGCAAATACTGCATTTTACCCTGTCGTTTTTTGTAAACTTTCACAAAATCAACAAAATGTTTTTAACAATATTGTGGATTCACTCGGTTTCAGTTTTCCTGCCTGGCCAGGAAGGCACGCAGGGTATCCTCCGGCCGGGGGGTATGGTTTGCATAGCGCCGGCGCAGCTCCGCTGCAGCGGTGGACATAATGTAAGGGTGACCTACCAAATCCAGCATGGCAACATCATTATAGTTATCGCCAAAGGCCATCACATCCGCCGGGTCAATGCCCAGCACACGGCAGATGCTCTGTACGCCAATCCCCTTGTTGGCCACGGTGGTATCGATCCACTTGGGTCCCGCCACGGCGCAGTTGGCCTGCTGCCATTTGGGCACAAAGCGCTCCACAAACGGCTCCACGCCGTCCACCAAATAGACGGACACCTTGACGATATCCTCCGGGATCTGGGCGGGGTCTGTGATGACCGTATAATTGTTGCCAATGAACTTGATGCGGTCCACCACGCCGTGCCCGCGCTCCATCAGGTAGGACATGTTTTCGCCGGAAAGCATCACTTCGCCTAAGTCCTCAGTGTTGTTCCAGAAATCCCAGGCGATTTCTTCTGCCAGGGCGCGGGGCATCGGCGTTTTGGCGATTACTTTGCCACCGCGGTAGACAACCGCGCCGTTCTCGCACAGGTAGATGCAATCGTCCGCCACAGGGGCGAACAGTTTGCGCAGGCTGGTATACTGCCGCCCGCTGGCCGGGCAGAACAGGATACCACGGTCATGCAAAGCGCGGATCTCATCAAAAATTTCGCCCTCAATGAGCTTTTTCCCATATTGCAGCAGGGTGCCGTCCAGATCGCTGCAAACCATTTTTATCATATTTGTTTCCCCCTGATTGCTTTTCCTGAAGCAACGTAATATATTATTTAATATAGTAAAAGTATAACAAACACAGGCCTGTTTTTCAATTTAACTAACAGTGCCCGGCGGTAGAATTATTCCGGGCAGGGAGGTAAAATTATGGCAGTTATCACAGTATACGGCAAAACGCCGGATGTTGGCAGTGCAGCCTTTGTGGCCCCCAACGCCACCCTGGCCGGGGATGTTGTGCTGGCCGCTGGCAGCAGCGTGTGGTACGGCGCGGTGGTGCGCGGAGATACCGGCGCCATCCGCATTGGCAAAAACAGCAATATCCAGGACAACGCCGTGCTGCACACCGGGCCAAACCTGGGGGTAACGATCGGCCAAAATGTATCCATCGGCCACAGTGCAGTGGTGCATGGCTGTACGGTGGGGGACGGCGCTTTGATCGGTATGCACGCCACGGTGATGAACGGCGCCGTGGTGGGCAAAAATGCCGTGGTGGCCGCCGGGGCGCTGGTGCTGGAAAACACCGTGGTCCCGGACGGCATGGTGGCCATGGGTGTGCCCGCCAAGGTGCGTGAAGCCGCCAGCCCCGCCCTGGTGGAAGCCAACCGAAAAAATGCCGAAGGGTATGTGGCAGAAGCCACCGCCCATGCGGAGGCGAATTAATAAGTCCTGACGGGTATGTTCGCTCTTTGATTTTATTTTGCAACAAACAGCGCCCGGTCCCTTCTGTCGCCCTCAAGGGAAGCCAATTTTATTTTAAGGTTTTACAGTCAATATATCATGGCATACAAAACTAAGCATCGGAACATTTTGTAATGTGTTGCAAGCCAACAAATAATCTGTAGGGGACGATGCTCGGCATCGTCCCGCAGACGCGCCTTGCCGGATATCTTACCCCGTCACCCACCCACAAGGCAGCGGGCGTATAATGTGCGTACATACGAATAAAATCTCAGCATATTATTAGAATCTGTGGCGTACAGTCAAACATTTTCCTTTCTCCCCCGGCGGGATGATGGCCCCCCCTCACCACGCATTTTCCATCAAATTTTGCTTTTTTCTCCCCTTACCGGCCAAAAATCCGGTATCAGACGTTGCAATCCCTTAAAAATCATAGTAAAATAAAAAGGTATGTCTTGTAACCTTTCTTGTAATAGTTCAGGTGCCGCCTGAAAACCAGAGTGATAGAGGAGTGTTCCCCATGTGACGGAAGCAGACAACCGTAAAAAGTCACATTGCAATGGAATAAAGGAGTATTGACTTTCATGGCAACTTTGCGTGAAGAAATCGAGCGCCGCCGGACGTTTGCGATCATTTCGCACCCGGACGCCGGCAAAACCACATTGACCGAAAAGCTGCTGCTGTACGGGGGAGCCATCCAGACCGCCGGTTCCGTCAAGGGCAAGCAGAGCGCCAAACATGCCGTTTCTGACTGGATGGATATTGAAAAACAGCGCGGTATCTCTGTTACCTCCTCTGTTTTACAGTTCAACTATCAGGGCAAGTGCATCAACATTCTGGATACCCCCGGCCACCAGGACTTCTCCGAGGATACCTACCGCACCTTGATGGCGGCGGATTCCGCCGTCATGGTCATCGATGCCGCCAAGGGCGTTGAGGCCCAGACCATCAAGCTGTTCAAGGTCTGCACCCTGCGCCATATCCCCATTTTCACCTTCATCAACAAGATGGACCGCGAAGCCCGCGACCCGTTTGAACTGATGGAAAACATTGAGACGATCTTGGGCATCAAAACCTACCCGATGAACTGGCCCATCGGCTGCGGCAAAGAGTTCAAGGGCGTGTTTGACCGCGGCACCCGCAAGGTGCTGGCTTTTGAAAGCGATGGCCGCGCCAACGGCGTGAAGATGGTGGACGAGATCACCGCCGAGCTGGGCGCACCCGAAATGGACGAATTGATCGGCGCGGCCAACCACCAGAAGCTGGCTGACGACATTGAGCTGCTGGATGGCGCCGCCGAAGAGTTTGACCTGGACGCTGTGCAGCACGGCCAGCTGAGCCCCGTATTCTTTGGCTCCGCGCTGACCAACTTTGGCGTGGAACCTTTCCTGAAAGAGTTCCTGCGCCTGACCCCGCCGCCACTGCCCCGCAAGGATGCCCCCACCGGCGATGTGGTGGATCCCTGCAGCGAGCAGTTCAGCGGCTTTGTGTTCAAAATCCAGGCCAACATGAACAAGAATCACCGCGACCGCATTGCGTTTTTGCGCATCTGCTCCGGCAAGTTTGAGCGCGGCATGGAAGCATTCCATGTGCAGGAGGGCAAGAACATCAAGCTTGCTACCGGCACCAGCCTGATGGCTGACGACCGTGCCATCGTGGATGAAGCCTATGCCGGCGATATCATCGGTCTGTTTGATCCGGGCATCTTCTCCATTGGCGATACGCTGTGCACCGGCAAGCAGCATGTGCAGTTTGCGGGCATCCCCACCTTTGCACCGGAACATTTTGCCCGCGTGACCCAGGTGGACACGATGAAGCGCAAGCAGTTTGTGAAAGGCATGGAGCAGATCGCACAGGAAGGCGCGATCCAGATTTTCCGCGACCTTGGCTCCGGTATGGAGGAAGTTATCGTCGGCGTGGTCGGCGTGCTGCAGCTGGAAGTGCTGGAATACCGCCTGCGCAACGAATATAACGTTGACATCCGTATGCAGACCCTGCCGTATGAGCACCTGCGCTGGATCATGAACGACCCGGACGAGCTGGACCCCAAAACACTGGACCTGACCAGCGACACCCGCTGCATCGAGGACCTGAAGGGCAACCACCTGCTGCTGTTCGGCAGCCCGTGGAGCATCAACTGGGCCGAGCAGCACAACGAACAGCTGAAGCTTTCCGAGTTCGGCAACCTGACGTTCTGATTTTGTTTTGTAATTATGAAAAAAGGCATTGCGGGCCGCGCGTCTGCAATGCCTTTTTTGCATCTTGCGGTTGCACATGGGGGCCAAAACGGGTATACTGAGAGAGTGTAATTTTGTCCTTTTGCAGAAAGGAGGCAGCCCGGATGAAGTCTGACCGCTATTTGTTTGATGGTTCCCACCCATGCGCGCTGCGCAAGCTGCCCTGCGATAACAAGGATGACCATGTAAAGAAAGAAGATATCCTGGCCAAAACTGCCGAAAACCTGGAAAAGATGACCGCCCTGCAGGACGCCTTTTACGCCGATGGGCGCGAGGGCCTTGTGATCATTCTGCAGGCGCTGGATGCCGCCGGGAAGGACAGCACCGTAAAGCATGTGATGGGCGGCCTGAACCCCCAGGGTGTACAGGTAACCAGCTTCAAGCAGCCCACCAGCGAGGAACTGCACCACGACTTTTTGTGGCGGGTGAACAAAGTTCTGCCGCCCCGCGGCAGCATTGCCATTTTCAACCGCAGCTATTACGAGGACGTTCTGGTGGTGCAGGTCCACGACCTGCAAAAGACCTACCAGATGGCCCCGCGCGTGCTGGAAGACAGCAAGAAGGACTTTTTTGAAAAGCGCTACCGCCAGATCCGCAGCTATGAAGAATACCTGTACGAGAACAGCTACCGCGTGGTCAAAATCTTTCTGCACGTTTCCAAGGACGAACAGAAAAAGCGCTTTTTAGAGCGCATTGACCGCCCGGAAAAGAACTGGAAGTTCTCCTGCTCCGACCTGAAAGAGCGGATGCGTTTTGACGAATATCTGGATACCTTTGATGAAGTCATCACCGCAACCGCTACCAAGCACAGCCCGTGGTATGCCATCCCGGCTGACCAGAAATGGTACACCCGCTACCTGGTCAGCGAGATTGTACTGGATGCTTTGCAGAAGAGCTGCCACGAATACCCGGTGCTTTCGGACGATGCAAAGGCCGAACTGCTGAACTGCAAGGCAGCGCTGGAACAGGAATAATGCCAACCGCTGCCGGGTGGATGTTCCCCCGGCAAGCCGCAAAAGGAGGGGCGCACTTTGCCGCCGATCCGCGTATTACAAATCATGCCCGCCATGGACGCCGGCGGCATGGAAACCTTTGTCATGAATGTCTACCGTGCCGTGGACCGCAGCCAGGTACAGTTTGACTTTTTGTATCACTATGATAAGCCCTGCTTTTATGATGCTGAAATTGAAGCCCTGGGCGGGCACATTACCAAGCTGACGGTGCGGCAGGACAATAATATCCCGAAATACCTGCATGACCTGCGCGCCTTTTTTACCGCGCACCCGGAATACAAGGTCATCCACGGGCATTACAGCGGCTTTGGCATGTTTTATAATGCCGTGGCCCGCCGCTGCGGGGTGCCGGTGCGGGCAGGCCACAGCCACAACACTGCCTATGAGCACAACCTGGTGGGCCAGCTGGACCGGCTGATGAGTTCCCGCTTTGACCACGACCTGACCCACCGCTTTGCCTGCAGCCAGCGCGCCGGGGAGATGCTGTACGGCAAACACCCGTTCACCGTGCTGCCCAACGGCATTATGACCGATGTGTTCGCCCTCCACGATCCCGCCGCCCGCGCCGCCCTGCGTGCTGAGCTTGGCGTGCAGGAAGGCGAAATTCTGTTTGGCCATGTGGGCCGTTTTTGTGAGCAGAAAAACCATGCCGGGCTGCTGCGCATTTTTGCCGGGGTCAGCCGCCGCATGCCCAACGCCCGGCTGGTGCTGATCGGCACCGGCGAGCTGGTTGATTCCACCCGTGCCCTTGCCCAGGAGCTTAACCTGAGCGACCGGGTAATTTTTGCCGGGGTGCGCAAGGATATGGCCGCGCTGTACCACGCCATGGATGTATTTTTGCTGCCCAGTTTGTTTGAGGGGCTGCCCGTTGTGCTGGTGGAAGCCCAGGCCGCCGGCCTGCCCTGCTTTGTGGCCGATACGGTGGACCCCGGCGCGGCGTTTGCCGGCAACATCCACTACCTGCCCTTGCAGAATGAAGCCGCCTGGGCTGATTCCATTGCCGCGGCGGACCTGACCCGTGACCCCAACGCCCAGGCCAAAGCCATTGCCGCCGGATTTGATGTACACACCAGCGCGGGCATCCTGCAAAAATTTTACCTGGAGCAGACGCAGAAATATACAAAGGAGGTGCAGCCATGAGTGAAACCGAGCCCCAGTTCAAAGGCCCTGCCATTGCCGTGGTGGTGCCGGTACATAACGGCGCTGCGTTTTTGCAGCAGTGTCTGGCATCCCTGGCTGCGCAGACCTTTGGCGATTTCGCCTGTTTTGTGGTGGATGACGGTTCCACCGATGAAAGCGCCGAGCTTGCCGCTGCCTGGGAAAGCCGGGACGCCCGGTTTGTTGTGATCCACCAGCGCCAGAGCGGTGTTGCCGCCGCCCGCGCTGCCGGGGTGCGCGCGGGGCTGAACCTGAACGCCCGGTGGTTTGCCTTTTGCGATGCGGACGACTGCTACCACAAGCAGTTTTTGGATGCGCTGTACCGCGCTGCCCAAACCACCCGCTGCCAGATTGCCTGCTGCCGGTATGACTGCTTTACCGAGGATATTCCTCCGGAAAGCCCGCCGCCCAGCCAGACCACGGTGTTTCAGCCGCCCGCCCATCTGGATGCCCTGCTGCATGACCACCGGGTGGACTTTGGGCTGTGGAACAAGCTGTACGCCCACGAGCTGATCACCGCCGAGATCATGGACAACGGCCTTGCCTACAACGAAGACCTTGTGGCCAACTGGCAGATTTTCAGCGCGGCAGACGGCTGTGCCTATGTGGATTTTGCAGGCTACCATTACCGGCAGCACGCGG
>ENA-ORSC01002535-ORSC01002535.1-human-gut-metagenome-genome-assembly--contig:-NODE-2535-length-10886-cov-3.776013_pt1 | contig 10886 bp, 10 predicted proteins | sample MGYA00242178_ERZ509140 | MGnify/ENA primary metagenome ERZ509140 (study PRJEB26280, sample SAMEA2338681) | human gut metagenome | biome: human gut; feature: human-associated habitat; material: faeces... | reverse complement strand
ATTTTCACTATTAATAGCATTTTGCGCTCTTTGATATGAATTATATTGGTATAATATAACACATAAAATTACTACAATTATTGCTAAAAATAGAGGAGTTACCAATAACCATAAACTATAAAGAGCATATTCATATAATTCCTTATCGTCACTCTCTATAGCATCATGATTGATCAGCCACTCCACTATCTTACCTGTACAATATTTCATTTATTTATCCTTTTGAATCTATCCATTTTTTTAGGTTCTTTCGGCTGATAGATCAATCCACAGGATGTTGAATTTGCCTCTACCTTCAAAACTGTTTCTAACACTACTGCTACTTTTTTTGATACTTTCTCCACTGCTTCCTTTTTCATTTTCATCTTAATCTCCTTTTCTGATTTTATTTTCCTCCCCCCATATATATTATTTTACATATTTCCCCGCTTTTTTAAAGTACTCATGCTCCAATGGTCTTTATTTCGACCTATTTTGTCATAAATTCCTTATTCTTCTCTAAAAACAACATGTGTTACAGTATTTTTCTGTTATTTCTTCAAATTTTCCACTGTGATACAGATTTCCTCTGTTATAAATTCTTCTGTTTCGCTCATCCTATTGCTACAATACATACATAAGGGAGAAATTTAACAATGGACTATAATTATAATGAAATGGGCAATCGTATCAAGTTGCGTCGTCAGGAATTAAAGATAAAACAATACGAACTGGCCTCTTCTATTAATATTTCTGAGAATCATATGTCTTCCATCGAGCGTGGATGCGAAAAGCCCAGTATGGATAAATTTATCGCAATCTGCAGACATTTAAAAGTATCTCCGGACTATCTTGTCCTTGGGGAAATGCATCCCCATAATGTTCCCTTAAATATTCTGGATAAATTACAGCTATGCTCCGATGAAGATGTAGAATTAGTACAGGAATTCGTGGAGCTTCTCGTAAAGAGAAACTCAAAGAGCTATTTAAAGGATAAATAAAACCGATATTCCTACTCTTTTTTATGTCATTTCACTCTGGATACTTGCATTTCCTTTCTATTTCTATATAATAGAAAGTGCTTTTTCGGCAGGAGGTTTCTGCAAATGCAACTTATTATTTGTGATGATGACAAACTATTTATTCAAAAACTTCAACACTGTCTGCAGCTTTTCTTTAAGCAACATCGCCTAATACTTCCTAAAATTATCACTTTTACAAGCGGGGAAGAATTGCTATCCTATACCGGGAGCATTGATATTCTTTTTCTGGATATTGAAATGCCCGGAATGAACGGTATATATATTGGAAATGTCTTAAAAGAACGTAACAAAAATATTATTATATTCGTAGTCACCTCTTACTCTGAGTACCTTGATGAGGCGATGCGTTTCCATGTATTCCGCTACCTCTCCAAACCCTTAGAGAAGCAACGCCTGTTCCGTAATCTGAAGGATGCCCTTGCTGTATACCATACTTTGTCCCAGAAGATTGCCTTGGAAACAAAAGAAGAAACCCTGACCCTTCCTGTCAACGATATTATTCTTATTGAAACTCAAGGGCGAAAAATCATTGTCCATACCTCCAAAAAAGATTATGAATCTATTCACAGTATACAATACTGGATTGAGATCCTTCCTAAAAATTGTTTTATTCAATCTCATCGCAGTTTTATTGTGAATTTGAAGCATGTAAGTAATTTTAATCATGACATAATTTATCTAGAGGACGGACAATTTACTGCCTATCTGACTAAGCGGAAATATACGGAATTTAAAAATGCCTATTTATTATATTTAGAAAGCAGGGCGTGACTATGGAAACATTTATTGTTTTTTTCTTATCCTATTTCATAGAAGCAATTATATTCTGGGCTTATTCCGATACGTTTTTTCCAGCCAAATTTTCTCCCCAAATCCGCGCCGCTTTCCTAAGCGCTTCATATGCCATCCTTCTGGGCTTTTCTTTTCTGAAACTAACCGGATTAAATTTAATTTTATACACTCTGATCAACTTCCTTCTTCTATATCTCCTCCATAGGACAAAATGGTATACGGCATGTTTCCATGCTATTATCCTCTCTGCCCTGATGGCAGCGTGTGAAATTCTGCCGATTGGTATCCTCAGTGTTTTCACCCCAACTTTTTTACATCATTATGATATTTTCCCTTATTCGCTCATTTTTGTAATTTTCAGCAAAGGGCTGTTTTTTATTGCTGCTTATCTTCTTATCTTTTTCTTTAAAAAGGAAACATATCATCCCCAAAAAGATTGGCATAGCTTATTGCTCCTATTTACTCCGGTTGCAACAATATTTACCTTAGCTACCTTAATTAAGGTTGGAGAGTATATCTCTTTACCTTCCTCCATCAATATTCTGGTCTCTATCAGCGCCATATTACTGCTAATCAGCAATATTTTTGCTTTCGGCATCAACCAGTATACACAAAAGAAAGGCGCACAGTATACAGATATGCAGCTTCTATTGCAAAAAGAATCCGACACCGCTGCCTATTATAAAATGCTCTTATCCCAGCATGAGAGCCAGCGTATTTTGATCCATGACATGAAAAAGCACCTGCAGTCCCTTGAGATTTTGAATTCTGCCAAAGAATATGAAAAAATTGACACCTACATCCATACCCTTTTACAGTCCTCAGATTTGACAGAAAGCGCCCGTGTTTGCGACCACCATATGCTGAACGTAATTCTTTCCCGTTATCAACGTCAATGTCAGGAAAAACATATCACTTTCCATACGGATATCCGCAGCGGTGTCCTGCGCCATCTCCCGGATGCTGATCTTACTGCTATTTTTTGCAATATTTTAGATAATGCTTTAGAGTCTGCATCCAAAACCGATCATGCCCTGATTGAACTGAATGTACATCGAAAAGAACATACTCCTTTTGCCGTTATTACTATGATAAACTCCTGCCGTACAGATCCTTTTACTGCACATAACCATCAACTGATAACTTCCAAAAAAGAGCCTTCTTCGCATGGATTTGGTTTGAAAAGTGTTCGCCGGATTGTAGAGCGTTATGAAGGCAGCATGAATCTCTATTATGACGAAAAGGATTTGCTTTTCCATACGATCATCCTGCTAAGGCAGCCCTATCCCTCCACCCCCTTTTCGTAATGCGAATTCCTTTTTACAGAATATCCTCGAGGATGTTTTTCGAACACTTTTTCATACAAATCCGGCGTTGCTCTTTCCTTATTCCAAATTTCCCACCCTGTTCTTTTTGACTAAATGTGCCCCGCATGCTCGTGACTTTAGTCGTGAGTAATGGGCACCTCTTTTTTGCATATAATCGAATATATGTTTGCATTTCTAATTGCATATGGTATAATATAAATATGAATAATACATTAGAAATACAGATTCCATCAAATATAACATATGGTCGAGGATATGCCTATTGCCTTCAGTATCATATTGTATGGGCTACGAAATACAGGAAGGCAGTTCTCTGCGGCAGTATTGAAACAGATCTGAAGGATCTGCTTCTAAAATATGCCGCAGAGCAGGATATCAAAATCTGTGCAATGGAAGTGATGCCGGATCACGTTCATCTGCTTGTTGAGACAAAGCCACAGTGCAAGCCTTCCGATGCGGTTAAGGTTTTAAAAGGCAGTACGGCCTGGCATCTTTTTAAGCTGCATCCTGAATTAAAACAGCAGCTGTGGGGTGGGAATTTATGGAATCCATCTTATTTCATTGCAACGGTCAGTGACCGTACTGCCGAACAGATTCATGCATATATCGCCGGACAGAAAACCAAAGACAGGAAGCCCGGCAGGCCAAAACGCTCATAGAAAGGAGGCATTGCGGTGAAAATTACGTCATCTTACAAAGTACAGATTAAACAGTATCGTCATATTTTCGATGACACTGTACGTATCTACCGCGATGCTGTGGATTTCCTGATTTCAGTATGCCTGGAAAACTGGAATGAGATTTCTGCCTTGGATGGGATGCTCCTTAGAAAAAGCTATGTGGAGAACCTAATCCATAAGACGAAGGAGCATCCGCATCCAAAGTATGAGTTTGATGCTGTATTTTATAAATTTCCATCTTATTTAAGACGGGATGCCATCGCCTGTGCCATTGGGAAAGTATCTTCTCACAAGTCAAGCCTTTCAAACTGGGAGGCTTCTGATATGACAACTCGCGGAGCAGAACCTGGCATCCCGAAAGCCGGTTTTGAGTTTCCGTGCATGTATAAGACTGTCATGTATCAAAGGACAGATGAATACAGCTGCAAAGTGAAAGTATGGATCCGTAATACATGGGACTGGATCTCTTTGCAGCTGCGGAAATCAGATGTCGATTACATCCGCCGGCACTGCGCTGATCGAAAAGAATGCGCTCCTGTCCTCCAGAAACGAGGGAAACGTTGGTTTCTGCGTTTCTGTTTTGAGGAGCAGCAGACTCTCTCCGATACAGATGTCTTCGATCAGCGGATTGTAGCTGTAGATCTTGGACTCAACCACTGCTGCGTATGTTCCGTTATGCGTTCAGACGGCACGATCATCGGAAGGCATTTTCTTCGCCTTCCGGAAGAATACGACTGTCTGAAACGCAAAACGGACCATATACGCAGAGCGCAAAGCCATGGATCACGCCGCGTCGGACGGCTGTGGCGGTTTGCCAATGGCGTCAATGATGCCATTGCCGTGAAGACAGCACAGTTTATTATCGACATTGCTGTTCTATATCAGGCAGATGTAATTGTTATGGAACATCTTAATTTCCAGAACACTACTGATAAGACAAGCAAGCGCAAGAAGAAGTCCCGCAGCATGAGACTGCATTTATGGAAAGCGCAAACGGTGCAGGACATTGTCGAAAACAAGGCGCACCGCCTTGGCATTCATATCGCAAGAGTCTGTGCATGGGGGACTTCGCGCCTTGCTTTCGATGGATCTGGTAAAGTCCTGCGCGGAAAAGATTCAACCAAAACAAACAATAATTACAGTCTTTGCGAATTTCAGAATGGAAAGATTTACCATTGTGATCTGAACGCCAGCTATAACATTGGCGCACGGTATTTTATCCGTGAAATCAGAAAGTCCATTCCGGTAACGGAATGGCAGTGCATTGCGGCAAAAGTTCCGGAATGTATGAAGAGAAGCACCTGCACACTGTCCACTCTACGTAACCTTTGCTCCGCCCTGTATGAGCCATCATACAACGGCACGGCAATTGCCTGAGGGGTGGTCAGCGAGTCTATATCACTATGAAATGTGGTATGGAAGCACGCAACTTTAGTCGTGTGAGGCTTCACTTTCTTTAGCAGGGCATATCCCACCAGGCAGGCAGCAAGCTCTGTGATCAGGAACGCCCACCAGATCAGCGAAACGTCTGCCTGTCCGTTTCTGACAAACACGGAAAAAATACCAGCCAGCGGCAATAGGATCACAAACTGTCTGAGCAGAGAAATCACCAGGGACTCTGCACCGCTTTCCAATGCCTGGTAGATTCCCTGATATGCCACATTGATTCCCGCAAAGAGAAAGCTGATCGAAATGATCCGCATCGCTCCAATGAAATACGCTCTCGACTGTCCGGCATTGAACAGCGAAGCAAACGCGCCCGGGAAAATTTCCGTAATTGCTGTTCCGATTATCATGAGCACAGCCGTATAAAGCAGACCATATTTCATTCCGTCCTGAACCCTCTTCTTGCTTCCCATTCCATATGCAAACGCTATGATCGGCGTGATCGCGTCCCTCAGTCCGAATGCCAGAAACAGCACAAACTGCTGGACTTTATAAAACAGTCCGTATGCGGTCTGAGCGGAGGGATTGAATTTTAAAATCAGGTTCATCACATAAACCATGACAGACATCAGTGCCTGTGCAAGGATTTCCGGAAGCCCGATTGCGTAGATCTCTTTTAAGTTTCCTCCTTTTTTCGCACAAAAAAACGAGCAGCAAAACTGGATTTACGCAATTTTGCTACTCGTTCGTAAGCTATTATATTTCTGATTTTTGAAAAAGTCAAACAAAAATCTTTTACCAGACACCTTCAGGAAATCTTTTTGCGGTAATGCAGATTTCTCCATTTTAAAAAATGCTTCCAGCTGCACAGAGACTGTTTTTCAAATCTTCCCGATATCCAACCTCGCCCTCCCGCAGGGAATTGACGGTCACACAGCTGCTTTCCGGATGCCCGGTCGCATGGATGATCTTTCCATTTCCCAGATAAATCGCCACATGTCCCGGGAAAAAAAGCAAATCACCCGGTTTGGCCTGTTCTATCGGGATTTCATGAACCGGATAACCTTCTTTGATCGCTGCATCCCGCCAGATCAGGATTCCATTTCGAAAATAGCTCATAAACGCAAGACCGGAGCAGTCAATTCCACATGCTGTTTTTCCGCCCCAGCGGTACTGCGTCCCGAGATAGGAATACGCAGTCTGCACGATGCTTTCCCGGAAAGTTTCTTCCGGCCGCTGCAGTGCCCATTTTCTCCACCGCTCCTGTCCCTGGCACGATTCCAGAAAACGGCTCCGCATGTATCCTTTCCTAAGACCGCCCATTCCATCCGGTAAAAAGACGCGTCGCCAGCCCGGCTGCAGAAGGCAGTCTGCAGCGCTGCTATCGCCTGCTGCCGAATCTTTCTCTGCCCAAATCAGACTCCCGGCATACAGTGTCGTGATACGCCTTGCCTGCACCCGCTCCGCTTCCAGCACGTCCGCAATATTCTGGCAAACCTGAAAAAGCTGCATGGCACAACCGGAGTTTTGTGTATCATAGCATGCGCCTGCACCGCCTACACTTTCCACGGACACATACTCTTCTGCCGCAATCCATCCCTCATATCCATAATGTGTCCGGATTTTATAAAAAGCGTTATTCTCTTCCAAAACCTCGTACTGCCATCCAAAGAGAATTTCATCTGCAACGCCGCCATTTTCCGGTGTACCCGCGCCAGGCTGCACGCCTGTAGGCTCTGCACCAACAGCTATACCACAGGCTGCATATGCAGGCGTTTCATACAACGTTATTACCGGTTTCTGGCAAATACCAGGCTTTCGCAACATTTCCTTTTCCCTCTTCTTTCTAGTTCATCGAAAAAACAGATAGGATAATACAATACAAAATTTATGCAATTCAGGCTTCCGGTATACGGAAAGCCTATATGCATCCGTCAACCTATCTGTGCGCATGCGGACGCTGGCTGCACAGCATCGCTTTCCGCGCAATGTATCAAAAGAAGCTGCTGCACATTCGTACAACAGCTTCTCCCACTCCTTGCAATAGAATGCTTCCAAAGCATACATCCTATATTTTTTATCTCATTCCAACTGTTACGATCTCAAAGCCTCTGACAGGAATTTCGTACCAGCCGTCTGCATTTGCAGTTTCGGGACGAACCTCTTCCTCCAGAATATTAGAGAAGTACAGGGTTTCAAAAGAAGCGTCCTTCTTGATGCGCAGAACGGTAGGTTCGCCGGAGCAGTTGACAAAACGTGCCATCCGATCGGTGCCTTCTGCTTTCTCCTTGAAGTTGGAGAACATCATGCGCTCGCCTTCCCAGGTCAGCCAGGATTTTTCAGTCGGCAGGGTTCCTGCATGAACCTTGGTCTGTGCAACTGTATAAGGTACCTGGAACTGATATGCGCTTCTGAAGCTGTTGCTTTCAACCAGATCCCCTGCAAAGAAGGTCATCTCGTACTCTGCGGTGATATGGCGCAGCTGCTGGGACAGCTCGGTGGGGAATACGCCCCAGTCGCCCAGTTCGCCGACACTGCGCAGGATGGTAACTGCCAGTGCATTCTTTTCCTCCGGAAGGATTTCATACTCATACAGACCGATGTTTGCAATGAGCATGCCGCCCTTTTCATCGTTTAAGCCCACAAAGCTCTGCTGATGCTCGCACTTGCAGGGATTCTCCCACAGCTTGCTGTGCTCGTTGGGACGGTTCACCACTTCAAATACGCTGTCTGCATAGTGGTGTGTGCAGGAAATTCCGGTCGGTGCTACCACGCGGATTCTGTGATCCTTTGCAGTGTTATCGAACTCGGTTACAAACCTCACGCTGCGGCTGTCTTTTTCCAGAGTAATTGTGGTGTGCAGAACGATCTGTGTCGTCTCACTGCTTCTGCCGCAGGTACGCTTCATGAATTCTACAAGACCTTCCTGCTCTTCCTTTAACTGATCGTCTGCGGAAACCGGAACGGTCAGCACATTGGTCACTTCCACGCTTGCCGCAAAATCGGTATTTTCCACCAGCTTGATTTCTGCCTTTGTGCCCTTTGTCACAATTGCAGGATTTCCTTTCGGGCAGAAGTAGATGTATTCGTTGCCCGCATCCAGGGTATCTTCAAAATATCCAAGACCTTCGTAGGTCTTTCCGGTCTGCTTGTCCAGAACATTCAACGTACCATCGTCGTTGATCGCAACCTTCAGGAATTCATTTTCCAGATGACGGTCATCGCTTGCGATGTTGCTGCCCTTTCCAGCTGTCCCAGCGGCTTCTGCAGGAACCAGCGCGTAGATACGGTATCCCAGTGCAGGCAGTTTTTCTGCAAAAAGAGAAACCTTCACCTGTCTTGCCATGTAAGGCTGACGGAACTTGTCATCCGGCAGGTCATAGCCGAATTTTACGTCTGCATCTTCTACCGTTGCTTTCTGTACATTGCCTTCACTGTCCACAACAACGTACTCCGGCAGCTCCCATGCCTTCATATCGCGGCGTCCGTCCCAGAGCCACTTGTTGTAGTCACGCTTTGCATCCAATACGACTGTCACCTTACCGGTGCGCTCGTCGCCAGTGGTGTTGAACACAACAAACGGAACTGCGTTTTCGCCATATTTTTCAAATACAGAAGTATCTGTCAGGTCTGCAACATAAGTAGAAGCATCCTCGGAAAGGGTATGGGCGACCTCGGTGGAACGGTCGAAACGGACTTCGATTTCTTTGTTGACCTGATCCACGCTGCAGCCGCAAATGCTGTCGTGGGGATGGTTCTGCATCAGGATCTTCCATGCATAGTTGAAACGGTCATGGGGATATTCCTTACCGTTTTCTGCTGCAAATACAGCCAGAGGCTCGGATACGCGCTCCAGTGCAACCTCGTTTCTGCGGTTCTGGCGCTTTAAGGTTACATGGGAGGAACAGGTATTGACCAGCGTATACCAGCCGTCTGTCTCCTGGCTGGTCAGCTCGCCTTTTACGGTAGAAAGCTTTTCACCTGCCTCTGCCTGAACCTTCTTGACATAATCTTCGAAGTTAGAATGAACAAACTCGATATCGGGATACAATCTGCGCGCGGTTTCAATTGCTGCGGAAAGATCCTTCTGAACCGGCTGATGGTCGCAGCCGTTCATGAACAGCAGCTCGTCTGTAGATGCGAACATCTCAGCCTTTGCAAGACGTTCCTCCCAGTATGCCTTTGCTTCTTTTTCATCCACCGGGATTTCCATACCGTTGCAGTACCAGTTTGCAAACAGGATACCCAGAAGCTTTGTGCCGTCGGGGGACTGCCACTGCATTTCAGAATAAGCGGATTCGTACTCGCCGCCTTCTTTTAATTCATTGTTAAAACCAACCGGCTTTACGCCGCGGCCAAACGCAACGGCTTCCATACCAGCCTGGGTCAGCAGCTGAGGCATCTGTCCCGCATTGCCGAATGCATCCGGGAAATAGCCAACCTTTGTCAGATTGCCGTAGGCCTTTGCTTCACGAATACCGGTCTGAAGGTTTCTGACATTTGCTTCACCGCTGGTTAAAAACTCATCCTGCAGGATGTAGAAGGGACCTACACGGAAATGTCCCTCTCTGACATGTCTTAACAGCTCTTCTCTTTTTTCCGGACGGATTTCCAGATAGTCGTCCAGCACGATGGTCTGACCATCCAAGTGGAAGCTGTAAAAGCCGGGATCTTTGTCAAACAGTTCCATGTTGGTGTCGATCAGATCCAGCAGCTTCATTTTATGCCGCTCTAACGGCAGATACCATTCTCTGTCCCAATGTGAATGAGGTACTACATGTACTTTTCTTTTCATTACAATCCTCCTAATGTTTTTAAAAAAGCAGGGGCAACCCGGCCCCTGCCCTAATAGTTTTGAAAGTTATTATTTAAAATTGATTTTAGTTTTTTTAATTACTTGATGTCTTCAAATGAGATGTCAATTTCGTCTATATCTACATCTTCTGAACCTGCTTCGCTCTTATCATTGAAATCTACGAAAAGTGTAGCAAGAATAGCTATAACGAATGCACCAACTAAGATACCTACAAGGTAAGCCCATCCGTGTGTTATTGATACGAATCCGTAAACACCACCTACTGGAGGGATATCACCCTTACCACCTAAGATAGCGATAACTGCTGCACCAATTGCTGCACCGAACATATTTACAGGAATTAAAATCTGTGGCTTAACAAGTGTAAATGGAATAGCACCTTCTGTGATTCCTACAAATCCCATAGCCCAGTTACTCTTACCTGTTTCTCTAAATTCAGCTGAGAATCTCTTCTTTTTGATTACTGTTGCAATAGCGTATGCTAAAGGTGGCATACAAATTGCTGCGTTGATGAATACGTTTGGCTGATAAATTCCTTCTGCCATTAATGCGTTTCCTGCCATCCAAGCTGACTTGTTGATAGGGCCACCCATATCACTGGCGATCATTGCACCAAGGATCATAGCCATTACTAACTGTGAGCTCTGGTTCTGGCACATTGAACTAATCCAATTTACTAACCATGTGTTAATTGCTGCAAGTGGTGTAGCAAGAATAACACCCATTATTATTGCAACAAAACCTGTCTTTAAAGATATAAATAATGGACTCCAATTTATTTTGCTTAATAATTCTAACATTATTCTACACTAAATCCGTACTTTGTAAATACAGCCTTTGCATCATCTGTCTGAAGATAATC
>ENA-ORSC01002530-ORSC01002530.1-human-gut-metagenome-genome-assembly--contig:-NODE-2530-length-10916-cov-5.110487_pt1 | contig 10916 bp, 12 predicted proteins | sample MGYA00242178_ERZ509140 | MGnify/ENA primary metagenome ERZ509140 (study PRJEB26280, sample SAMEA2338681) | human gut metagenome | biome: human gut; feature: human-associated habitat; material: faeces... | reverse complement strand
CCCTGTTTTTGTTTTATTCCCAGTTACAATTCAGCGCCGTTTGTCTCAATGACCCGCTTATACCAGTAGAAGCTATCTTTACGCTCACGGCTCAGGTCGCCGGTGCCATCATCGAACTTGTTGACGTAGATGAAGCCGTAACGCTTTGCCATCTCGCCGGTGGAGGCGGAAACGAGATCAATGCAGCCCCACGGGGTATAGCCCATCAGATCCACACCGTCCTTGACCGCCTCAGCCATCTGCTCGATGTGCCGGCGCAGGTAGTCGATACGATAGCTGTCGTGGATCTTGCCGTCCTCGCTCTTCACATCGTAAGCACCCAGACCGTTCTCCACCACCATCATAGGCAGGTGGTAACGGTCGTAGATCTCGTTGAGGGTGTAGCGCAGACCAATGGGGTCGATCTGCCAGCCCCAGTCGGAAGCCTTCAGGTAGGGGTTCTTCTTTCCGGCAACGATGTTGCCGCCCACATCTTCGGTATCCTTATGGGTGGTGATGCAGTTGGACATATAATAGCTGAAGGTGTAGAAGTCCACCGTGCCTTCTTTCAGGATGTCAGCGTCCTCGGGCTGCTGCAGGATGGTGATGCCGTTCTCGGCGAACCAGCGCTTCATATAGCTGGGATACTCGCCGCGCACCTGCACATCGGAGCAGAACCAGTTGGTAATCTGCATCTTCTGCTGGTTGGCGATCACATCGGCAGGGTCACAGGTCAGCGGATAACTGGTGATGAAGCAGATCATGTTGCCCATCTTGAACTGGGGATAGTTGTCGTGGGCGTACTTGACCGCCTTGGCGCTGGCCACGAACTGGTGATGAAGTGCCTGAAAGCGCTCCTGCTTGTTGTCGGGCACATCGGCGGTGGAGCCTTCAAAGCCTTTGATCGTGCCGGTCTCGAGGATCGCGCCCATGGGCATGGTGCCGCAGTAATTGGGGTAGCCTAAGTAAATCTCATCATAAGCGTTCAGATTTGTGGGCAGATTCACAAGCTCCGGTCTGGCATTCTCCTGAAAATCCTTTCTGGCTTCTGCCACGCAGGTATTATAATCTGCCGCATAAGGTACCTTCTGCTCAATCTTAAACAGATCCGCTCCGGTGATCTGTGCGATCGTTTTTGCCGCTTTTTCGGTATTGCCGACTTTGATGTAGCGGTGCTGACCGCCAAAATAATTTTCGTCTGCTCTGGAATAAAATACTACTAATTTTGCCATTCTTTATCCTTCCTTTCTCTTTTTATTGCAACAGCCATGCGATCTCCTGCTTGTAAGGAGGAATCGTCTTCTTCGTTTCTCCCTCGGCGCAGAGCCAAGGGGTTTCCAAAATCTTCGGTACCCCTGCGAACCGCTCGTCATGAACGATCCGGTGCAGAGTCTCATAACCGATGGTGCCCTGCCCGATATTGGCATGGCGGTCCTTGTGGGCTCCTAAGGGATTGAGGCTGTCGTTCACATGGATCACCGCGATCTGGTCCAGTCCCAGCACACGGTCAAACTGCGCAAACACACCTTCGTAATCATTCACCAGATCATATCCGGCATCGTTCACATGGCAGGTGTCAAAGCATACCCTCAGTCTGTCCTTCCGCTCTACTTTGTCATAGATCTTGCGCAGCTCTTCGAAAGTTCTGCCGACCTCACTGCCCTTGCCTGCCATGGTTTCCAGTGCGATATTGACCTCACTGTCATCCGCATCAAGCACCCGATTCAGTCCCTTTGCGATCTGCTCCACGGAAGCTTCCACACCGGCGCTTAGAGAAGAACCCGGATGCAGTACCAGCACTTTACTGTGAAAAGCAGCGGTGCGCTTTACTTCTTTTGCGAGGAAATCCACACCGAAATCGAACATTTCCGGCTTCTCCATATTGCCTAAATTGATGATATAAGGGGCATGAATGATGATTTCCCGGATACCTGCTTTTTCGGCATAGGCAAGCCCCTCATCAAGTCTCAGTTCTCCGATTTCCTTGCGTCTCGTGTTCTGGGGTGCCCCGGTGTAGACCATCAGTGCATTGGCACCGTACTCTGCTGCCTCCTTCACAGAACCTAAGAACATTTCTTTTCCCGACATTCCCACATGGGAACCTAATAATATCTCTGACATGATCTCTCCTTATCCGGAAATTCTTTTTTCAAAATTTATCATCTCACAGCTATCAGTTTGGCACAATCGGGAAGGTTTTACAAGAGTTTTTATTATACCGCTCTATCTCCCATATTTCTTTCATTTTAAAAGATTCCACACTACATTTCTATAATGTGGAATCTTTCAATATAGAATATCTTTTAAAACATTTTACGGTAAAATTGTTAGCAACTCTTCAATTTTTTTAATGTGGTAATCTGCTTTGGCGTACGAATATGCTTCACCAGTTCCTACCGCCTGCATATTTCCAGCCTTTGCTGCATCAATACCCGCATAGGCATCTTCTACAACAATACATTCCTCCGGTTGCAAATCAAGGTACTCTGCCGCCTTTAAAAACACTTCGGGATCCGGCTTTGATTTTGAGATATTGGTACCATCTGATATTGCATCAAATGCCTCTTCAAGTGCCACTTTTTTCAAAATAATCTTAGCATTTCTACTGGATGAGCCCAGTGCTATTTTGTACCCTCTTTCATGTAAATCTGCCAACGTTTTTCGCACTGCATTGCTCACATCCGAAGGTACCATATTTTCAAGATAAATCCGTACCATACGATATTCCCAGCTGCTGAAAATACTCCTTAACTGCCATTATAGACCGGTTATATGTATAGATATCACTGTCAGAATCCACCCGTGCAAACGTTTCACTATCATAAACTGCCTGTTGCATTTACTGATATAAGTGAGAATACGATACCTCAATATTTTGCAGATATGCGGTTACGATATTGCTTTCCGCCCTTCTGTTCTTCCCCCGTACCCATTTCCGTCGATTCATCTTCTCATCCTTCTCTTTTCACTGACCAGAAAGGGGAACCTTTCCACCTTTCGGTTTCAAAGTTCCCCTATTCAGGATTATCTTATAAAATTCGTTCGTATATGGCTCTCTTCTTCCGGCAGTTTCAATCCCATTTTCAGTCCCAGGTTCTTGCAGTTAATGAGAAATGCCATATTGTTCCCAAGGGTTCGCATGGTCTGCAATCCCTCCAGATCCTGCCGCACGTCTTCCGGGCAGGCCCCGTGTACCATGTTCCAATACTGTGAAGTGACAATGGGCATCTGCATGAGACCGAAATACTTATTCATCTGGTCCCAGGTTACTGTGGTTCCCGCTCTTCTGGCCGAGATCACGGCCGCTGCCGGTTTCAGACGGAAGTGGCTGGCCGCCATTCAGATCCACATAAAAGACTCTGTCCATAAAAGAAGTCATGGCTCCTGTGGCACCCGCCCAGTGAACGGGAGGTCCGAATACGAATCCGTCATAATCTCCGGCGATCTCCAGGAATTCATTAACCGAATCCTGGAACACACATTTCCCTGTGCCCTGACATTTTTTACAGGCAATACAGCCACTCAATGCTTTATTACCAATCCAGAAAATGTCCGTATCCACTCCGTTATCATTTAATGCTCTGGACACCTCACACAATGCGGTGTAGGTGCATCCCTCTCTGTGGGGGCTGCCATTGATCAACAATACTTTCATTGTTGCGCTTTCCTCATTTCCTTATTCATTCAGATTCAGAGAAGCCACCCAGTCTGCCGCATCTGCATCGGATGCACCGGAGCTAAATCTGTGACCTTCCTGCCAGTCACCGGTCCCTGCCATCTCTTCCAGAAGATTGCCGCTGTCACCCAGTCCGGAAGATGAAGAGGTGCAGAACGGAATCACGGTCTTACCCGTAAAGTCATTGCCTTTGACAAAATTGTCTACCGGCCATGCTGCGATTCCCCACCAGATCGGATAGCCTGCATCTGTCAAGACTGGGACAAAAAAAATTTTATTTTTTTCTGTACATATTCTATCAAACCCTTACTGATTTTTAAAGTACAGAATAGTTTATTACTCTTAACCTTTTCGTTACTACCCATAGAAGAAGCCAGCAGCTTTTTCACTACTGGCTTTCTATATTACTCATTTTGTTTACTACACTGCATTTCGGATAAAGTTCTCACCCTTAAACACAACCTCTATGTCTTTGTCGTTGTAAATGAGCACCTTATCAATTATGTTAGAAAGTACATCTCCGTCATACTGCTCCAGCATACTATACTGGGTTAGCTGTTCTATCTTCTCCTCTGCGTCAGGCTCCTGATTTGCAACTTTCTCCTGCAAATCTGATATCTGATTCTCCAGATCAGCTAACAGCTCTTGGTTTGTTTTTCTTAGCTGCACATATTCTTCTTTTGTGTACTTTCCCTCTCTGTATGACTGATAACAAGAAACTGTGCTGTTTGATATTCTGTCATACTCCGCTTTAAGCTCACTAATCAAATACTCATCGCTTGTCACCTTCCTTTTATCCTTTGATGCCTTTTTAAGTTCTTCTTCCTGTATAAGTGTTCTACAGATTTCCTTTGTGATTTCCAGCACCTTGTCCTGTGCTTCTGACTTCAGCATAAAAATCTGCTGACATTCGCCAGTCCTTACCATCCTGCGTTTTGGACAGAGGAGCTTCGGTGTACATACTGCACTGGAATTCATCAGCTTTCTTCCACAATAGGGACAGATAAAAAGATTTTTCTTACGTTTCTTTGTACTCTTTTCAATCCCTCTGGCTTCAACCCGTAGCATTTTATTGACTTCATCAAACATTTCATCGCTTACTATTCTTGGTATTGCACCTTCTACAACAGACCAGTCCTCTTTATTTCGTTTGCGGACCTTCTTATTATCTCCAAAACCAACAGTTTCACATTTATTCTGGATCATTATTCCTTTGTACTGCTCATTCTGGACAATCGCTATAACTTCTGAATTATCCCACATATAATCCCCTTTATTATGAACCGGAACATAATTGATTCCATTCTTCCACTGGTTTTGAACTCTTGTCGGGATTTTTCTCTCATTTAATATGCGGGCAACCTCACTTGCATTATATCCTGCAATGATCAGTGAAAATATCTCCACAACAACCTTTGCAGCTTCTTCATCTATTATCAGCTTATGCTTATCGTCTGGATCTTTCTTGTATCCATAGCAGACAAATGATGCCGTGTATTCGCCGCTCAGATTTCTTGTCCTTCTGGCACTCTTTACCTTTCTTGATAAATCCATACTGTAAAGCTGGTAAATCAGATTCTTATAAGCTACATCCATTCCTCCGGTAACACCAAAGTTTCTGTCACTGTCATAATTATCGTTGACAGAAATAAACCTCATTCCCATTGCAGGGAATACAAACTCCAGATAGTTGCCTACTTCAAGGTAATCCCTTCCAAATCGTGAAAAGTCTTTTACTATGATACATTCAAATCTTCCAAGCTCTGCGTCCTGTATGAGCCTTTGGAATTCTGCCCTGTTATTGAACATTGTTCCCGAATATCCGTCATCAAAGTATTCCAGTACCTCAAAACCTGCAAATTCCTCTGTTTTCTTGATATACGCATACAAGAGTTTTCTCTGTCCTGTAATACTGTTACTTTCGTCTTTTGTTCCTTCTTTTACCTCCTCATCCGCATCCGAGAGACGGATATAAAAGGCTAATTTTCTTTTCTCAGCCATTATCCTGCCTCTCTTTCCATATTCAGTTCTGCGAATTTTTTCAGTTCATCTTCATAGTTCAAAACGATCTCAAGATTCTTGTTTTCGTATATGCGTACCTGTGCAACAAACAAATCGACCATTTCCTGCGTCAACTTGCGTTTTCCTTTAAAACGGAGCATTTCAGCTTTTAACTGGGCAACGGTCTTTTCAGCACTTTCATACTGACTTGCCGCCTGCCTGTATTCATCAGCCTGTATCTTCAATTTCTCAATACGCTGTGAATACTCCCTGTTCAGTTGCAGATATTCCTTTTCATCAAGCAAATCTTCCGTGTAATCAGCATACAGACCGCTCTTTAATTCCATAAGTCTGTCCATTTCCTTGACACACTTATTCACAGCTTCCGTATATACCTGTTCCTGTCTGATTACACTGCTGTCATTGTGATGTTCCTTTAATATTTTTTCCCTGTCAATAAAGACCTGTATCTGCTCCTTTATAACAGCAAGCACCGCTGCATATATATCGTCTACCTTTACAGGCAGGCAGTTGCAACTGTCCTTTCCATATCTTTTTCTATGCGTACACATATAAACCTTTCCATATTTCTCAGGGTGGATATGGATACTGCTTCCACAACAGCCGCAGGTGATTTTGCCTTTCAGCATATTCACGGTCTGCTTTTTTGCTGGCTTTATTACCTTTCTTTTGTTCTTCTGCACCGCATAGAACTGTTCCTTTGTGATAAGTGCAATATGATGATTTTCAAAAACATACCACTCATCTTTATTGGTAGTATGCCTCTTTTCGTGTCTGTACAAGCATACCCTGTCTTTACCTGTCACATATCTTCCAATATAGACTTCATTCTTTAAAATCTGTGACAATGTATCAACAGTCCACTTAACTCCACGCAGCTTTTCAAGTTTCTCTATATTATGCCTTACTTTGTACTGGGCAGGTGTAAGGATATGCTTCGCATTCAGTTCTGCCGCTATCACAGAATGCAGTGTACCTTTTTCTGCCTCATTAAAAATCCACCTTACAACATCTGCGGCTTCCTTATCCTCAACCATTACCCTGACTTTGTTTTCATCAAGAACCACCTTATACCCATAAGTCACTCTGCCAACTGGAATACCTTTTTCCATCGCTTCCTGCTTACTGGAAGATATTTTCTTTGAAATATCCTTAGCATACAGATCATTGGCTATATTCGTGACCGCAACCATAAGGTCTGCGTCTTTCTTTGAGGAATCATAATTATCCGTAATCGCTACAAAGCGGATATTCATCATCGGGAATACACGCTCTACCAGATTGCCCGTTTCAATGTAATCTCTACCCAAGCGGGACAAATCCTTTACGACAATGCAGTTGATCCTTCCTGCCCTCATATCTGACATCATACGCTCAAATTCCGGTCTGTCGAATGTTGTACCGGAAATTTCATCATCCATATAGATGTCATGGATTTCCATATCCATCTGCTGATCCACAAAGTTCTTAATGAGATTTCTCTGATTGATCAGGGTTTTTCTGTCTCTCGTTTCATCTTTTTCCGCAGACAATCTCACATATATGGCAGTTTTATACACTTTGGATAATACATTCAGTGTATCCGGTGATTGTTTCGGCTGTGTTCTTGACTTCCTTGCCATTTAGACCACCAGCCTTTCCGTATCCTGCTGTTTTTCCAGCTCCCCGGCTCTTGCAACGATTTTCCTGTATTCATCGTCACAATCCAGTACGATTTCTATATCACCGCCCTCATATACCTTTACGGACTGTATAAGGCTCACTACCACATTACGGGTAAGAGAAGGCATTGTTTTCCATTTCCTGTGTTCTTCCAGCCACTCGGTATCTCTTTCAATTCCGGCAGCAATGTTTTCTGCTTCTTTCTGTAACCTGTCGATTGCCTTTTCCGCTTCAGACCTTTTTACTTCAAAGCTCTCCTTGATAATCGCAAAGTCTGATTTATCAACGATTCCATCTTTGTAGTCCTCATAAAGTGAAACAAGCATCTGATTATATTTGGTTATCTCTTTCTCTTTTGCACTGATCCTCTCTTTTGTCTTTTTCTGGTCTATTCTGAAATTGGCATTGTTGCCAGCTTCCTTTATCACTTCATCAGCGTCCAGAAGTGTTGCTGTCATTTCCCTCAAGGTATCAAATACACGGCTTTCCAAGTCTGCCTCTTTTATCCTGTGGGAGCTGCACTTCTTATTCTTCTTGTTATTGGAACACATATAGTAAACATACTTTTTCCCATTTACCGTAGACACCTTTCGTGTCATAAGTGCTCCACAATCGGCACATACTGCTATTCCGGATAAAAGATAGATAGAGTCTTTCCCCGGTGCCATTCTCATATCCACTGACAACAGACGCTGTACAATCTGGAATGTTCTTAAAGATACCAGTGCCTCGTGATTGTTGTGGCATACTGCCCATTTCTCCTGTGGCTTTAATATCCTTGTTTTAACCTTATGGTTAGGTGTTGTGATTTTGCCCTGTACAAGCGTTCCTGTATAAATAATATTCGTTGCAATACGCCTTACAGCAACAGGAGTCCACAACAGCTCGTCTTTCTTCTGAAATGCTGTCTTATAATTCTCTCCCTTGCTGAGCTTATATGCCATAGGTGAGAGAATACCAAGAGCATTCAGCTTGTCACTTATGGCATCAAGGCTCATTCCGTTCTTTATCCAGTGGAAAATATCCTGAACCACCGGACCAGCATATTCGTCAGGAACAATCACATTATGGTCAATCTCAGATTTCTTGTAGCCATAGACACAGTAATTTCCTACAAATTCTCCGTTCTGTCTCTTTGTTTCAAGGTGGCTTCGGATTTTTATGGAAATATCCCTGCAATAAGCGTCATTGATAAGATTCTTAAACGGAATGATTATCTCGTTTCCCTGTGCCTGTGTATCTGCACTGTCATAGGCATCATTGATCGCTATAAATCGTATCCCCATTGCAGGAAACATCCGCTCAATGTATCTCCCTGCGTCGATATACTCTCTTGCAAACCTCGAAAGATCTTTTACAACGATACAGTCTATAATACCGTCTTTCACATCCTGCATCATAAGTTTAAATGCCGGACGGTCAAAAGTTGCCCCTGAATAGCCGTCATCCTCACGGATTGATACTATTTCAATATCTTCTTTGTCTTTTAAATAATTAAGTATCAGGGATTTCTGATTTGAGATACTGTTACTTTCAGCTTTTCTCACATCATCAAGATCGCCATCTTCCTTAGATAATCTAACATAGATGGCTGCTCTGTAAATTCTTTTAGAATTGTTCATGTCCACCACTCCTTCGATTTTCTAAGTTAGAAGTCCCAAATCAAGAGGAATGGAAACATAAATATGAAATTGATACCCTTTCGGGTTAGATGTCCTTATTTGTCTGTAATGATATCACAAATCCATCTGAATTTCCACCCCTAATTTTGGCTGACTGCTCTATACATTGGCAAGCATAGCAATATAATTGTCTTTCAGGCTTTCCCCGTTATCAGAAAATGAAATCTTAATTTTGCTCTTTCCTGATCTGCGGAAATACGGATTACCTGTCTTTGCAATCATTCCCGCAACCTTCTTTTCCACAGGCATTCCGTCAGCGTACTTTATGCTGTTTACTTCCACCAATGTATCAATATCCACATCTTCTAATCTCTGTGCCGATATTTTGTCCAACTGTTCAACTGTCATCCTATCCCTCCAATCAAATTAAGCCACCAGATATGCTGACGGCTATGTAACACCGGAGCTTTCGCCCCGGCTGGAATTTATGCGATTGGATTATTATGTTTTGTACTCATACCCAACTGGATCTGCATACCTTTTGTTATCTGTCTTAACTGGTTTTTGCTTACTTTCCCGATTTTTTCTATCAGGTCCGTATCTTTCACATCACATAACTGCTCACACTGAGCGATACTGTTCGTTCTTAATCCAACAGCCTTAAACGAACTGATAAAAATATGTGTTGGCAGATATGTCTTTTTATGAATCTTACTTGTAAGCGGTACTGCATGGAATACCGTGCTATGTCTGTTTGCACTGTCATTGCTCACAATCACTACTGGTCTGATACCGTGCAGCTTGTGGTCATTCTCATCTTCCGGTACTCCAAAATCAACCATCCAGATATCGCCCCGTCTTATTTCACTCATAATATTCACTTCCTTGTCTGTCAACTGGTATTTCCTGCCCACGGATATATTCGACAGCTTCCTGTTCCGTAGGGCAGGCAACAACTCTGTCTCCTTTCCCATCAAACACCACGGTTTCTGATGAAAATGTCACTATGCTTAATTCCTTTTTATCCGGCATTATCCTCCTCAAACGAGATGAGAGCAGGTTCATAGCCCCTGCTCTCGTCATTAATACTGATACCGTGCTCCGCTGCAAGCTCCATAATACCCTTTACCACATCTTTGTCCGATGAAATATCATAGATACTGCTTACCAGAATACTGATAATGGAATCTCTTTCGATATAAAATTTAAGTCTTTCCACAGACTTCGTATCTTTAAAGATTGTTTCTACAATCTCAAAATCCGCTTTCTTAGCATATGCTTCTATCCTGTCTGCGGCTCTGTCGGCATTCCTGCCTACACAGATAACACAACACTTACTCATAAAACCTCCTATCTGTCGGCTCTGAGACGTCTGAAAAATACTGCCATAAAATCAGCAAGTGAAACAATACCGTTATCTTCCTTTTTCCCTGCCTGCTCCATCTTCTGATAATATCCAGCCATATCATCGTTTGCTGTCTCAACCGTAATGCCGTGCTCTCCGAGCATAATGATGTTATCCATAATTGTTTCTTCACAATCACCGACCATATCACTCATAAGAGTAACAACCACATCAACATCTTCCACCTCTGCCATACCGACAAAGGCAAACTTCATAGGAAATGTCATTCCCTCCGGTCTTGCGTTCTCTGAAATGACTGCAACCACCTCATATCCATTCACAGTGCAATACTCCTCAAGAACCTGCATTACCATCTGATCCGCTGCCTCATTTCCTGTTGCTCCAAAATATATAACTGCTTTATTCATTTTAAAATCTCCATTCCTGTTTTTATTTTGATTTGATATCCTGTGCACACTTTATCTCCTCACATAAACTGACCTGCCAATGCTCTCTGCACTTATAAGCCCCGTTGTTGTCTGCTGGTTACTGCACATCAGTTTGTGTGGGAAGATAAAATACTATCTTCCCGGTTTCTTAACCATCCCCG
>ENA-ORSC01002529-ORSC01002529.1-human-gut-metagenome-genome-assembly--contig:-NODE-2529-length-10928-cov-3.883381_pt1 | contig 10928 bp, 6 predicted proteins | sample MGYA00242178_ERZ509140 | MGnify/ENA primary metagenome ERZ509140 (study PRJEB26280, sample SAMEA2338681) | human gut metagenome | biome: human gut; feature: human-associated habitat; material: faeces... | reverse complement strand
TCAGCGGACATGCAGGTGCAGACGGAAACTGCGTACAGGTTCTTGTTGACCAGAGTCTTCTCGTGACGGAAGAGGACAGTCTCGCCGCCCAGCTTGTGATCGCCGACGGTGATGGTCTTCATGGGAGGCGCGGTCTGCTCGTTGAGCATCGCCTTTGCGTCGTCAGAGAAGTAGGGGCACTTGTCGATGGACACAGCGCCCTGCGCCACCTTCATGCAGAATGCCATACAGGTGGGGCTGCCGCACTCCTTACAGTTCTTCTTAGGAGACAGCTTAAAAATGTCAAGACCTTTCAAAGCCATTGTATGTATCCTCCTTCCGATTACACGAGATCCGTGATGAACTTCTTGATGGTGGCAACGGCTGCGGGATGACGCATGATGACAGCGTCAGCGCCGCCGGTCAGGTTGGCAGCGGCGGTGGAGACTTCCATCCCGATCGCGCGCTCTTCCCGGCTGCCCCATTCGGGCTCATCTTCTTCGGAAGCGGTGGATTCCTTCACGGCCCAGGCGTCGGGAGACACGGGGGACATGATGGGCATCTGCAGGTCGGCATCGGACTGCGCCAGAGCGGCCAGACGGACACGGTCCAGAGTGGAGGCCACGTACTCGAAGCCGTAGCCCACGGCGGCAGTGCCGATGTTCATGACGATGTTCTCAGGGTTGATGGAGAGGCCCTTGAGCATGATGTTCAGCTGCTTGGCGAGGTTGATGTCGTCAGCGGTCTCAGCGCCGACCTTCTGGCCGTAAGCCAGAGCGACGGAAGCACCGACGGTCTTGTAGTCCTCGTTCCGGGCGGACAGAACCAGAATGTTCTTGCCCTGCAGCGCCTCAGCGATCTTGCTGAACAGCTCGCCGTCCTTCTCGATGTTCTTGCAGCCCATGACCACGATGGGCATGGTAGTCGCCCCGGCGACAGCCTTGGCGTCGGCCACACAGTCGGCAACGGAGCGGTTGGCGCCGTTGGGGTCTGCGGACTCGAAGTGCAGGCACAGGAAATCAGCGCCGGGCATGGTCTCCGCCTTCTTGGCAAAGTCAACCATGGTGGTGCAGCCGGCGTAGAACTCCTTCAGAGCGGGAGCATCCCACTGTGTTGCCAGATCGGAAATTTCAATACCGATCTTGGGCGCGTGTTCGATGGCAGCATCGAAGGTGTAAAACGGCATCACGTTCTGACCGCCGATGACGATTGCCTTGTCACCGGTGCCCAGCGTCACGGCATTGATCTTGCCGCTGAAGGGTGCCGTTTTAGGAGTGAAAGCCATAATTTGTAATCCCCCTTGATATATTTTCCACACGCGGGGCGGAAACCGCCCGGCGCAATTATGGATGTGTTTCTGCCGCGGAATGCCGCCCGGCATCCTGCGGGTTTACCGGCTCACAGGCCGATAGACTGCATAATTCCCCGCAGCGCGACCTTCATGGGGTCGGTGTCCGGGAGCTTCGCGGACGGATTGCCGTCGCAGTCGCAGCGGTAGACCGCCTCGTCGTGAGGCAGAACGCCGAAGAGCTTGAGACCGTGCTTTTCGATCTCGGCACGGACGCCGTCGTCCAGCTTTCCGTCCGGCGCGCGGTTGATGATCAGGCCCATCTGTCCGGGGTTTAAGCCCATCTCGTCGATCATTTCGGCGATTCTCGCCACGGCCTGAACGCCCCGGCGGGAGCAGTCGGAAATCAGAAGCATGGTGTCCACATGGGGAAGCGTCCCCCGGGCGATATGCTCCAGCCCCGCCTCGTTGTCCATGACCACGTAGGAATAGTTGGGCAGATACTTGCCAAGCTGAGATTGCAGCACGCCGTTGACATAGCAGTAGCAGCCCTTGCCCTGGGTGCGTCCCATGACCAGCATGTCGAAATCGTCGTCCTCGATCAGGGCGTCGCCGAACTTCATTTCCGCGTAGTCCGCCTTGGTCATGCCCTTGGGAATGGTGCCTTTCAGCTCTGCCTGTGCCATTTCCTCCCGGATCTGGCCGAGAGAGGTCTCCACCTCCACGCCCAGAACTTCGTTCAGGTTGGAATTGGCATCGGCATCCACCACAAGGACGGGGCCGCGCTTCTTTGCGCACAGGTAGTCGATGATCATGCCGCAGGTAGTGGTTTTGCCCACACCACCCTTTCCGGCAACGGCAATGGTATGAGGTGCCATAGTCTGGTTCTCCTTAAAAGTGATTTTGCGTAACGCTGGTTCGGAGCGCAGCCCCTCCCGCGTTTTCTCCCTTCCGGCGAAAGCGGAAAAGGAGCGGCCGACAGGTCGGAATTTCGTCCATACAGGCCGCGTCACCACGCGCACTCATGGCTCGGGAGCCGTTTTTGACTGCGGATGGTGACTTTGCCCTACGGGCGCACTTCGCCCATATCGGTACTAACTTATCGTATCACATATGCCATCTAAATTCAACCCATAATTTGCGAAATTTTTTCAGAAAACTTGCCCAACTCTCATTTATCCGACGGCTGCAAGTGGATATTTTTGTCACACCGGCGTGAACACGTACTTCTGGATCAGCCCGTCCACCACCGCGTGGATGGTCACACTGCCGCCCGCGCCTTTTTCCGTGGAAAATTCCACGGTTTTCCCCTTCAGGCGGCCCCGCAGATATTCCTCCGGGTCGTCGCATTCCACATCCTCAAAGAAGACGTCCCGCATCTGGTTGTTGCGGCAAAGGTTCTTGATCTCGTAAACCAGCTCGTATTCTGCCATAAGCGCTTCTCCTTACAAATCACGGCTCTACCCGGCATTTTGCCGGGCTGTCCTTTTTCCTTAATATAGCACATCTGATGCTTTTCCTCAACCGGGATTCCCTTTTCCGACAAAAAATGGTTGCTTTTTTCCGGCGGCTCTGCTATAATGCACCTGTACGCAGGATTCGTACATCGGTAGTACAACAGCTTCCCAAGCTGTGAAGGCGGGTTCGACTCCCGTATCCTGCTCCAAAATAGCAGCACGCCCTGCCTTGATCGGCAGGGCGTGCTGCTTTATTTATTGTACATAGCTTGCAGAACTCCGACACGCTTAGGGCAACGCCGCAATGGGGACACGGTTCCCTTACTTGCGGAAAGGAATCGAGCTTCCGGATTGTGACATATCCTCTCGCGAAGAAAATACTGTCAAATTACAGAGAAATTGAGGCGCCTTGTGTAAAAGGGTGGGGAATATTGCTTGTTACAGGGTATTGACGAATCCGGTAAAATACACTATACTAGTCTTAAAAGATATCACTGCTTTGGTAAAACTGCTCATTCCCGGCTTTCCCTTTCGCAGTTTTCAGTAACTGACACTGCGGGTGAGCCTTTTCTCTTCTCTAAATCCGGGCATTTCCGATACGTCCTCCAGAATCTCCTGCGCAGAAGCGCACGGGTGGCGGGAATGCTTCGTCTTATTTCCGGAGGTGGGAAATAATTAACAAAAATAAAGCTGAAAATTCGTTAATTCTGACACACAATATTCGACGATCAATGGTTGCATTTACGTGTTAAACGTGATATCATCTGTATTAAGAGATTGGAAACGATTCCAATTCCCGTATATCACCGGGAATCAGGTCTTTTAGCTACATTGTGGGAATGACAGGCAGGAAAATGACCGCTGCTTTTTTCTGCTTTCAGCCGTAAGCGCAGATTGGAGGGAAGTCGGATGACGGATAAGGAACTGAGACGGTTAAGCCGGAGCGAGCTGCTGGAAATGCTGATTGCGCAGACGGAAGAAAACCGTCAATTGAAAATCAGGCTGGAGCGTGCGGAGGCGCAGCTCCGGGATCGCAGAATAGCGGTTGAAAAAGCCGGTTCCCTTGCGGAGGCGGCGCTGCAGCTGAATCGTGTATTTGAGGCCGCGGACAAAGCCGCGCAGCAATATCTGGAAAACGTGCGTCTTATGTCGGAAAAGGGAAGCGGAGAGTTATGAAGTCGAAATCGTGGAAATCTCCCGAGCCCCCGACTCTGGAACAGCTGGAGGCGGAGCTTGGCAGAGAAAAATACAAACGGCGGTATAAACGCGTTCTTCGCAGCACCGTCTATACGCTTGTGGTTGTTGCGGCTGTAGCCGTGCTGGTTGCTACCATCTGGATGCCCGTGCTGCAGATCTACGGGTCTTCCATGACGCCCACGCTGAATGAGGGGGATATTGTCCTCTCCGTCAAGGGCTCGGGCTTTGAACCCGGCGACCTGGTGGCGTTCTACCTGGGAAACAAGATTCTGGTGAAGCGCTGTATTGCCGGCCCCGGCCAATGGGTGGATATCGACGAAAACGGAAATGTATCCGTGGACGGAAGGCTGCTGGAGGAACCGTACCTGACGGAAAAAGCGCTTGGAGAATGTGACATTGCGCTGCCTTATCAGGTACCGGACAACCGTTACTTCTGTGTGGGCGATCACCGTTCCACCTCGGTGGATTCCCGCAGTACCGCGGTCGGCTGCATTTCCGATGAGCAAATCGTCGGAAGGATCGTATTCCGGGTCTGGCCTCTGCCGGACTTCGGCGCATTGAGATAGGAAGGATGGTGAAGGGATATATGAAGTATGATGTTCTGCGGGATGCGGAAAAATACACGAAGGTGCATAAGAGGAAGCGCCTCCGGCATCGGGTAGTGACCGTGCTTGCCGGTGTGGTGGTATTCTGTACCACCTATGCGCTGATTCTGCCGGCGATCACACTGGAAAAGCAATGTGACATCCCGGAGCACACCCACACGGACGCCTGCTATGCGCAGGTGACGTCGGTTGAGAAAAGGGTTCCCGTGTGCAGCGCGGAGACGCTGGAAATTCATCGGCACACGGCGGACTGCTATGATGCCGACGGAAATCCGACGTGCGGGTATGCCGATTTTGTGGTTCACAGCCATGATTCCCGCTGCTATGACGAAACCGGGAATCTCTGGTGTCCGCTTCCCGAGATTAAGGCACACCGGCACACTGCCGACTGCTATGCCCTGCCGGAAGAACATACCCACGCGGAGGGCTGCTATACGTCGGTGCGGGGCAATCTGGTCTGCGGGGAGCATGTCCATACGGATGCCTGCTACACCGAGACCGCCGTGCTTGCCTGCGGCCTGGAAGAATCCGAGGAACACCAGCATGACGAGAACTGCTATGAGACGTCCCGGGAACTGACCTGCGGAATCGACAGCGACCATAGTCATACCGATGCCTGCTATGAATGGGAGCAGGTTCTGAGCTGCGACCTGCCCACGGATTCGGCGGAAGACGCTCAGCCGGTGCTGGTCTGCACGAAACCGGAGATCGTGCTCCACCGTCACACGTCCGACTGCTTTGACGCTGACGGCAATCTGATATGCGGACAGACCCAGATTCTGGAGCATCGGCACTCCGACGCCTGCTTTGAGACGGTGGCGGAGCCGGTGGACACCGGGACGCTGACCTGCACCGATACGGCGCACGTGCATACCGCCCGGTGCTACGGCACCTGGGAGCTGGTCTGCGGACAGGAAGAACACACCCACAGCGAGGCTTGCAAGCCGGAAGAAACGGTATTCTGCGGCAAGGACGCTCATACCCACGGGGAAGCCTGTCGGGATGAAAACGGGGAGCTGGTCTGCGGGACGGAGGAGCACACCCACAGTCTTGCCTGTTACGCGGACCCCAACGCGGACGTGGAGACGGCGGAGCTATGGGAGCAGACCTTCGCGGGGGTGACGCTGACCGGGAATTGGCGGCAGGATACCCTTGCCATCGCCGAAACCCAGCTGGGCTATGCCGAGAGTACGAAAAACTACGTTGTCGCGGAGGGCGGCGAAACGGTTAAGGGCTACACCCGCTATGGCGCGTGGTGCGGGGAGCCTTACGGCGACTGGAACGTCATGTTCCTGACCTTCTGCCTGCATTACGCCGGGGTGGAGGGCGTCGACAGAGACTGCGGCGGCTGGGTCACGTCCTGGGCGGACGCCTTTGAACCGGCACAGTCCCACACCCCGGCGGTTGGAGATCTGGTGCTCTTTGACCGGGACGGGGACGGCACGGCCGACCGGGCGGGTCTGGTGGCGCAGATCACGGATTCCGGCTTCGCCGCCATGGAAGGCGACGCGGAGGACGCGGTGCGTCTGCTGACCTATGGGGCGGACGACCCCGGGATCCTGGGCTATATCAACCTGCCGGAGGGGCCGAAGGAATTTACCCTGACGGCGCAGACCGAAAACGGCATCACCGTGACCATCACCGGCGAGAGTGCCTCCCTGCCCTATCCGGCAAGGGAAATCACGGTAACGGTGACCGAGGTGACGGACGGGGAGCGTCGGGCGATTCGCGATCAGATTTTGGGAGAAGAACAAGCCGAACCGGAGCGGAGCTACCTGCTGGACATCACCCTGTGGCACGGAGAGGAAGAGATCGAGCCAACCGGCTCCGTGACCGTGACCTTCAGCGGCATTGACACGGAGGGGCTTTACCCCAAGGTCTACCACATTGACACGAATGCCCAGACCGCCACGGACATGGAAACGAAAACCGGAGAAAACGGCGACGTGACGGTAGACACGGATCACTTCTCTCTCTATGATTTACGGCTTCTGACCTTCCAAGATCTGTCCGGCTATGTCGGGGATAAGTTCTCCGAGGGCGGCAACTTTAAGCTGACCGACAATGCCTGGACGGCGGATAACGGCAGTAGCCCGATTTTGAGCATTACGCAGAACACTACCATCGACTTGAACGGGCATACCCTGACGATCAGCAAGGCCAATCAGTACTTTGATGTGCACGAGGGTGCGAAGCTCACCATTATGGACTCGTCCAACAGTATTCAGGATACCGGATCTACGGTCACTGGAAACCTGTACGGCAATAAGGCGACACTGGAAAATGATACCCTGACGTATTACATCACAGAATCCGCGGCCACCGGCACCGGCACCACGGAAACACTGGTAAAGCATACCGTCCCCCTCACCGGCGCAGGAAAGCTTCTGTGTGGGGAGGCTTCTGAACAGGCGATTCTGGTCAAGGGTACATTGGAACTACAGAGCGGTGTACTCCAAAACACCGGCGGCAAGCATATTGTCTTGGTGGACCGCGGAACGCTGGACGTAAATGGCGGCTATATTGTGGGCGGCGGCAGTGACGGCACGCCCGGCGGCGGTATTTACGTTGACAACGGAACGGTGAATATCCAGGGCGGTGTCATTGCGGCCAACCGTGGCAGTTCCGGCGGCGGTATCTTCTTTCAAAACGGAACGCTGAACATCTCCGGCGGTGCGGTGACGGGCAACTGGGTCAACAGTGGCCATGACAACGGCGGCGGTATCTACGTCAAAAGCGGAACGCTGAATCTGTCCGGCGAGGGCTATGTGACCAACAACTATAAGGCATGCGACTGCAACGACTGCCGGAACGATGTCAACAACACCCACGGCGGCGGCGGCATCGCTCTGGCGAACAGTTCCGTTATGAACATGACCGGCGGCTATGTCACCGGCAACTATTCCGGTCTGGCAGGCGGCGGCATTTACGCGGGCTTCTTTGGCCACAATGTCGGCTTTACCATGAGCGGCGGAACCATTGCCGGCAACTGCGCCGAACTGGGCGAGGGTGGCGGTCTTCGTATCGCCGGCGGCACCAACGGCGTGATTCAGGCAACGAACAAGGTATACATTACCAATAACATAACGAATTCCAACAATGACTGGGGCGGCGGCGGCATTTTCGTTCAGGAAAAAGGCAACCTGTCGATCGTCAACTCCCTGATCACAAACAACAGTGCGGGCGGCTTTGGCGGCGGCGTGGGCGCCTGTCCTACGGGCGAAACCCTGATCGTCAATCAAGACGGAGCGGCCATTTACGGGAACACGGCTTCCGGCACAAATATGTCCGGCGGCGGCAACAACAAAACCTATGATTCCACTTTGGCGCAAACGAGCGAGGTCTTTACGCGAAACGGCTACGCGGATTACTTCTGTGTCCGCGCAAGAGACGGCGCAAACGGCCCGATTTCCCTTGTCACCGGTCTGATGGCGGGCGGCGGCGCGGCGAACTGGAAGGGAAGCTGCGACGAACAGCCCGTCAGTATCGGCCCAAGCGGCTACGCGGCCGCGAAATATCTGTTCGGATTGGATGCGCACCCGGATGGTGCCGCCAAGAGCCAGGCAGTCAATGCCGCGAAGGTCATTATCACCGGCAACCATTCCAACATCCACGGCGGCGGCATCATGACCAACGGCGGTCTGATTCTGGGTGACCCGGGTGGAAAGGTTGTAACGGCCACGCCGGAGCTGGACATTATCGGTACCAAGGCTCTGCTCAAGGACGGCGTAAAGCAGAACGAGGGACTGAACTTCCAGTTTAAGTTAACGGACAGTGAGGGGAAGGAAGTCGGAACGGCAACATCCGATGCTGCTACCGGACAATTTTCGATTTCGCCCGACGTACAGTATTCCCAGACCGGAACCCATACCTACACGCTCAGCGAGGTCAAGGGCGATCGAGCCGGTGTCACCTATGATACGAATGTACATACGATTCAGGTGACAGTTTCGGAGAAAACCGTTTCCCTTTTGGGTGTGGACTTCAAAAGCTACTATGTGTCCTCCGTTACGTTGGACGGCAGTGAAAGCGGCGGTTCCTCCGGCTCTGGGGGAGATTCCCAGACGGGTATCTTCAAGGTCCGCTACCAGAATACGAATAACTGGGACAACGTCTACATGTATGTATGGAAAGATGAAAGTAATAAACCGTTAGGTGGCTGGCCGGGACAACCCATGACAAAGGAGTCGGATGGCACGTACTATTACGACCTTCCTGTTACCGGAACGGGTACATACAAGTACATCTTCCACAATAATTCGGGTACACAAACAAGTGATAGTCCAGAGATTCCTTACGAACCGGGAAAAGAAGCTGTGTTCAACTTTAATGGCATGGTATCGAACACCGCCAGCGGCTCTTCGGGGTCGGGCGATGCGGTTGGGCAGGGGAGCAATTCGGACGGGTCTTACACCCTGACCATCCCGGGAGACGCCTTTACCAACACCATGACGACCCAGCTGAATCTGCAAATCACGAAGACGGACAGCGTGAACGCTGAGAAGCTGCTGGGAGGCGCAGAGTTCACCTTGCAAGAACCGGGGACAGAACCCCCCGTGAAAGCCACCACCGGTAAAGACGGCATTGCGACCTTTACCGGCATCCAGCGGGGAGCGACCTACTATCTCCGTGAGGCAGTCGCACCCTCAAACTACATGGTAGCGGGGCCGTGGATTCTGGAAGTGGGGGAGGACGGCAGTGCCACACTCTACCCGGCTACGGAGAAAGCGGGCGGAACGTTGGAAAAGGCCAGCAACACCGGAACGGCTTTGACCGTTACCACCGGCACCGACTCCAAGGTGTTGGAGCTTACCATTCAGGACACCCCTTGGGGCTATGAGCTTCCCGACACCGGCGGAGCCGGAACAACCTCTTATACCGCAGGCGGCCTGGCGCTGATCTTCGGCGCGGCGACCCTGTTGTATAGCCATTGCAGGCGTCGAAAGGAGGATGAGGCATCTTCCTGATACGCGGAAAGCCACCATTCCAATTCAAAATTACGATGAAAGAAGGAGCACAAAAAATGAAATGCACAAGAAAACTCGCCAGTCTCCTGCTGGCACTGGTCATGGTCTTCGCCCTGGCCACCACAGCCTTTGCCTCTGAAACAGTAACCCCCCCCACCACCGGCACCATTACCGTTGCGAATCCCGTTGCAAATCAGGAGTACAAAGCCTACAAGATTTTTGATGTGGTCTATGATGCGGCTAAGGAACACTATTCTTACACCATTGACAGCACCAGCGAATGGTTCAACACTGTCAGTGCCTATGCTACAGGGGCGCATGGCCTGACGCTGACCCAGGTCAACGGTGGTGATACTTATGTCGTTACTACCGGCAACGGCTTCAGCGCGCCCGACTTTGCCGTGGCGTTGAAGGCGGCTGTCGATGGTATGACCGGACTGCAACTGTCCGGAGACGCTAACTCTGTCTCTGTTTCCAACCTCGACCTGGGCTACTACTTCGTCGCCAGTTCCACCGGCGCACTGTGCAACCTGACCACCACCAACCCGACTGTCACCATCCACGATAAGAACGACATGCCCTTTGAGAAGACCGATAATAAGGTTAGCGCCGATGTGGGCGAGACGGTCAACTACACCATTACCGGCAAGGTACCCGATACCATGGGATTTGAAACCTATACTTACGAAATCGCCGATACCATGAGCGAGGGATTGACCTTTAACCGGAACAGCCTTGCGGTAAAGGTTGGAAGTGCTGATGTGACCGCTGACACCGACAAGTGCACGATCGCCTATGATGCTGAAACCGCTCCTAATACGTTCAAGGTGACCATTCTTGTCAAGAATTGCACTGTTGGCGATGCCATCACAGTTACTTATACGGCTACCGTCAATGAAAAGGCAATTGCGGTGGTCTCGAAGAACGAGGCAAAATTGACCTACAGCAACGATCCTACCGATTCGACCCATACGACCACCACGCCCGCGCAGAAGCAAGAGGTCTACAGCTCCAAGATCGTTATCGACAAGTTTGAGTCCGGCAGCAAAACCACCAAGCTGCCTAACGCGAAGTTTGTCCTGTACAAGGAAGTAACCACTGATGCTGGAACCTCTCTCGTGTACTACAAGTGGAATACCGATAAGAAGGTCGAATGGGTTGCAGACAAGAATGCTGCCACTGTCATGACAACCAACGCTCAGGGCGAAGCCACCTTCGGCGGCCTTGCCGACGGCACCTACCACCTGGTAGAAACCGAGGCTCCCGCCGGCTACAATCCGCTGACTGCGCCTGTTGAAGTTAAGGTAGCGGGCAGCAGCACGGATACCACGAAGCTTTCTGTTACCGCTGAGGTCGAAAACAAAACCGGCACGACCCTGCCCTCCACCGGCGGCATGGGCACCACCGTCTTCTATGTACTGGGTGCTGTCCTGGT
>ENA-ORSC01002526-ORSC01002526.1-human-gut-metagenome-genome-assembly--contig:-NODE-2526-length-10940-cov-2.969132_pt1 | contig 10940 bp, 8 predicted proteins | sample MGYA00242178_ERZ509140 | MGnify/ENA primary metagenome ERZ509140 (study PRJEB26280, sample SAMEA2338681) | human gut metagenome | biome: human gut; feature: human-associated habitat; material: faeces... | reverse complement strand
ATCCATGCCAACCGCCGCAACATCAACCTGAACATGATTCTGCTGAACAACCGTATCTACGGCCTGACGAAAGGACAATACTCCCCGACGTCTCCCCGCGGTTTCGTCAGCAAATCATCTCCTTACGGTACGGTAGAAGACCCGTTCCATCCGGCAGAACTCTGCTTCGGTGCACGCGGCCACTTCTTTGCACGCGCCGTTGCCACGGATGCAGCCGGAACGGTGGAAATCCTGAAAGCCGCCTACAACCACAAAGGAGCCAGCGTCTGCGAGATTCTCCAGAACTGCGTCATCTTCAATAACGGCACGCACGACGCCGTTGCCAAGAAAGAAGACCGCGCCAAACACGCCATCTATCTGGAACATGGCAAGCCCATGCTCTTCGGCGAGAACAACGAATACGGACTGATGCAGGAAGGCTTCGGGCTGAAAGTGGTGAAGCTCGGCGAGAACGGCATCACGGAAAAGGATATTCTTATCCACGACGCCCATTGCGAGGACAACACCCTGCAACTGAAACTTGCCCTGATGGAAGGCCCTGACTTCCCGATTGCCCTCGGCGTAATCCGCGATGTGGAAGCCCCCACCTACGATGATGCCGTACATGCACAAATCGAAGAGGTATCCGCCAAGAAAAAGTACCACAACTTTGAGGAACTGCTGATGACCAATGATACCTGGGAAGTGAAATAACCTCCACGGAACAGGAATTCAGTTTACACACATTCCCCCTTCACCCTCCACATCCCTTTATCCATAAGGGACAGCGGGTGAAGGGGGCTTTTTATATCCCGGTTGGCCATAAAGAAACAAGCGGCATCAGCTCTCCAAAGGCAGAGGCAAAATACCGATATACCTCAGCATAAAGGTAACAATACACTGTATAAAACCCCGTTGTACACCTACTAAAACCCCGCTTTCCAACTGCGGGCCATGCGGTTGCCAATTGCGGGCTGGACGGTTGCCAGCTGCGGGCCGGACAGCCCGCAACCGGAAAACGAAGAAATACATAAGGGACAAGCACATTTTACAAGGTGCATCGGAAAGTTTTCCACCAGGCATTGGCACATTATACCCGGGAGATTGCCCCGCTCACACGCGGTATAATCCTATTTTCCACACAGTCTTCCGGAAGCAGGCACAAAGTATAATCCGCCGGAAAACCGCCGGAATAAGATGCAAACGCCACAAGTGTGGAATGGCAACCTGCAAGTGTGGATTTTTTCCACAACATTCCACAACCTGCATACACATATTATAAGTATTTATAAAAAAAGCAATAAACTGAATATCATAGGTATAAATACTTCGCATAGTCTACATATCTTTTTTGGCATACAGCTTGCTTATAATAAATACAAACAAATTCCAACAGATTTAATTGTACAAGGAAATAATCATTGTGGAAATATGAAGTCTATCAAGAAAAAACGGAGTATGGCTTCGCACAGGAAGCTGCATTTTCAAAAGGTATTAAGTAGTATGATTGTGGCATTGGCGCTTCTGTTTGCAGGAAGTGCCGGTGCGCAGGAAACCAAAACAATCAAAGGTATGGTAAGGGATGTGACGGGAGAGCCGCTTATCGGCGCCAGCGTCATAGAGAAAGGAACCAACAACGGTGTCATTACCGATGTGGACGGAAACTTCACCTTGAAAGTTCCCGCCGATGCAACACTCTCCATTGCCTATATGGGCTATGCCACCCGCGAAATACATCTGGCAAAACGCAAGAAGCAGGGCGACCTGAGGGTAACGCTGAGAGAGGACTCACAACAGTTGAAAGAGGTGGTTGTCACGGCTATGGGTATCAAGAAGGATACCAAACGGCTGGGTTACGCGGTGAGCACTATCGAATCGGACGAGATAGTGAAGGCGGGAGCGACCAATTTTGCATCTGCCATGTACGGCAAAGCGCCGGGCATCCGCATCACGCAGACGCAGGGCGGTTCCGCCGGAGCCGTGTCTATCAATGTACGCGGACTCACGTCCATCACCGGAAACAACCAGCCGCTCATCATCCTGGACGGCGTGCCCATCCGCAACGGCGGAACGGGCAAGAGTACCGACTTTGCCGAATTCGGCAACGACGGGCAGATACGTTCCAACGGTCTGGTGGACATCAACCCCGAAGATATTGAAAGCGTAAGTGTGCTGAAAGGCGCTTCGGCCACGGCACTTTACGGTTCGGAAGCGGCAAACGGCGCGGTGGTTATCACCAGCAAGCGCGCCAAAAGCGGCAAACTGACGGTGGACTTCACCGCGCAGGTCACCGCCAACCTGCCCGCCTATCTGCCGAAAGTGCAGACCGTATACGGCCCGGGACGTTACAACACGGAATACAGCGATTACGAAAAACAGACGGGCGGTTTCTACCAACGCACCATGAACGGCGAAAGCTACAGAAGTCTGTATAATACGACCATGTCTTTCGGTCCGAAGTACGACGGCAGCGACGTGCTGTACTGGGACGGCAAGATGCGCCCCTACCTGCCGGCTACGGACAATCCGTGGAAAGAGCTGTTCCGCACGGGCTGGAACCAGACCTACAACCTCGCCATCTCGCAGGGTACGGAGACCAGCAGCAACCGCTTCTCCTACACCTTCATGGGTGAAACGCCCAACTCGCTGACGGGCAGCTTCACCAAACATAACTTCAAGCTGACGGGTTCTTACAAACCGGCAAGGACGCTGAACATAGAATACTCGCTGAACTACATCGTACAGGACGTAAAGGACCGCCCGCAAACATCGCTGAACCTGTACGGCAGTTTCAGCAACATGTTCTCCTCCTTCATGGATATTCCCTATCTGAAACAGAGCTACGTCACCAGCCTGGGCTACCGCAACACGTACGCAGGCGGCGATGCCACACTGACACCGGACGAAGCCTGGGCATACGACCCGGGATACCTGAACGGCGTATCGAATATGCTCTGGAACATGTATCACCACCACAGCAAGGAGACAGAAAACCGCCTCATCGGCATGATACGTCCCACCTGGCAGATAACCAATTGGCTGAGTCTGCGCGCCCAGCTCTCTACCGACATCACGGACACCAAGCAGACGCTGGAGTACGAGACGGAACGCCCCAACTCCCTGTACGACCCCAGCGGCAGCTTCCAGAACATCAACCGACGCTACGACATCGTGTACGGCGATGTGATGCTGAACTTCAACTACAACATCCGCCGTTTCGACATTGCCGCCACACTGGGCTGGACGGGACGTTACGAAAACATGAACAACATGCGCGTCTCCACCAACGGCGGTCTGGTTACGGAAAACTGGTTCGACCTCAACGCCAGCCGCTACACCGCCAGCAGCACGCTGCAACGTATGGAACTGCTGAAAACGGGATACATGGGTACGCTGAGCCTGGGTTGGGACAACTACCTGTTCCTCGAACTCACCGGGCGTCAGGAACGTTCGTCCACACTGAAAGACCAAAGTTTCTTCTACCCCTCCGCCAACCTCAGTTTCCTGTTCTCGAACGCCTTCCGCATGCCTGCATGGTGGAATCACGGCAAACTCCGCCTCTCCTACGGCGTCGTAGGTAACGCACCGGAAACGTATGCCGCCAACATCATCTACGAGCAGGGTTCGGACAACGGCTTCACATGGAACTACGTTCCTTCTTCGTGGGGAAATGCCAATATCCGCCCCGAAAAGAAGTACGAATACGAAATAGGTTTTGAAAGCAAGTTCCTCAACAACCGGCTGGGCTTCGACGTATCCTACTACAACAACCGCGTGAAAGACCAGATACTCTCCACGCCGCAACCCTCCACATCGGGTGTGAAGTACGTGCTGATGAACGTGGGAGAGGTGGCCAACGAAGGCTGGGACATCTCCGTAAGCGCCACCCCGGTACTGACCAAGAATTTCCGCTGGGACCTGACGGCCAACTACGGCATCTACCGCAACAAGGTCGTGAAGCTCGCCGACGGCGTACCGTACCTCGAAATATCCAACATAGGCGGTGGCGGAGCCAAGATACAGGCCGTAGAGGGACGCCCCATGGGGGACATCTACGTGCAAGTGCCCCAGATGAACGAAAACGGAGAGTATCTCGTATCGGACAAGGGACTTTACATGAACCAGACCGAACTGCAGAGAGTAGGAAACATCAACCCCGACGGCGTAGGCGGTCTGTTCAGCTCGTTCTCCTACAAGAACATCTTCCTGGATTTCAGTATCGACTTCCGCATAGGCGGCGACGTCATCAACGAGATGTACCAGTATTCCACCGCATCGGGTCTGACACCGGAGTCGCTGCGATACGGAACACGGCGGCCTGTCCTACTACTATCCGGGCAACAACAACGCCAGCGGCGTGCCCGTGCAGGTAGACCCGTCACTGGGTGCAGGGCCTAACGGAGAAACCGTTTACCACGACGGCGTTATCCTGCCGGGCGTAGTAGCCTCCACCGGCGAGAAGAACACGCGCATCATCCCTGCCGGCTACTATTACAACCAGACCTACAACTGGGGTACTCAGCCCGAACAGCTTACGTACCGCCACTCGGTATTCGACAACAGCTATGTGAAGCTGCGCGAGCTGACCATCGGCTACCAGTTTCCGGAAAAGCTGATTTCCAAACTGGGCATGACGCGGCTGAGCGTTTCGGTATTCGGACGCAACTTGTTCTACTTCTACAAGGCACTGAAGAATTACGATGCGGAATCTTCCGTAGGAACATCCTGGGCAAGCCAGGCGGTAGTGGGCGGCTCCACTACGGCAACACGTAATTTCGGTGTGTCGCTGCGGGCAAGCTTTTAGGAAATAGAGAATTGAAAAATAAGACTTTAGAGTGAATGACAATGGATATGAAAAAGATAAATATAGGAGCGTTCGTTATAGCGGGAGCCATGCTGATGACAGCTTCCGGCTGTACGGACTCCGACTTCGACAGCAAATACGAAGACCCCTCAAAGGTTAACCAGGTTACCATCAGCAACCTCATGGTGGGAGTTTTCCAGAAAGTGAAAGATTATGACGTATATGAGTACGGACGTTTCTTCGGCTTCGACTCGCAGTTTGTGGGCAAGTACGCGCAGACCTTCGGCTACAGCTATTCGGGCGGTATGTACAGCCCCGGATATGCGCCTGCCATAGACGGGCAATGGGACAACCTGTATTCGGCACTGATGCAATACCGCAAGATGGAATCGCTGTACAATGAAGAGAACGATACGCAGAAAGCACAGGACGAAGCCTTTATGCTGGCAGCCAAAGTGCAACTGTACGACTTCTTTGCCGCAACGGTGGATATTTTCGGCGACATGCCTTTCTTCAAGGCATGCACCCTGCCGCTGACCAACGACGTAAACGGTTCTTACGCTCCCTACGACAAGGCGGAAGATATTTATAAGACAATCCTTGACGAGCTGAAAGACATCGCCCCGCGTTTCCGTTCGGCAACCGTACCGAAAAACTTCAGTACTCAGGACTTCATCAACCTGGGAGATATGGAGAAATGGGAACGCTATGCAAACTCCCTGCGCCTGCGCCTTGCCATGCGTGTAGCCACGCAGGGAGCTTTGCAGGCGGAAGGACGTGCGGTTATCAAGGAGATATTGGAAAACCCCGCCGACTATCCGCTCGTAGAGGAGCAGGGAAACAACATCTTCATCGTCAACCAGAAGTCCGGGCAACTGAACTTCACCGCCGGCCACGGATTGGGCGACTGGGTTACGAACCGTCTTGCTTCGGGCGCCATCATAGACCGTATGCTGGGCCACGGCAACTATGACATGACCAGCAGCGATCCGCTAAGCGGCGTCTACGTCAAAGGCGAAGACGACCCCCGCATCCTGCTGAACTACAATCCCGTGAGCATCACCAACCGCGAAACCGGACAGATGGACGAACACCGTTACCTGGGTACGGACCTCACGGTAGCAGACGAGCTGACGGAGTATTACAGCGCTCAGGCACAAGACGAAGTGAACACCGCCAACAAAGGTTTCTCGCAGATTACCCAAAGAGGTTTTTTCTGGGAAAACGATAAATTCGATATGCTGATAATGGCTTCGCCAGAGATACATTTCCTGAAAGCGGAAGCCTATGCCATGGGGTACGGTGTGGCACAGGATATGGCAAAGGCGGAAAAGGAATTCAAGACGGCTGTCAGCCAATCCATCGCCCTGTATTACTATTACGATTCGATAGGCTCGGGAGAGAATTGCCGCCGTTACGACGCTCCTACCGATAAAGAGATTGCAGACTTTGCCAATGCCAGATGGAACAGTACGGCATACGTGGACAAACTGGATGCCATCATCACGCAGAAATGGCTGCACTTCGGTTTCCTCGTCAGCCGCGAGGCATGGAGTGACATCCGCCGCACAGGCTATCCTTCGGGACTGGTGTTCCCGGAAGTGTCGGGTACTATCCCCAATGTGCCGAACCGCTGGAGATACCCCAGCACGGAAGTAAACTACAATCCGTACTATAAGGATGTAGCCGGCACAGACACGTATACGGAAAAGCTGTTCTGGGCCAAGTGAACAATGAAAGCGAAGCGGGAATGGATATCCTGATGCAGTAGCTTGCAAACATAAAAGAGCCGTATCATTACTCACAAACGGAGTTGATACGGCTCTCTTTATGGTTCAATGAACAGTGCCGGGGTTCGGATTGGACGGCCGCAACCGCCCTGCTGATTACAGCTTGTCGCCGAATGCCAAGTCTCCGGCATCGCCCAGCCCCGGTACTATATACGAATGCTCGTTCATATCCGGGTCGATAGCGCCGCACCACAAGGAAACCTCGTTGCCGGGGAAGAGTTTCTGCAAGTGCTCTACTCCCTGCCGGCTGGCAATGACGCAGGCAATCTGCAGTTTGGCAGGCGTGCCCTTGGTAAGGAAAGCCTTCCAGGCAAGTTCCATGCTTTCGCCCGTAGCAAGCATCGGGTCAACCAGTAACAGAGTCTTGCCGGAAAGGTCGGGAGTAGCGATATACTCTATGTGCACATCCACCGTACGGCACTCTTTATCCTTATAATAACGGTAAGCGGAAACGAAAGCATTGCCCGCACGGTCGAACACATTCAGGAAACCGGCATGCAAGGGAAGCCCGGCACGGAAGACGGTGGCAATCACCACATCATCATCGAAAGTGCTGACGGGAGCTATCCCCAGCGGCGTTTGTACCTGCTTTTCGGAATAGGTGAGTTCCTTACTCATTTCGTACGCCATGATTTCGCCGATGCGTTCGATGTTCCGGCGGAAACGCATACGGTCGGACTGTACTTGCACATCGCGTATCTCCGCCATGTATTGGTTCAAGACTGAGTTAGTCTCGGCAAAGTTGATAACTTTCATTATATTATCAGATTAAAATATGTATTGGTTATTCCGTATATTGATAGAACAGAGGTGCAAAGTAAACGATTTCCACTCAATTTGCAACATTCAGTTTGCAGATATTGTTACGGTTCTATAAAAGATTTCCTATTACAGAAAAATTTCTCTAATAGGATGTTTCTTTAAAAATAAAGTATTACTTTTGTAGTCGCAAAAACAAGGGCCTTACTGAACAACGCGGTTTTCCACAAACTCGCCCCCTTGCAATGAAGCATACGAATGCGAAGAGAGATTATAAACCAAATACCAATTTTAAAATCTTAAAAAGAAATGGCAAATTTAGATTTAAGCAAGTACGGTATCAAAGACGTGAAGGAAATCATCCACAACCCGTCTTATGATGTATTGTTCGCTGAAGAGACCAAACCGGGTCTGGAAGGCTTCGAAAAAGGTCAAGTAACTGAACTTGGTGCTGTGAACGTAATGACTGGTATCTATACCGGACGTTCTCCTAAAGATAAATTCTTTGTAATGAACGAAGCCAGCAAGGATTCTGTATGGTGGACTTCAGAAGAATACAAAAACGACAACAAACCTTGTAGCGAAGAAGCTTGGGCCGATCTGAAAGCAAAAGCTGTTAAAGAATTATCAGGTAAAAAATTATACGTTGTCGATACTTTCTGCGGAGCAAACGCAGGTACTCGTTTGAAAGTTCGTTTCATCATGGAAGTTGCGTGGCAGGCTCATTTCGTAAAGAATATGTTTATCCGTCCTACCGAGGAAGAATTGGCCAACTACGGCGAACCGGATTTCGTTTCTTTCAATGCTGCTAAAGCTAAAGTAGACAACTACAAAGAACTGGGTCTGAATTCAGAAACAGCAACTGTATTCAACCTAAGAACCAATGAGCAGGTGATACTGAATACCTGGTACGGCGGAGAAATGAAAAAAGGTATTTTCTCTATCATGAATTACCTGAATCCGTTACGTGGTATCGCTTCTATGCACTGCTCGGCAAACACCGATCTGGAAGGTAAAAACACAGCTATTTTCTTCGGTCTGTCCGGAACCGGTAAAACCACTTTATCGACCGACCCGAAACGTTTGTTGATCGGGGATGACGAACACGGTTGGGATGACGAAGGAGTGTTCAACTACGAAGGCGGTTGCTATGCAAAAGTAATCAATCTGGACAAAGACAGCGAACCGGATATCTACAACGCCATCAAACGTGACGCCCTGTTGGAGAACGTAACTGTAGATGCAAACGGCAAGATCGATTTCGCAGACAAGAGCGTTACCGAGAACACTCGTGTTTCTTACCCAATCGATCATATCAAGAATATCGTACGTCCAATCTCTTCTGCTCCAGCAGCAAAGAACGTAATCTTCCTGTCAGCAGATGCTTTCGGAGTACTTCCTCCAGTATCTATTCTGACACCAGAGCAGACACAGTACTACTTCCTTTCCGGATTTACTGCAAAGCTTGCTGGTACAGAGCGTGGAATTACTGAGCCTACACCTACATTCTCTGCTTGCTTCGGACAGGCATTCCTTGAGTTACATCCTACAAAGTATGCTGAGGAACTCGTTAAGAAGATGCAGAAGAGCGGCGCTAAGGCTTACCTCGTAAATACCGGATGGAACGGAACCGGAAAGCGTATCTCTATCAAAGATACCCGTGGAATCATCGATGCAATCTTAAACGGAGATATCAACAACGTTTCTACTAAGAAGATTCCTTACTTCGATTTCGAAGTACCAACCGAATTAAACGGTGTAGATACAGGAATTCTTGATCCTCGTGATACTTATGCTGATGCTTCTGAGTGGGAGACAAAGGCTAAGGATCTTGCAGCAAGATTCATCAAGAACTTCTCCAAGTATGAAGGAAATGCAGCTGGTAAGGCATTGGTTTCTGCTGGTCCTCAGTTATAATTTCCCTGTATCAGGTAAATTCGATATGCAAAAAGAGCATCCCATGTGGATGCTCTTTTTATTGTTTACCAAAACTCAATGCTGTAGATTCTGTTAAAAATCTAATTTAAGGCGTCAGCCCCGCTCTCTCTGGTACGGATCTTTGTAGCAGTACGGATCTCATAGCTGAAAATCTTTCCATCCCCGACTTCTCCGGTAAATGCAGCCTTCTGAATGGCATCAATGGTCGCTTTCTCCCATTCCTCGGACGATACCACAATCTCAAACTTAATCTTCGGCTGCATCATAACATCTACTTCTGTACCACGCACTCTCTTTTTATATCCCCTCTGTGCACCGCATCCCATCACTTGTGATACGGTGATACCATTCACATCAATCGCGTTTAATGCTTCCTTTACATCCTCAAAAACTTCTTCCCGGACGATTGCTTCCACTTTTATCATCATAAGCTTCTTTTTTCTCCTTATACATGATTATTTTATACTACCAGATTTATCTCTGTCTCGAAATAACTGACGGATCCATTATAACATACGAGGTCTGTTTCTGGGACTTATGAATCCAGACCATTAAATGTCGGATACGCACTCTCTCCATGCTGCGAAATATCCAGACCAACTTTTTCTGCTTTTTCATCTACACGAAGCTCCGTAAACAATCTTACAATGCCAAGGCAGACCAGTGTACCGACAATCGCCACGGCAACTGTCACAACAATTCCAATAATCTGTGCAACAAATAAACGGTAATTTCCAAAAAACAGTCCATCCCAGCGGGCGACCGGATTGATAGAATGTTTTGCAAACAATCCGGTTGCAATTCCTCCCCAGACTCCTCCGATGCCATGGCAGCCAAATGCATCGAGTGCATCATCAATCTTTAATTTTCCTTTCAACAGGGAAATGGTACCACAGCAGATCGGGCTGACCAGTGCTCCGATGATAATTGCCGACCAGATCGGAACAAATCCAGCTCCCGGTGTAATTGCAACCAATCCAACAACCAGACCGGTAGAGGCACCTACTAAGGTAGGCTTTCCATCCTTGATCACATCAATAAACATCCAGGACATCATGGCACTTGCACTGGCAAGTGCAGTTGTCATAAATGCATGTGCTGCAAGGCCATTTGCACCGAGGGCACTTCCGGCATTGAAACCGAACCATCCAAACCAAAGAATGAATGCACCGAGTGCGACAAATGGAATGTTGTGAACTCTGTATGCTGTGTTCTCGTATCCCTTTCTTCTTCCAAGGATGATAGAGAATACAAGGGCGCTCACACCTGAGCTTATATGTACTACATTTCCTCCCGCAAAATCAACTGATCCGATCTCTCCGAGGAAACCACCCTGGCCCCATACCATGTGAGCCATTGGGTAATAAACGATGATCGACCAGAGCATGATGAAGAAGAACAATGCCTTGAACTTCACACGTCCGACCAATGAGCCGGTGATAAGCGCCGGTGTGATCATGGCGAACATCATCTGAAATGCAACGTATACAAGGTGAGGTATATTGCCCGCATAAGGACCAGCCTCATCCATCTTTATCCCGTTAAGTGCAAACCACTTGAGATCTCCTATAACACCTCCGTGGTTCGTGCCAAATGAGAGTGAGTAACCGAACAGCACCCACATGACAACTGAAAGTCCCATGATGGCCGTACATGCCATGATGGTATTT
>ENA-ORSC01002522-ORSC01002522.1-human-gut-metagenome-genome-assembly--contig:-NODE-2522-length-10945-cov-3.470432_pt1 | contig 10945 bp, 6 predicted proteins | sample MGYA00242178_ERZ509140 | MGnify/ENA primary metagenome ERZ509140 (study PRJEB26280, sample SAMEA2338681) | human gut metagenome | biome: human gut; feature: human-associated habitat; material: faeces... | reverse complement strand
GGATGTTGAGCAGGATGTTTTGACTGGAATTGCATGGTTAGAAAAAGCGGCAAGCGAAAGTAACTCATTTGCACTATACTTCTTAGGCAAAACATATTTACAGGGCATATATGTTGAACAGGATATAGATAAAGCAATAACCCTTCTATATCTTGCATCTGAGGAAAGTAACCATTTTGCCGAATACACTCTTGGTAAGTTACTCATAAATGGAAAAGTAGTTCAACAGGATGTTTCTGCCGGTTTGGACTTTATAAAGAAATCCGCAGATGGCAATTTCAAGCCTGCACAATACTACTATGGAAAGTTATTGTTTATGGGCGAGTTCGTAAATAAAAACATACCTTTAGCTATAGAGTATTTGACTGCTTGTGTTGATGACGATGACAAATATGCATCATATCTTCTTGGTCGAATATATCAAACCGAGCAAGGATATGTCGATTATAAAAAAGCTATTGAATACTTTGTTCATTCAGCCGATAATGGCAATGATTTCGCTTATTACCAGCTTGGCAAAATGTATTTATATGGTTTAGGTGTAGATTCAAATCTGTCACAAGCGGTTTCTTTATTGCAGATTTCCGCTGATATGAATAATCAATATGCTCAACTTTTATTGAAACGCATATCTGAAGGCAAGATCCATTCTTGCAGTTCTGCTTGCTTAAGTCTTTTTTATCAACTTGGTAGGTTATTCAAAAAGAATGTAGATAATCGCCGTAAGGCAGACAGTATTAAAAATGACAAGAAGTTAATGAGTAAAATTCAAGAAAAGAAAATTGCTCATGGCTTGAAAATGTAGAAAAGTACATTTAATTGGACTGTGATCGGCATGATTATTGCAGAGATTTTTTGTTTGTGCTATTATTCAATCGTAGGGAGCTTCCGCCCTACGCAAATGCTTAAATCCCTTATTTAAGCATAACAATAAGAAGTCATCATTCAATTGGTGACTTCTTTCTTTTTTAAGGAGGTAAAATGAACGATATAAATATAATGCCACTTATCATGGCATTCGTTATTATGGCAGTTATTCTTGGCGGTATTACAATAGTCAGTCACATATATTCTCTTAACAGAATTAAAAGTAAGACAGTTGGAGATGGTCAACACGGAACGGCACGGTGGGCTACAAAGGCTGAAATAAGGCGTGCTTATGAGCACATCGTTTATACACCTGAGAAATGGAGAAAAGAGGCACAAAGAGGCGTACAGCCGTCAACAAGCGATGGAAAGGCTTTGCCACAAGGATTACTTGTAGGGAGAGATAAAACAGGAGCTTTGATTGATACAGGAGATGTTCATGCACTTATGATTGGCGCTGCTGGTGTAGGTAAAACGGCATTTTGGTTATATCCCGAAATTGAATATTGTTGTGCTTGCGGAATGTCATTTCTTTCTACTGATACAAAAGGTGATGTTATGCGTAACTATGCAACAATAGCAGAGAAGTATTATGGATATAAAATAAGTGTAATAGACTTGCGTAACCCTACAAGGAGTAACGGCAATAATCTATTACACTTGGTTAATAAGTACTATGACCTTTATCGTGAGAATCCAGACTCGTTGATGTATAAAGCCAAAGCTGAAAAGTACGCAAAGATTATCGCTAAGACAATCATAATGTCCGGTATGGATGGGGCCTCATTCGGACAAAACGCATATTTCTATGATGCTGCAGAAGGATTGCTTACAGCGACAATTCTTTTAGTCGCTGAATTCTGCCAAGCCGATGAGCGTCATATAGTATCTGTATTTAAGATTATACAGGAACTGCTTGCCCCTTCTAATATGAAAGGTAAAAACAAATTTCAAGCGCTCGTTGAGCTTTTACCGGATGAGCATAAAGCGAAATGGTTTGCAGGAGCAGCGCTTAATACTTCGGAGCAGAGCATGTCCTCAGTAATGTCTACTGCTCTTTCTCGTCTTAATTCATTTCTTGACTCGGAACTCGAACAGATTCTTTGTTTTGACACCGAAATTGATGCAGAGGAATTTTGCAATCAAAAAAGTGCAATATTTATTATTATGCCAGAGGAAGATCCAAACAAATTCTTTATGATATCACTTATCATTCAGCAACTATACAGAGAAATCCTTTCGGTTGCTGATGAGCAAGGTGGCAAATTAAAGAATCGCTGTGTATTCTTGTGCGATGAGTACGGAACATTACCTAAGATTGAATCAGCTGAGATGATGTTCTCCGCATCTCGTTCTCGAAGACTTCAAATCGTTGCGATTATTCAATCATTGCAACAGCTTGAAAAGAACTACGGCAAGGAAGGTGCCGCAATCATTGTTGATAACACTCAGCTCACTATATTTGGTGGCTTTGCTCCAAACTCTGTTACTGCCGAGTCAATGTCAAAGGCTCTTGGCAGCAGGACTGTTATGAGTGGTTCAGTCAGTCGGAGTGTTAATGATCCTTCACAGTCACTTCAAATGATTGAACGACCTTTAATGACTGCCGATGAGCTTAAATCAATGCCCAAAGGAGAATTTATTGTTATGAAAACAGGCGTTTATCCTATGAAAGTAAAATTACAATTATTCTTCAAGTGGGGTATTAGATTTGAAGAAGCATATGCTGTTAATGAACAAGGCAATCGTACGGTTAAGCATGCATCGTCTAAAAAACTAATAAGCAGTATACTCGAAAAATATCCTCATACTTCAAACAAAGAAAATCGACCATATGCACCTCCTGGTGAATACAGTGAAAGTTCTGCACCGCCTGTTAGCGTTGCTATTTTGAACACTGTTAAGCAAGAACTTGATAAGCATGAAACACAACTCAAAACTCAAAGCACATTTGCTCATTTGCGAGATGCTATTATTGATGAAAAATAGAGACATAACTTAAGAAGAGGTTTGCCCTAACATTTGGGGCAAACCTCTTTTAACGATATTCACTTTATACTTTTATTCTAATTAGTTTTATGATATAGTACTAATATAGGGGGTATTGTAATATGAAAAAGGGTAAAAAAATTATTTTACGAATATTAACAATAATATTTGCGGCTTTTTTGATATTTGGTATTGCGCATATTATTTATGTTCAATACCACAGAGCAGAGGTTGTTGAATATTTGGTTGATAAATATGATTTTGACAAAAAGGACATAGTTCTGCTCGATTACGAAGGCGAAAAATTTCATGATGATTCGGATTTAGGTATTCTTTTTGATTGGTACACAACGCCTAAAACATGGAAGTTGAGATACAACAAAAGAACTTTTGGAGTATCAAAAACAGAATACGGATTTAGTGATGATTATCAATTAGAAGACATTTTTGAATGGTCGGTTGACTATTTGAAAACAGTTGACCATAATGTTGTCGGTATCAAAATTGATTGTGGAAAATTACATGATATTGTAACAAAAGAAAACATAAAGGATTTCTTGATAAATGACAACGATTCATTTGTGATTTATTATAAAGTTGACACTCTTGAACAATATTATACCTATTCAAAAAACGGCTTCAAATATACCAATGATAATTTTGATAATATCAATTCTCAAGTTTTGAAAAAGTTTGAGCTTATTGATAAAAATATTGAAAATAAAGGTGTTTATTTGACGACATCCGATTTAGAGTTTTCAAGGAACAGTTGGGATAATTTCGCAAGTTATTATTATGATACAAAAATTGCAAATGACAAATTATATCAGAAAGGAATTGTTTTGTGATGAAAAAGAATGTTCAACTAAAAATTTTTTCAATTTTTATGGTACTGATTATTCTTTGCAGCAATTTTCCAATGGTTGCAAACGCAAACAACAATAATTTTTATGCCCAATACAGTGGCTCAACAATGGCGAGTTGGGGATACAATCCTGATTGTACTTTTACAATAAACAAAATAGTCGGAAATAAATTCAGAGGCAGTTTTTCTGCCCAAAATATAGGTAAGTATAGCTTTTCTGAAAATGTAAGTGGATTTGTTACAAGAGGCAATGACTGTTTTACTTGCTATTTTAGAGTGTATTTTTATAACAATTTGTATTACTCCAACATAATAGCAACAGTGTACCCTTATGAAGGTAAATGTGAGTGCTTTTGCGAAGGAACTTGGCATCTTGTGGATTTTGAAATGACTGGAACTAAATTTAGTATTGATATTGATTCAAGTAAAATTATTGATTCTTCAGACTATAACGAGAATGACATGATTTTATGTATGAATTTATCAAATTATATTTACGGATATAAAGAGATTAAAACCAAGAAAAACGGTTCTCAAAAAAAGAAAGATGTTGTTGTATCTTATGATAAGTCATTTAAAGATATAATTAATCATAAAGATAAAGATTTTTTTAATACATCAAAAATTTCAAAAGATTCATTAAAAGTTTATAATTTTAAGCATTTGGGAGTCAATGACCATAATGCTGACAATGTTGCTTTTGCAATAATGTTGCGTGAAAATGGTGACAATTCGGCTGATGTGTTTGTGGTAATTAGAGGCACATATAACAATGAATGGCAAGGAAATACAGAAATAACCGGTACAGAATATAATGAGGCTTGTAAGGAACATGAAAATTTTCAAAAAGCCAGCGACAGCATAAAATCGACAATCAAAAAATATGTTAAACAATATTGTTTGGATTACGATAATGTGAACTTAATAATAACGGGTCATAGCAGAGGTGCTGCTGTTGCAAATCTTTATGCAAAAGAGGCTACCGATTCAATTAACGGAGTTTATAATGATTCTATACCTTCATTTTCTTCAGTAACAGCATATACATTCGCAACGCCAAATGTTGCAATATATGACGATTCTATGGAAAATTATAATAATATTTATAATTTTTGTTTTGAAGAAGATATTGTTCCAACAGTACCATTAACAAAGCCTGTAAATGGATGGGGATATTGGAAGTATGGAAAAACTTTTTTGGCAAGTCTAAAAGATATTAAAGCAGAATCAAATATATTAATTGACGACTTTTACATAGTAGATAATGTTCCAAAAATACATGATTGTTTGTGGAAATGGCCGTCTGTCGATGACTATTATAACAAAAAATTATATGCCGAAAACTCTACGAAAGATTATACTACATTGTATAATTTTGCACATAACGCAGCAGGCTTGTGTGGCTTCTTTGATAAAAAAATATCTGGAGCGTTCAATTTAATAAAAAACTATAAAAATTATGGAGACATATATCCAATTGTTGGGACTGTATTACCAATTATTACATCAATATATAATGCCCATCATTATGATACTTATTTTAGTGTTATATCTAAAACTGGAGATGATAAATTCAAATCAACTACATTTGATGAAGTCACATCAGGTGTTTATAATAATACAAATCAGAAAATTAACATTGAACAAATACAAAATATAAATGTAAATAATGAACATATCACAAGTTTGATTTCATTTGCAAATCAAGATGACAATTTATCTGTCCTTAATTGGGATTTAGATGACCCATCAACTTGGACAGGTATCACTTGGAATGAAGACGGCAATGTTGAAAGCATAGATTTATCGTTTAAGAATTTATCGGGTTCTTTGGATTTGTCAAATTTCAGTTCACTAAAAAAGCTTGATGTTACCAGTAATAATTTGACTTCCTTGAATTTGGACAACTGTTCATCACTTGAGGAACTTGATTGTTCATTTAATAAATTAACCTCTTTGGATTTAAGCGACTGTACTAATCTTACTTCGGTGACTTGTTGCTACAATTATCTTGATACTCATGAGGGCAGCACTTTATATAACGTCCTTGATGACTTAATGTTCAGCGACTGTTATGTGAACTATTATCCTCAGTCGGTACCCGATAATGCGACATTTGACACAACCGAATTAAATGCGCTTAAAACTTTTGCAAACACAAATAATAACAATACTGCTTTGAATTGGCTTGATGACAGCGGAAATATTGATGCCGAGAAGTTGCAAAATAATGTCTTGTTTGAATATGACGGAAGTAAGTATCGTGTGGTTGCGATTGATATATCCGATTTGGATATATCGGGAGCGCTTGATTTAACTTCTTTGTCATTATTGCAAGAACTTTATTGTGAGAATACAAAAGTCACAACACTTAATATAAATGGTTGCACTAAACTCGAAACGCTAAAATGCGACGGTTGTGAATTAACCTCTATTACTTTGCCGAGTAATGCAAATGCAAAAACAAGTTCTTTGTACGATGTATCATGCGAATACAATTACCTTGACACAAGTATTTTCACACAAGATATCATTAAGTATGTTGAATTTAAAGCTGGCGGAGAGATTCAGTATAAAAATCAAAAAGGGGATTCAAGCGCATTGCAAGCGGCTTTGTACTTTGCAAATAAGTTAGATGAAAAAGATTATTCAGAAGAAACTTTCACGCCGTTTAAAGAATTGATAGATGAATGTAACGCATATAATTATGATAATCTTTATCTGACGCAAGAAGACATTGACGAAATTACAACTAACATTCTTGTTTCAATGTACGAGTTGAAAGCATATTTCAAAGTAAATATATCTTCCTCAAACGGCTCGTTTACAGTTAATGATGAAAATCAAGCAGTAGTTATAAACAATCATTATTGTATGGCACAACGGTTACGCTTAATGCCGTTCCAAATGAAGGATACATTTTTGTGGGTTGGTATGATACAGTAAATAATATTTATATGTCTAAAAAACCGGAATACACATTTAAGGTTAGCACGAATACAGATTTAAAAGCTGTATTTATTGCTGAAGGTTCTGCAACATTAACATTTGTAAATCACAGTAATTGGGTAGCCGGAACATTTACAAAATCGACTGCCGAATGGGCAGAAGTCACTTCAATAAATGATTTGCTCCCCGAAGTTCCGTTTAGATTCGGGTACAGTAACGGCAGATGGGTTTACGATGAACAAGAGGTTCTCTCAAAACTTCGAGCCGGTGAGGATGTTGTTATAGGAGCCGAATATGATGAGGATGACGCATCATTTCCAACTCCCCCAGTTGCTAAAGACAAGCCTGTTTTAGAGTTGTATTACAAATATAATGAAGAAAACACTTTAGGTACATTTATGATGGCAGCCGGTTTCCCTGAAAACATAAAAGTTGAATCTGTTGGAATTGCATTTTACTATAAAAAAGCCGATTTGTTTGACCCAAGGAATAATTTCACTCTATTACTCAATAACAAAATGATGATTGGCAGATTTAATACAGAACAATTAGAGGATATTTATATTATCAATATGCATAAAATGACTTCAACTTATAATTGGGCTGCAAGAGGATTTGTGACCTACTATGATTCAAACGGAAATTTGGTAACCGAATATTCGAACCAAATCAATATCATTGACAGGCAAAATACTGATGAGATGAAGTAGTGTTTCATATATAATCAAATTAGAAAATTAAATATTGATGCTGAAAAAGAGGTTCGCCCTAAATGTTAGGGCAAATCTCTTTTAATAATATTCACTTTTATTCTAGTTAGTTTTATGATAGAATAAGTGTTCTTTGATACCTCTATGTAAGGTTCGCAATTCCTCATACGAATTTGCTGTTCTAAGCAAAAATAAAATTCTGAGAGATTTTTGAGAGACGCAAAGTCTGAAAAATGGCTTAAATAGGCGGTTTTCAAAAAAGATTGCGAGCCTCTGACTCTCCAGTGTAACCTTAATGATACAGTAGAGTTTCAACACTTCCCTATGTATTCAACATATAGGCTTAAAAAGTCTATAACAGCCGTAAAAAGCACCGAAAAAGTGCTTGAAAAAATCCTTGATTTTAAGTCAGAGAGTTTTTGAGAGATTTTAAGAGACGGCTAATTTCAAAATTCCAAAGTCATTTTAGTGCGATTTAGGGCATTTATGACTGAGACTTTTGAGAGATATCGCTCAAATCAAAATCGTAACACGAATTGAAATGAGCAAAAAATTTGAGAGATATTTCAAGAAAAGAGAGGGCTTAAAGTAATAAAACTTTAAGCCCTCACTTTAAGTTTGCCCTTTTATATTGTTTATCCATCAAAAATGCAAAGGTGGTCATCAGTAAGATTCTTTTTTCATATTTAAACCTTTTTAATACCACTTAGTAATACATCTTCCTTTTTAGTTGTTATGTACAGTCTGGCGCTATGTTTAGTATACCCCTCTTTTCGGTAAAATATAAGCTGTTTGAGAAAAATTCCCAACAAAAAACCGCCGTCTATAAGACAGCGGTTTTTACTATAATTGTTTAGGCTTTTTCATACATATCGGCAAGTTTCCTTGTGGACTCTGCCAAAAGCTTTACGCCCTCAAAGGCATTATTGCGATTGTATGCTTTCATAAACTGATCAGCCTCTAAGGTAAAATAGCCGTCATAGTGGATGGCTTTGAGTGCTTTCACAATTGGTTCAAAATCTATTTGCATTGAAAACGGAATTTGGTGAGAATCGTGGTGTAAATCGTTATCGTGTATATGCAGGGCTTGTAAACGGCTGCCGAGTTTTTCAATCATCTCTACGGCACTTGTATCTAAGCCGCGCATTTCGGCGTGTCCAAGGTCGAGACAGGCTACAAAATATGGGTCATTTATGGCATCCAAATGTGCATTAAAGCTTTCAGGGTTAGAACAAGCGGCAAACTTTGCTTCATTCTTTTGAACATTCCAATTCCACATATTTTCTGTTGCGATCTTTACGCCGTAGTCTTTGGCAAAGGGCAAAAGTTCTAAGAAAAACTCGGCATTTTCTTTGGGAGACTTAAGGTTATCCGGGTGAATGACGCAAATCTTGCCACCCGCTTCTGCGGTACATTCAATGGCACGCTGTAAATAAGGGCGAACATTTTTATGGAGTGACGGAAACGGTGCATGGGATTGATTGCAAACCACACCGTTCTCTTCGCCAATCTGCTTTAAGTGCCTTGCAAATTTGAGATAATCATTCGTTACAAGCGCATATTTCTTTTTAAAAAGCCCCTCAAAAGGATTCATGCGTTTTTTCATATTAAACATGGAAAAATCCCACGCATCAAAGCCGGCTTTTGCAATCATTTCAATGGCTTTTTCTTCGCCAATCACATCAACAATGGATTGAATTTCTGTAGAAGTTTTCAAAAGAAATCCCCTCTTTTCTAACTTTTTTCATTATATCAAGTTTAAGAAAAAAAGCAAGAATGAAAAAAGGCGCTGTAAAAAAACAGCCGAAATAAAATCCGGATACATCAACTTCTACAACAATTACCGTATTCAAACAAAAACAAAACCGTCTCCGCTCGAAAAACGAAATCAGTTTGTTGCTTAAAATTAAATTATTCTACCTTAGGCTGCTTTTTTGTACTGTCTGCACAATCTGGGGCAGTTCAACGACACTTCAAGTCCTCTTTTTTCGTATTATGCTTATTTCAACAGAGGAATAATATTTTCGGATACGATCTCAAAACCTTGGGCGTTCAGATGCAGACCGTCATAGCAGTATTCTTTTGCAAGCCTGCCCTTTTCGTCGGACAGCACTTTTGTAAGGTCGAGCCATTGCACCTTACTGTCAAGAGCAATTTTGTGCAGTTCCTCGTTGATTGCCAAAATCTTTTTGTTACTGCGTTTGCCGACCATCTGCCTTGCAATGATTGACAAATGCGAATTAACGGGATAAATTGCCTGCAACACAATGTTGGTATTTGGGCAAAGTTTTTGCGTTCTTTGCAAAATTTCTTTTATATTTTTCAAGGTGTACTCGGTCGGAACTCCTATGCCGATGTCATTCGTTCCGATTAAAATCACAAGATTTTTCGGGCTTATGTTCAAGGCGTTACATTCTAGCCTTTCCAACAATCTGTCGCTTGTGTCGCCGCTGATTCCACGGTTGTAAACTGCCTGTCCTGTGGTTTGCGAAAAGGCATAAAACAGCTCATAGCTATTGAATATTTCCGTAATTGAGTCGCCGAACAGTACCGTTTGCCCCTGTTGTGCGTACGTCTCGTTCAAAAAACTAAAATTCTCTTTTTTCGTTTGCTGTACATAGTCGTAAGCCGTTTTTTTCTGAAAGTTCTTGTTCATTTGCTTCTCCAAAATAAGTTTTATCTGTCGCTGTCAACGGCAAACAAGCCCACACCGATTGCACCGCAAGATTCAGGCTTTGTTATTTATTAAACTTTATTATACATTTATTTTTGAGTTTTGGCAACTGCCAAAGCTCCCATTTAGCCCTCTCTTTAAGTTTGCCCTTTTATATTGTTTATCCATCAAAAATGCAAAAGTGGCTATCAAAAGGATTACTTATCTGACAAGTTTATATGGTGGAAAGTACGCTCCCTACTGATAACAGAAACTTCAGAGGGCAGACAAACAAATTGACTTTCTGTCTGCTTTTTGATATAATTTGGTTAGTTGTTGCTAACTTGATTGTATCATACTTATAAACGGATAAACGAACTTTTTTCAACATTTATCAAGATTCACGGCTGCTGTTTGAAATAGAAAACTACCGGGGGCGAAGATGTGGCGACGACGCTTTTTCATGAAGCTGGCGGGCTTCCCGCTCCACAGCAGATGGACGAGCGAGGAATACCTGCGTTTCCTGCGGCAGAACGGCTGGACGGTGCGGAAAAGCACTGTTCTGAAAGCTTCGTTCCCATTGACCTATGCCGAGTGTGAGAAGATGGAGGTGTGATATGTCATTCTTTGAAAATACCCGCAAGCCCGAAGGCTTTGGCGGGAAAATCATGGTCGCTATGATGAATGTTGGGCACAGCGCCGTGGCCCGGTGGGGACTTCAATTTTTGGAGCTTGCGCCGGACGCCAGGGTGCTGGACTGCGGCTGCGGCGGCGGTGCGAACATGAAAAGGCTGCTGAAAAAATGCCCGCAGGGTATTGTCAAGGGCATTGACTATTCGCCCGTCAGCGTGGAAAAGTCGAAAAAGGTCAACAAGGCCACTATCGCGGAGGGACGCTGCGCCGTCCTGCAAG
>ENA-ORSC01002520-ORSC01002520.1-human-gut-metagenome-genome-assembly--contig:-NODE-2520-length-10949-cov-2.616027_pt1 | contig 10949 bp, 9 predicted proteins | sample MGYA00242178_ERZ509140 | MGnify/ENA primary metagenome ERZ509140 (study PRJEB26280, sample SAMEA2338681) | human gut metagenome | biome: human gut; feature: human-associated habitat; material: faeces... | reverse complement strand
GCGGCGAGGAAAATATCCGGATCCTGCGCCGCGGTGTCGGCAGTGAAGCGGCCCTTGCCGCAGCCGAGCTCAAGCTGCAGCGCCTGATGACCGGGGAACTGCTCCAGCCAGCGGCCGCGCAGCGCCTCGGGCTCGGTGATCATGGTGGCGGCGCAGCGCTCCATGCGCGGGACGAGGTTGGGCTTTTTTCGCATTCTCATAGGTTGATGCTCCTGTCATAACAAGTCCTGATTTGATGTTTAGAGCATACCACACGCGCCCGAAAACTGCAACGCAGAAAACCATTGCGCATTTCTAAAGAATATGTTAAACTTTATTTTATGCAAATTGCGAAATTTCATATCCGGGTGTAGCGCAGTTGGTAGCGCGGGTGGTTTGGGACCATCAGGCCGCAGGTTCGAACCCTGTCACTCGGACCATAAGCCCACCGTAATTTCGATAGAATTACGGTGGGCTTTTTCTGTGCCTGGGAACTGTTTGAAATAAGACTTTTGGCCGTTTTGGCATATAAATTAATCCCGCTGCGGAGAAATTTCGCAGCGGGATTTTCATTTTATGTAGGCTATTTTTGTCATAAGTGTAGCAGTAATCGTTAGATTTACGTATATTCGTTGAATTCGTGCTGCCTCTTTCTGGATGAATAATTCATTTCAGTCTTGAAATATGGAATTAATTTCTTTATAATGAAAATGCGTGGATAACGCAGGCGAAACATATCATTAGAACGAAATGCGCTGATGATTTTTGGTGAAGAAAGCAAATGGGCTTCTAATGTACTCCATTTTACGGACTGAGCCGAAGTTGTATTTTCGTGGAGTTTGCCACTCCACGCGTAACGCAAAACATAGTTGTTCTTTTGTATTATAGCACATTACATATTCAAATGCAATTGAATCAACAAAAAAATGGAAGAAAAAAGTATGTTTTTGTCAACTTACGTTAATTTTTTGCGGAGAATTCCGTTGACTTAAAGTTCAGCGCAGTCATCCCAGCAGTCTGGATGAAATTAAAATAAGATCCACACCCAACATAATCACTGCACAAGGAGGAATTACAAAATGGCAAAGGGTGAGAATATCTTCAGACGGCGGGACGGTCGCTGGGAGGCTCGGTATATCAAGGGTCGTGAGCTATCCGGAAAAATCAAGTATGGATACTGTTATGGGAAAACATATCGGGAAGCCAAAGAGAAAGCCGCAAAGCGCAAAGCGGCTTTGGCAAATGGAGCACCCTTACCGACAGCCAGAACGCAAAAACCGTTCTCCAGCTATTGCTTGGAATGGCTACATACAAAGAAATGCACGGTGAAAGAATCGACGTATATTAAATACAGCACCGCGGTCAATAAGCACATCATTCCAAAGCTCGGTGTGTGCCGCCCTCTGGGCTTCACGACGGAATTGATGGACGATTTCATCAAAGAACTGCAATTCGAAGATGAACTGGCGCCAAAGACGGTGCATGATATTCTAGTCGTGCTGCATGGCATTTTGAAGTTCGCTTCCTCGAAGTTTGCAGGCTCATTTCACGCGGTGGAGATCAACTATCCGAAAATCGGCAAGAAGGAGATGCGCGTTTTGTCCAGAGAAGAGCAGGCGCGCCTCGTTGCCTATCTACATGAGGATCTGGATTCGTGCCGATTTGGTATCTTGCTGGCGCTATGTACAGGCATACGAATTGGTGAACTCTGTGCGCTGCAGTGGGAAAGTGTTTCTACAAACGATAAAGCTATCCGAATTGCAAAGCCCCTGCAAAGGCTGCATGATATCAGCGTATCGCAAGGTGCTCGAACAAGGATTGTGATTGGTCCGCCCAAAAGCGATACCTCCGTGCGAACAATCCCTATGACGGAATACGCAACCGGGCTTTGCAGGCGCATGAAACCGCAAAGTTCAGCTGCGTATGTTCTGACCGGAACGGAAGCGTTCATGGAGCCGCGGACATTGCAGTATCGATTGGAAAAGTACACGCAGGAATGCGGTCTGGAGGGCGTGCATTTTCATACGCTGCGCCACACATTTGCGACGCGAGCTGTTGAGGTCGGATTTGAAGTTAAATCATTGTCAGAAATATTAGGACATGCCTCTGTGACGATCACGTTGGACCGGTATGTGCACGCTTCGCTGGAACTGAAACGGGATAATATGCAGAAATTGAAGGTAGTGGGTCTATGATCTACGCAGTCAAAACTAGTGTAAGTGAATATCATAAAAACGGGAAAAGCCTTGCATAGCAAGGCTTTTTCTTCGCTTTTGTAGTGGAGTGGCAAACTCCACGAAAGCTCCGCTGACACATCTGCATTAACAAAAGATGTTCGTTTTTGTGCAGCTATGGCGGAGGCGGTACTTACTTGAATTGCGCACCTTGAATGGATATTTTTGTACAGCAATTTGCAAATTCAATATCTGTGTAGAGCCTTTGCCCCTGGACGGTTTCGTGCTGAACCGATGGGGGGCAGAGATACAGATATCAATGTAGGGATGTGAGATATGTGACAACAACAGCGAGCAGCTGTTTGACAGAGGAGCGCTCTGCCGATGTGATCATTCAAATAGCAAAACCTGTATTGGAACAAAAGAAGCTGTACCTGATAACGAAGCGTGCTTTTGACATAGTATGTTCTTTCTTGGGCCTGCTGATTCTGGCAATCCCGATGATAATCATTGCATTGATCATCACTTTGGACTCGCCAGGTCCCCCAATTTTTAAGCAGGAGCGGCTCGGTCTCCATGGGAAGCCGTTTATGATCTATAAATTCAGGTCAATGCGTCTTGACGCAGAGGAAAACGGCCCGCAGTGGGCAGATGAGCAGGATCCAAGATGCACACACTTCGGCCAAATTCTCAGACGCACCCGGCTGGACGAGCTTCCTCAGTTCTATAACATCCTGCGCGGCGACATGAGTTTTGTCGGCCCGCGGCCGGAGCGTGCTTATTTCTACGGAGAATTTGAAAAATACATTCCCGGTTTCTCCAACCGGTTAATGGTTGTTCCTGGCCTGACTGGACATGCTCAGGTGAATGGCGGATATTCTCTGAAGCCGGAAGAAAAAATTATCTACGATATGGAGTATATAGAAAAACGGTCGATTTGGATGGATTTGGCGTGTATTGGAAAAACGATCCGCGTCGTTTTGTGCGGCGCGGGCGCCCGATAAAGAAAGATGCGTTTGGAGGACAATCCTAGAATATGAACGAAAGTAAGAAACCGTATGCTTCCGTGGGGGGCACAGAACTGTCACTATGGGATATTACAAAGATCCTGTTGGCAAAGATTCATTGGCTGCTCCTTGCGGGGGTCGTTGTTGCTGCGGGCGTTTATGCAGTAGTAACAATTTTTGTTACGCCGACCTATGAATCTCGAGTGAGTTTTTATGTATATAACAGTGCGGACAATTCTTCACAGGGAACGATCAATAACAGCGACCTCCAGGCGGCGGAGAGCCTTGCTACGACCTATTCAAAGATCCTGGCGAGCAATTCTGTTTTGGATTCCGTCCTGAGTGATTTGAGAGCAGAAACTTCATTGTCGAGAAAGGAACTTAGCCGCATGGTGAATGTCTCCGTTGTGTCGGATACACAGTTGCTGGAGGTGCTAGTGACCTCGACCAATCCGGAGCTTGCCTGCAAGATCGCCAATTCCTTTGCAAAAGTTGCGCCTACTGAAATCGTTCGTATTACCAAGGCGGGCGGCGTCGAGGTCGTGGACCGACCGGAGGTGGCAACGGAAAAATCTGCGCCCAGAACCGTATTTGACAGCGCGATTGGATTTGTGGTTGGCATGATACTGGCTTCGGTTGCTATTATTCTGCGAATGATGGCCGATACGACCATCTACCTGCCGGAGGACATTGAAAAGTCCGCCGGTGTGACTGTCCTTGGTCAGATACCGGACATCCATGCGACAAATGAGAATGCTGGCTGCTGGAAGCTGGCGGAGGGAGGTGCAGTGCTCTATGGCGAAAAAGAAAGAAAGCCGAAAGGTAGCGATTGAAGCTGTTCGTACAAACAGGAAACGTCTGCTGACCAATGAATCTCCATTTGCGATAAAGGAAGCCTATGTAAAGTTGCGCACCAGTTTGATGTTCTGCATGACGGCGGATAAGGAGCGCCCATGTACGAGCTTCGCCGTCACTAGCGCAAAGCCCTCTGAGGGCAAGAGCCTGACAGCAGCCAACATTGCCATTAGCTATGCAATGTTGGGCAAAAAGGTGCTCTTGATCGATGCGGATATGCGCAAGCCGACACAGCGCCGCCTTTGGAGGGTGGAGAAGCCTACCGGCCTGTGCGACTTTCTTGCAAAAATATCGAAGCTCGAACTGGACAAGGTGAAAGATCTGCCGCTCTGGATCGTTTGCACTGGAACCATCCCGCCGAACCCCTCCGAACTGCTTTCATCCGAGCGTATGAAGCACTTCGTGGAAGAAAGTGCAAAGGTTTATGACTACATTATTATCGACACGCCGCCGATCAATACGGTCGCTGACGCGCAAATTGTTTCGACCTATGTGGACGGTGTGGTACTCGTAGTCAAGTCCGGCGATACGACGGAGGATGAGCTGAACGAGGCCATCGATGCGGTACGCCGTGCGGGCGGAAACCTATGCGGCACGGTGCTCAACGACCTGAATATGAAATCCGTGAAGTATGCTTACAAATATAAATATGGGGGCAAATACGGATATAAGTATTCCTATTCTGAGTCGTATGAAGCGCGGTAATATGAAGCTCGACCTGTCACTTGACTATCATGCGCATATTCTTCCTGGCTGCGATCATGGGAGCGACGGCCTTGCAACCTCGCTGAAACAGGTGGAAATGGCCGTTTCTGCTGGCGTGAAAACGATCTGTGCAACGCCGCATTTTTACCCGCATAAGGAATCCGTCGAGTCCTTCCTGCGCCGTAGGGAGAAAACTGCAGGGCTGCTGCTCCATGAGCTGCCTGAAAACGCTCCGCTGATTCAGCTCGGCGCAGAGGTGCTGATCTGCGATGGCATGGAACGGCTGGACGGCCTGAACCGCCTGTGCCGTGAGGGTACAAACGAGATGTTGTTGGAAATGCCGTTTTATGCGTGGCCGGAGTCGATCTGGGACACGCTGTATTTTCTGTGTGACCTGGCGGATATTCAAATTGTCCTTGCTCACGCAGAGCGGTATCCTGCAGAGAATATTGAAAAACTGATTTGTGAGAGCGTGCCGCTCCAGCTCAATGCAGAATGCCTGACAAAGCCGCTGAAACGTAAACGGTATCTTGAATGGATTGAAAATGGATATGTAAAATACCTCGGAAGTGATATCCATATGCTTGGCCGCGGGTATAAGGATTGGCAGAAGTGCAGACAGATGCTGGAGAAGAAGTATGTATGAACGAGAAAGAAAAATTGACGGAATACGAACGGCACCGCTTGTTTCGGTCATCATGCCTGCGTACAATGCAGAAAAATATATTGAGGAAGCGGTTTCTTCCGTGCTTTCGCAGACCTATAAAAACTGGGAACTGCTGATTCTTGACGATTGCTCTTCCGACTGCACGGCCGAAATTGCAGAGTACTTTGCAAGCCTTGATACTCGTATACGTCTGCTGCGGAATCCGCAGAACATGGGCGTGGCGAAAACGAGAAACCGTGGTTTTGATATCGCAAAGGGCGAATGGATCGCATTGCTCGACAGCGACGATGTGTGGCACAGTGATAAGCTGGAAAAGCAGCTGGCTGTTGCAGGGCGTGCTGGTGCGGATATCATCTACTGCTCCTACGCGCTGGTTAATGAAAGCGGAGCGCATTTATCGGACTATATCGTTCCGGAAACGACATCGTATGATGCCATGCTGAGGGAAAGCGTGCTGAGCTGTTCTACCGTGCTGCTCCGTCAGCTTATTTTACGAGAACATCACTTTTCTGCGGAGCACTATCACGAGGATTATGCGCTCTGGCTGGAATTGATGAGATTCGGCTATCGCGCGGTGGCCTGTAGAGAAATTCTGGTGGACTATCGTGTTGTGAACGGCTCTCGTTCAAGTAACAAGTTCAAATCGGCCAAGTATCGCTGGGAGATTTACCGTGATGTCGAGAGGCTCTCGCTGCCACGGTCGGCGCAAGCGTTTCTGACATATGCACTCCACGGCATGCGCAAACATAGGAGATTCTAGCATGGAGGTTGTAAAGGACATGACCGCGCACCAAGCGCTCCTGCTGGAGATGCTCAAGGACTTTGACGCCGTATGCCGCAAGCACGGTATTCGCTATCAGCTCTTTGCCGGAACGGCGTTGGGCGCTGTTCGCCACCATGGCTTTATTCCTTGGGACGATGATCTGGATGTCATCTTGATGCGGAGTGAATATGACCGCTTCTTCGCGGAAGCGGCGGTGGATTTTGACGCTGATACCTACTATGTGCAGCAGGAAAACAGCGCGCATTGGCCAATGCAGTTTTCAAAACTGCGTAGAAACCACACGGCCTGCATCGAAAAATACCATCCGAAAGACCCGCTCATCCATCAGGGCGTCTACATCGACATCTTCCCGTGTGACAATCTTTCCGACCGGCCGCTGATGCGCAAATTGCAATTTGCTGCATCAAAAATCGTGATTGCAAAGGCACTGTATGCGCGCGGTTATGAAACCAATAGCTTTGTAAAAAAGCTGTTTATGCAGCTGTGCCGTGTGCTTCCGCGTGAAAAACTGGAACGATTTTGCGCGAATCGTGACGATGTGCATACAAGTATGTGCCACACGTTTTTTGCGGCTGGAAAAAAATATGGGAAGAACATCTTTCCGAGAGCATGGTTCGAAGAGACAGTCGAATTGCCGTTTGAGGATGGCGCGTTCCCAGTCTCTGCGCATTATGATGCGCTTTTGAGTCGACTGTATGGGGATTATCGCAGACTTCCCCCGCCGGAGGCGCGCAAGTGCAAGGAGCATGCGGCCATCTTGGATTTAGAGCATTCCTATCAACGCTATTTAGCAAAGCAAGGATCGATGGATATAGCTGTCTATACCCGGAGTATTCGATAAAGGAGAAGATCGGTGGCTCTCGAAAATGAATGAAATGGTTATTTTGATTTTGTAAAGGCGTTGCGATCTTCCTGGTGATTTTCGGGTACGCATTGCAGTATGGCAGCGGCAGCGCCTTTCTTTCCGGCGGATGGTATTGGGATGCCCGGTCATGAAGGCAATCTGCAGTGTGCATATGCCACTGTTCATTGCTGTCAGCGGCTATTTATATTGGTTCAGCATGCAGTCGCATGGCTCTGTACAAAGTGCGTTGAGGCGCATCCGGCAACTGCTTCCGGTCTGTATCGTCTGGGGCATCGCGCTTTGGCTTTTGCGGATTGCATCCGGAAAAAGCGGAGACTTCAAGTCACTGGCGAGGCTTTGCATTACAGATTTTTGGTTCTTGTGGACGTTAATGATTGCGGCTTGCGTGGCATCCTTAGTGGAATGTGTTGCCCCAAGAAAAGCTTTGGCGAGAATAGCTATGTATTGAGTTCTCCTCGGCGCAGCGTTCTTTACAACGGATCTTTATTGGCTGAACGCACATAAGTTTATGCTCTTCTTGTTTGCCGCGGGAGTCTGCTGCGGAAGATATGGCTGCAAGTGGCTGCTTGGCCGTACGGCGGCGGTGGTTTCGCTGCTTACTTGGTGTGCGCTGATACCGTTTTACACGAGAGATTCCTTATTTATCTAAGCGGTTTTACGTTGCTGGGCAAGGAAGATTATTTGCGTCAGATCATGATTGATGCCTATCGCTTTGTCATCGGGTGCTCCGGGACGGTTGCGCTGCTGAATGTTCTGAAGCTGATTTATGAGCGGCTGTGCAGATTGAAAATCAGCGCTTTTTTGGATCTGATTCGTCAGCTTGGCAAGCAATCGCTCAGCATCTATATTTTGTCGACATATCTATTTGAATATGTTCTGCCTCGCTTGACGCTGGGAGCAACGGTGAACTATCTGCTGACCTTACATGAAAGCGTCGCGATTCTTGCGGTGTGTTATAGCTTGGGATTGCTGCTGCAGAGATCCGATGTGCTGAGACGGCTGATCCTTGGGCGCGGCCGAACGGGGAAGTTGAGAGAGTGATTTGTATGGATACGAATCATGCGCCCTTGCGGGTGCTTGTGGTCAGTCATAACGTGTTCAGCGCTTCTGGAAACATGGGGAAAACGATGATGCGTATGCTGGCGGGTATTTCTCCGGAAAATCTCGCGCAGATGTACTTCCATCAGGAGATTCCGACCAGAAAATGCTGCCTTCGTTATTTCAGGATCACGGACAGTGATGTTTTGCGCTCGGTATTTACTCGCAGAGCACATTACCGCACATTTTCAAGTTGTGATATTGATGAATCTGCATCTCAGAGCAGAACAGACACGGGTAATTTGGCCAAGGTCTATCAGTTTTCCAGACGGCGTACCCCTATGATCTATTTTCTGCGGGATACCATGTGGTGCCTCGGGAAATGGAAGACGCGTGCGCTTGAAGATTGGGCGAGGACGTTTGCACCAGATGTAATTTTTTTCGCAGCGGGAGACTATGCGTTCTCCTACCGCGTTGCGCTCTATCTGTCCGACCTGCTTAATGTTCCAATCACTATGTGGTGTGCAGATGACTTTTATATTGAACCGCAGAGGAGCGGGACGCTGCTCAGACGTCTGCACTGCCGCCGCTTGCGTAAATTGGCAGAACGTGCTGCAGAGCGGTCAAAGAGCATGATCACGATTAGCGACGCCATGCAAAGAGACTATGAGGTGCTATTTGGCTTCCCGGTGCAGACGATTCGCATTTCAAGCGGTGTCAATTCTGCGGCTCTTCCGTGCGAACAGCGCAAAGGTATTTCTTATGTCGGCAATCTGGGCCTGAATCGGATCACACCGCTGATCGAACTTGGGCGTGCTTTGAAGGAGGCACGGTTGCCGGGATTTGAGACAATCCGTGTGTATTCCGGTGAGCGGAATCCGGCAACCCTTGCGCAGATTCGCGAGGACAACGGCCTCACATTCTGCGGGCGGCTAACAGAGCAAGGTGTCGAGCAGGTTTTGGGAGCAAGTAAATTCCTGCTTCTCGTAGAGTCATCAGATCGGAACGCTGTCCGCCGGACGAAGTACTCTCTGTCGACAAAGGTTGCGGAGAGCTTGCGTAGTGGGGCGTGTATCATCGCCTATGGGCCTGGAGAAATCGCATCCATCGAGTATTTGCACCGGCATAAGGCGGCCTATATTCTAAACAACGCGGCGGACTTTCCAACTGCGATTCGTGCGCTTTGCCAACAGTATGATATGTATGAAAACTATGTCTGTGCATCGCGCGAACTGGCAAATGCATTTCATGACGCAGAGAAAAACGAGACATACATAGATGACATCTTTGTCAAAGCAATTCACCAATATTCCGGTCGAGGAGGTTGAGGTCATGCAAAAGCATAGACGAACGAGACATAACCGCGCAGTGCGGATTGGGCTGCTTTTATTGAATTGCGTGCTCCTGTGCGGCTTGCTGGCGGGGTGCGGCGGAGGAGAGCCTAAGGAGGAAGTGTTGCAAAACACCAGCCCGTTGATTGAAACATCTGCTGAAGATTTGATCATCCACACAAGTTACGGCACCCTGTATTACCCGGAGTGCTGGCGGGAGTATGTCACGATCTGGCAGGAACAGAGCAGCGATACAATCACGGTCGTGTTCGAAACCAAGAGTGGTGAGAAAACCTATGAGCTGTTTCGGATCCTAATTGGTGAGGGTACTGGTGAGGTGGCTGGCAGGCTGACCGACGATGATGGTACGCAGCGTAATGTTTATCTGCGCGCGCAGGAGCTGCCGGAGGACTCGGGCCTGGAGGGCTCGGAGCTGGTCCGGTATTATGCAATGCAAGAGGACTTAAATTATCTGATCGATCATTTAAGCTGAATGTAATTACAATAGGAGGAGAACTGTTATGACAAGTAGACTGGTGAAACGACATTTGTCTTTGTGCCTTGTTCTTGTGATGCTGCTGACAGCTATGCTGCCGGTCAGCGTCTTCGCGGCGGGCTCAAACGATGAAGGCTCTGTTGCTTCCGGGGGGAACGCAGCTGCAACTACGATGATTTCAGACTATGCGACATTCCTTTCCTGTTTCAAGGTTCTGGAAGGCTATGCCCAGACCTATGCGGAAGAAAATACTGGTGAGGATGCCAATGCGCTGATCATCAACTATATCCGTACAGGCGTGGAGCGGTACACCTCCGGCACTTGGGAAATGGTCTGCGGCAAGGAGAATACCGCCTTTACCGCTTATGTTTCCGAGCAGGATACCGCGAACAACACTTCGGCTTCTGCGCTGAAGAACTTGGGCAACTTCACATTGCCCAATGGCAATAAAGTTGACCTTGGCCATGTGTTTGGCGCAATGGATGTGGCCAATTACGCCAAGGTGCAGGGCATGACGGATGCTGTTGTTCAGGCTCGTGCCGACATGGGCAGTTGGGCCGGTGACATTACAGATCTGATGTACTGCGCCGAAAACGTGGATATCGCTGACAAGGTAGATACCACGGAGACTGACGTCGATACGCTTGCCGCCAACATTCGTACAAAATACCTCGGTGTAGATTACGGCACACTCAACAGTGTGGGTCACTCCTTCACTGATACGGACCTCTATGGCGACATGGATGCGTTCTATCTCACAACGGAGATGAACCGCGGCGGTGTGGCGTTGAGCACGATCATTGAGAACTACTTTACCGCAGGGCTTACAGACGCAAGCCGCGCTTCCTACTTCCTGACCAACCGTCTGGGCGGCATGGTCACCAAGGACGGTATCCGGAGCAAGGTCCTGAGCACCTATACCGGGAATACCCTGATCGGTGCGCTGGAGAGCTCGTACTCGCTGACAGATCTGCCCAATTGCGAGACGCTGCGCAAGGCCTGCTGCTATGCATTTGCGGATTATCTGTTTGATCTGGCTGGCGATCCC
>ENA-ORSC01002519-ORSC01002519.1-human-gut-metagenome-genome-assembly--contig:-NODE-2519-length-10949-cov-3.335965_pt1 | contig 10949 bp, 7 predicted proteins | sample MGYA00242178_ERZ509140 | MGnify/ENA primary metagenome ERZ509140 (study PRJEB26280, sample SAMEA2338681) | human gut metagenome | biome: human gut; feature: human-associated habitat; material: faeces... | reverse complement strand
CTGCCGATATCGTACGTTACCGGGAAGAACAGGGCAGATTTGAGCAGATCGAAGATATTATGAATATCAGCGGGATCAAAGAAGCGGTGTTTGGAAAAATAAAAGATAAAATAACAGTACAGCAGTAAAATAAAACAAAAGGAATGAACAAAAATGGCAAAGAAAGTATTAGTTGTAGATGATGAGAAACTGATCGTAAAAGGAATCCGCTTCAGTCTGGAACAGGACGGCATGGAAGTTGACTGTGCATATGACGGCGAAGAAGCTCTGCGTATGGCAAGAGAAAAAGAGTATGATATTATACTTCTTGATGTGATGCTTCCGAAGCTTGACGGCTTTGAAGTCTGCCAGCAGCTGCGTGAAACTTCCAGTGTTCCGGTTGTCATGCTGACTGCAAAAGGTGATGATATGGATAAGATCCTTGGTCTGGAGTATGGAGCAGATGACTATATCACCAAGCCATTTAACATTCTGGAAGTCAAAGCACGTATCAAAGCAATCATGCGCCGTACTGAGAAAAAGGGAGCAGAGCAGACAAAGAGCAAAGTGATCCAGGCAGGAGATCTTACGATGGACTGCGAGGCGAGACGCGTCAACATTGCAGGCAGAGAAGTAAACCTGACTGCCAAAGAATTTGATGTGTTGGAGCTTCTGATCTTTCATCCGAACAAGGTGTACAGCAGAGAGAATCTGCTCAACATTGTCTGGGGTTATGAATATCCGGGAGATGTGCGTACCGTAGATGTACATATCCGGAGACTGAGAGAAAAGATTGAGATAAATCCGAGCGACCCGCAGTATGTACACACCAAATGGGGCGTCGGATATTATTTCCAGCATTCATAACTGTCAGGTAAATGTCAGCAAAGCTGACCAGAATCGCATGCCAAGTCTCACGTGCATTCGACTTGAAAAGGTACACTGAAGGAAGGGAGCAGGCACAGGGGAGCAAGTGTTCAGAAAAAAGAAAAAAAACGAAAAATTACGAAAGTACATAAACAGTCTTCAGTTTCGTATGTGCCTGATCTTTATCATCGTTGGAATTGTGCCGATCATGCTGATCAAACACGGGATTTTAACGAATTATCAGGATCAGGCGGTGAAACAGCGTATCAGTATCATACAGAGCCAGAGCGATCTGATCACAGCCCAGATTTCCAAGACCGATTACCTGAGCGGTGAGAAGTCCAAGATCACAGATGTGGAGCTGCAGCAGATGGCGAATCTTTACAACGGCAGGATTCTTGTCGTCAATAAAGAGTTTCGCATTATTAAGGATACCGATCAGACAGATGAGGGCAAATATATTGTGGCGGAAGAGGTGATCCGCTGTTTTCGCGGTGAGGATGGACAGAGCTACAGCAGGAAAAACGGCTTTATTGAGATTACCATACCGATCTATGATGCTCAGAGCAAAGAAGTGGAAGGCGTGATGATCGTCAGTACACCGACCAGAGATATCCGTAAGAACCGTGATGATCTGAACCGGAAAGTACTGATCCTTCAGATTGGAATGGGGATTGCCATTTTTCTGATTGCATACTATCTTTCCAAGATGCTGGCAAAGCCGTTTGAAAAGGTTACCAAATCTTTGAGCCAGGTGCAGGAGGGCTTTCTGGATGCTGATATCTCCATACCGGACTACACTGAGACACAGCAGCTTGCAGAAGCCTACAATCAGATGCTTGCTCGCATGAAAGCTCTCGATGATTCCAGGCAGGAGTTTGTCTCCAACGTGTCACACGAGCTGAAAACACCGATCACATCGATGAAAGTACTTGCAGATTCTCTTCTGGCACAGCCGGATGCACCGGTGGAGCTTTATCAGGAGTTTATGGCGGATATCGCAGAAGAGATCGATCGTGAGAATAAGATCATCACGGATCTTCTTTCACTTGTGAAGATGGATAAAAAGGCAGCAGATCTGCATATTGAAAATAAAAATATCAATGAACTGCTGGAGCTGATCATCAAGAGACTGACACCGATCGCGGACAAGCAGGATATCAACCTTGTGTTGGAGAGTTTCCGCCCGGTCAATGCCGAAGTGGATGAGACGAAGCTGACGCTTGCCCTGTCCAATCTGGTCGAAAATGCGATCAAATACAACAAAGAGGGCGGATGGGTGCATGTTTCGCTTAATGTAGACAACAAATATTTTTATGTAAAAGTAGAAGATTCCGGCATTGGTATTCCAAAAGAGTCACAGGATGCTATTTTTGAACGTTTTTACCGTGTGGATAAATCACACTCAAGAGAGATCGGCGGAACCGGTCTGGGGCTTGCAATCACGAGAAGTGCGATCCTGATGCACCGCGGAGCGATCAAGGTTTACAGTAAAGAGGGCGAAGGTACGACCTTTACTGTTCGGATCCCGCTGATTTATGTGAACTGATACAACGGTTCACCTGGCAGGGGCTTTTGCCGGAATGGAGAACAAAAATATGAAAAAAATGGCAGGATTTGCAGCAGCTGTGTTTCTTGGCCTGATGCTCACGAGTTGCCAGGGCACACAGAAGGCAGAACAGAGCGGTTATAAGGTTTTTTGCCGTAATGCAGAGGCTACTGCACTTCGGGAAGTGCAATATGAGCCGGAAGCAGAAGGCGGGGAAAAACTGGTGGAAGAATTGCTTTCTGCAATGGAAGGGACGTTTAATCGAAACGACTATCAGAGTGTTTTTCCGGAGGGACTGACTGCTGCGGTATCGACTTTAAAGGACGGACGGCTGACGATAGATTTTAATGATGCTTATAAGCAGATGGATGATACAAGAGAAGTTTTGCTGCGTGCCGCAGTGGTGCAGACGATGACGCAGATCACGGATGTCCGGGAAGTGGTATTTACCGTTGCAGGTGAGGCACTTCTGAACTCGGAAAATCAGGCAGTAGGGCCGATGCATGCCTCTTCGTTTATCAATTCGGAGGGTGACAGTATCAATGCATATCAATATGAGGCATTGCCGCTTTATTTCGGTAGCAGAAACGGTACTTCACTGACAAAACAGATGCGAAACGTGCATTATGCATCGGATGATTCTCTTGAAAAACTGGTGGTTGAGCAGCTGATCGCAGGACCGGCGGGCAGCAAACTTACTGCAGTTGTGCCGTCTGATACGGTTGTGCGTGAAATCCGTACGGAGGGGGATTTATGTACGGTGAATTTAAGCAGTGAATTTAATCAGGCAGTGGCAGGATCTTCGGTTACACCGGAAGTGACGGTTTATGCGATCGTAAATTCCATCTGCGAAAGCTGTGAGGATATCACGAAAGTCCAGATCCAGGTGGAAGGCAGCTCGGATGTGCTTCTGCGTGATACACTGGATCTGTCACAGGTGTTTTCCTGTAACAGCAGTTTCATACGGGAGAAAGACGGAGAAAACGATACCGGGAGCAGCGATAACGGTGCGGTTCCATCGGTTGGCGTTGATCCGAATCTGACAAAGGAAGCACAGACAGAGAGCGGCACTTGATATATTTCAAAAAGAGACCGTTGTTGTTTTTGACAGGTATTCTGATCTTATGGATCTTGCTCTGTCATTTTGCAGGGATTCGGGAGCAGTTTCCTTATCCGCAGTCGTTTGACGGAAAACAGGTTTCCTGCACGGGAAGAGTCTGTCAGATCGAGGCAGGAGCAGATTTCTGGTATGTATATGCAGATCATATACAGGCTGATTTTATGGAGGAGGTTTCCGAACGTCTTAAGGTTCGGGCAATTCTGGAAGAGCCAGCGGACTGTGCGTACGGAAACTGGGTGCAGATCTGCGGCAAACTGACGCTTGCAGAGGCTCCCTCAAACGATGGAGCGTTTGACCGCCTTTTTTACCAGCAGACGGAGCGTCTTTTGTTTAGTATGAAAAATGCCCGTTTAACCGTTCGGGATGGCAGGCAGAATCCGCTGTTACAGTGGATGTATGAAGTCCGCAGGATCTGTATGCGGCATCTGGAGCAGATATTTGATGAGCAGGATGCCGGAATTCTCGCAGCGATGCTACTTGGCGATAAGAGCAGGCTGGATGAGGAGATCAGAGACTGGTATCAGGTGGGCGGCATTGCTCATGTGCTTGCGATTTCCGGACTTCATATTTCTCTGTTTGGCATGGCACTCTATCATATCTTGCGAAAACTGGGGATCTCATTTGTGGTTTCTTCCGGGATCGCAGGCAGTTTTATGTTATTTTATGCAGTTTTTACCGGTGCAGGTGTATCTACACGCCGTGCCGTGATCATGTTTCTTCTTTTTCTCGGAGCACAGTGCCTTGGAAGGACGTATGATTTATTGAGTGCTCTGTCAGCAGCTGTTTTTTTACTTCTTTTTGATTATCCCATTTTATTATTCTCATCTGGATTTCAGATGTCAGTTTCTGCTGTGGCAGCGATCGGTGGATTTTATCCGATTCTGAAAAAGCATTACGGATCATATATCTCTTCCGGGGCGGCTATTCAGCTTTTTATGTTGCCGTGTGTTCTGTGGCATTCTTTTTCTTTTCCTCTTTACAGTGTGATGTTGAATAGTATGGTCATACCGCTGCTTCCGTTTGTTCTCGCCGGAGGCGGCAGTGCCTTGCTTTTTTCTTTTTTTTCGCTGAAAGCAGCTTCATATCCGGCAGCGGCAGTGCATGGTGTGTTAAATTTATATTCCTGTCTGTGCCGCGTATCTCTGGAACTGCCTTTTTCTCAGATGACTTTTGGAAGACCGAAACTGTGGTCGATTCTTCTGTATTATGTGATCCTGTCTGCGGGGGCTGTGTGGCTGCTTCAGAAAAAACAAAAGAAAGTCTGTTATCTGGTCTTTGTTTTCATGGCAATTTTCTTTTTGAAGCGGACGGAGCCGAAGGCGTTTTCTGTGACCTTTCTGGATGTCGGACAGGGGGATGGCATTGTGCTAAGGGATGATACCGGTGTGACCATGTTGTGTGACGGCGGGAGCAGCAGTGTATCGAACGTTGGAAAATACAGAATTCTTCCGTATTTGCGGTATCATGGGATTGACCGGTTGGATTATGTGTTTTTAAGTCACATGGATATGGATCATATCAATGGAGTAAGGGAACTGCTGGAGCGTCAAACATGCAGTATTAAAATAAAAAATCTGGTATTACCAGCCATCAAAAATCCGGATGAGACGTACCTTGAGATTGAAAGACTGGCAGCAGGGCAGAAGATCGCCGTGCACAAAATGCGGGAGGGTGACTGTATCTGTACCCGGTCGATGATGCTTACCTGTCTTGCTCCGAAAGCAGGGGATACTTCCCAAAATAAAAACGAGACATCCATGGTGCTGCATGTAAAATACAAATCTTTTGATGTGATGCTGATGGGGGATCTGGAAAAAGAAGGGGAAAAGGATCTGATCAGAAGAAAAAAACTGCCGCAGCTTCTGGAAGGGGGAAATAAAATCGAAGTTTTAAAGGCAGGACATCATGGTTCCAAAGGAGCCACCTCAGAAGAACTGCTGGATATCCTGAAACCACAGATGGCGGTTTTGTCTTATGGAAAAGGAAATCGCTACGGGCATCCGGCACCGGAAACCATAGAACGGTTAGAAAAGGCGAACTGCCCGGCCGTTTCTACGGAAAAGTGTGGTGAAATAACATTTTTTTGCCTTAAAAATGAAAAAATTCTTGTTAGATATGGAAAAAACGTGATAAAATAATTAGAAAGGGGGCGATTGCCATGACGATTCGAGAGATGGCAGAGCAAAGAGAAGTGGCTTATTTCAGCCCGTATGCATCCCTCAGCAGCAAGTCCAGGGGACGCGACCGGGAAGAGCCGCCATGCGATATCCGTCCGGTCTATCAAAGAGACCGGGATCGTATTTTACATTCTAAAGCATTTCGCAGACTGAAGCATAAGACACAGGTTTTTCTGCTGCCGCAGGGAGATCACTACCGCACCAGGCTGACCCACACGCTTGAGGTAGCACAAACGGCGAGGACGATCGCAAGAGCCCTGCGGATGAATGAAGATCTGGCGGAGGCGATTGCACTTGGGCATGACCTTGGGCATACACCGTTCGGCCATGCAGGCGAGCAGGCGTTAAATGAGATCTGCCCGTTTGGTTTTGCTCATTTTGAACAGAGTGTCCGCGTTGTAGAACTTCTTGAGAAGAACGGAAAAGGTCTGAATCTGACCTGGGAAGTCCGTGACGGGATCCGAAATCACAGAACGTCCGGTCATCCTTCCACGCTGGAAGGAAAGATCGTACGGCTTTCAGATAAAATCGCATACATCAATCACGACATTGATGATGCATTGCGTGCCGGGATTTTAAAAGAAGCAGATGTTCCGGCAGAATACCGGGAAGTTTTGGGTGATACGATCCGGGAACGTTTAAATGCTCTGATCCACGATATTGTGATCCACAGTCAGGGCAAAGATGACATTGTCATGTCACCGGAGATGGAAAAGGCGATGCGGGGAATGCGGAACTTTCTGTTTGAGAATGTGTATCACAATCCGCTGGCAAAAAGAGAAGAAAAAAAGGTCCGGCATCTTTTACAGGAACTTTATCAGTACTATATCGAGCATCCTCTGGAACTGTCAGAGGAATATTTAAACCTGATGGATGCGGGGCAGGAGAAAGAGCGGGTTGTCTGTGATTACATAGCAGGGATGACCGATCAGTATGCCATGCAGGCGTTTGCAGACCTTTATATTCCGAAGGCATGGCCGGTAAAATGAATAAGCAGGAAATAAGGAGATAGGTATGTATTATCCGGAAGAACTGGTCGAAGAGATCAGAGAGAGAAACGATATTGTCGAAGTGATCGGCACTTATGTCAAGCTTCAGAAAAAAGGAAGCTCTTATTTTGGACTTTGTCCATTTCATAATGAAAAATCCCCATCTTTTTCGGTAAGTCCGGACAAACAGATGTACTACTGTTTCGGATGTGGAGCAGGCGGCAATGTATTTACGTTCATTATGGAATATGAGAATTACAGTTTTCCGGAGGCACTGAAATACCTGGCAGACCGGGTCGGGATCAAGCTTCCGGAGCGGGAATATTCAGAGGAAGAAAAAAGACAGCAGGATCTGCGCATGCAGGTGCTGGAAATAAACAAGATGGCAGCCAACTATTTTTATTATCAGCTTCGTACGGAGAGCGGGGCTCAGGCTATGCAGTACCTGAAAAGCAGACAGCTGGATGATGAGACAATCAAACGGTTTGCACTTGGATATTCCAGCAAATACAGCAGCAATCTATATCAGTATTTTAAAAGCAAAAAAATATCCGATGAATTATTAAAAGAATCCGGGCTGTTTAATGTGGATGAAAAAAATGGCATGTACGATAAATTCTGGAATCGTGTCATCTTTCCGATTCTGGATGTCAACAACCGTGTGATCGGTTTCGGAGGCCGTGTGATGGGAGACGGCAAGCCTAAATATTTAAATTCGCCGGAGACGATCGTTTTCGATAAAAGTCGCAATCTGTACGGACTGAACATTGCAAGAACAGCAAGGAAAAAGTATCTGCTGGTCTGTGAAGGATATATGGATGTGATCTCCATGCATCAGGCGGGATTTTCAAATGCAGTGGCATCGCTTGGAACGGCTCTGACGGAGAAGCATGCCACACTTCTGAAACGTTATACGGACGAAGTAATCCTGACGTACGACAGTGACGATGCCGGTGTGCGTGCCGCACTGCGGGCGATACCGATCGTAAAACGTGCAGGACTCAGGGCAAGAGTGCTGCATATGAATCCTTATAAAGACCCGGATGAATTTATCAAAACCCTTGGGGCAGAGAAGTTTCAGGAACGCATTGATCAGGCGGAAAACAGTTTTATGTTTGAAATTTCCGTGTTGGAGAGAAATTATGACATGAAAGACCCGGAAGGAAAAACTTCTTTTTTCCAGGCGGTATCAGAAAAACTGATGGAGTTTGAGCAGGAGCTGGAACGTGAAAATTATATTCAGGCAGTCGCAGAGAAATATCACATCGGATTTGACAATTTAAGAAAAATGGTGAATCGCAGTGCGATGCGTGCAATCGGCAGGGAAGTACCGAAAAGTGCTGTGGACCGAGAACGAAAAGAAATCCGGAAAAAAAGTCAGGATGACGGCATGAAACAGTCACAGAGACTGATGCTGACCTGGCTGATTGATAAAAAAGGATTGTATGCAAAAGTAAAACCATACCTGGATGCGGATGATTTCACAGAAGATCTTTATCATCAGGCGGCACAGCTTTTGTTTGAACAGCTTGAAAAGAGCGAGCTGAATCCGGCAAGGATCATCAATCATTTTGAAGATCCGGAAACACAGAAAGAAGTCGCATCGTTATTCCATGCCAAGTTAAACCTGCAGTCGCAGGCGGAATTTGACAAAGCATTGAATGAAACACTGCGAAAGATTATCAACAACAGTATTGAATTTCGAACGAAAAACATGAATCCGGCAGATATTGCGGGATTGCAGAAAATCTTACTGGACAGAAAGAAAGTTCAGGATATGCCGAAGATCACATATCAGATGTGAGATGAATCCTGCATCCGCAGGCGGCAGCAGCAAGACAGCACAGGCATCAGATGGGAGCATAGTCAGCTGTATATTTTCCGGTATTGGGGAAAAAATATAGGAAAGATACGGCACTTGAAAGAAGGTGGATCAGATGGAGGAACACAGCAAAGAATTTTTGGAGAAATTAAAAGGACTGCTTGCATTTGCAAAAGAACATAAAAATGCACTGGAACATCAGGAAATCGTAGATTATTTTAAAGGAATTTCGCTTACCGAGATACAGAGCGAAAAAATCCTGGACTATCTGGATGAGCATGGCGTGGATGTTCTCAGGCAGAAAGATGCAGATGCCCTGGAAGATCTGGAAGAGGAAGAAGAAGTCGATGTTTCGGAAGCGGCACTGGAAGTTCCGGAAGGGATCAGTACCGATGATCCGGTACGGATGTATTTAAAAGAGATCGGCAAGATCCCGGTAAGCATGGGTGTTGATACCTGGGGTGTTGACTTCGTGCTTCTAGACAAGGATGACAAGGTTCTTGGCAACACGGTAGGCTACCGTGATCATCGTACAGAGGGAATGGACGAGGAAGTTTATAAGACAATTTCCCTGAAGGATCTGTATGCAAGAACCGGTATCCAGAAAGCAATCTACAATACAGTATATCAGCTGATGGCAGTGAAGAAGAAACATCCTGAGTATCTGGAGCAGGCTGAGACACTTCTTCATGTACCGGACTACTTCCATTTTCTTCTTACAGGCGAAAAAACTTGCGAGTACACAGAGGCAACCACAGGACAGCTTGTATGCCCGACAACCAAGGACTGGGATTATGAGCTGATCGATATGCTGGGATATCCAAGAAAGATATTCCAGAAGCTGATCATGCCTAGCACAAGCATCGGACATTTAACAGACGCAGTGAAGGAAGCAGTTGGCTTTGATCTTGAGGTTGTAGCACCGGCTACACATGATACAGGGTCTGCAGTTCTGGCTGTGCCTGCAAATGATGACGATTTCATTTATATCAGTTCCGGAACATGGTCTCTGATGGGAATCGAGAGAAAAGAAGCAGACTGCTCTGAGAAGAGCTGTGAGATGAACTTCACAAACGAGGGTGGATATGCAGGACGTTTCCGTTATCTGAAGAACATCATGGGTCTCTGGATGATCCAGTCTGTACGTCATGAGTTTGATGATGCGTACAGCTTTGCACAGATCTGCGAGATGGCTGAGGAGGCAAAAGACTTCCCGTCAAGAGTAAACGCAAACGATGAGTGCTTCCTTTCTCCTGAGAACATGACAAAAGAGGTTCAGGACTACTGCCGCAGAACAGGACAGCAGGTTCCGGAAACTCTTGGCGAGATTGCAACCGTTATCTATACAAGCCTTGCAGATTGCTACGCTAAGATCGCAAAAGAAATCGAGGAGATGACAGGAAGAACCTACAGCCGTATCCATATCGTAGGCGGTGGTTCCAATGCAGGATACTTAAATGAGCTGACTGCAAAAGCTACAAAGAAAGAAATCCATGCAGGCCCTGGTGAGGCTACTGCAATCGGTAATATTACAGCACAGATGCTGAAGGCCGAGGAGTTTAAAACGATCGAGGAGGCTCGTACAACCATCCATGAGTCCTTCGGTATCAAAGTATACAAAGCATAAATAAAAATAACTGGAGGTTTTATTATGTTAGTTAACACAAAGGCAAAAGTTGGTGTATTTTCAATTGCTTTAGGCGCATATCTTCCGCAGTTCCCGTCACTGGTGCCGGAATTTGAGGCACAGTACGACGCATTCAAGAAAACGATCCCGGATACAGTAGAGATCGTTGACGGCGGAATGGTGACAACAAAAGAGCAGGCAATGGTGGCAGGAGATAAGTTCCGTGCAGCAGATGTTGACCTTGTATTTCTTCAGATGCTGACATACGCAACATCCTACAACATGCTTCCGGCGATCCGTGATCTGGATGTTCCGGTTGTTCTTGTAAACGTTCAGAAGATCAAAGCGCTGGATTATGAGCACACTGACATTGCCTCCTGGCTGGGTGAAGGCTATGCATGCGGTGCTGTAGGCGAGGCAGTTGCTGACCTTGAGAGAGCAGGCAAGAGACATGCGGTTATCACAGGCGTTGTAGAAGGCGGAGATCCTGCAGTTCAGGCTGAGATCGAAGACTGGTGCAAGGCTGCTCAGGTAAGAAGAAGATTCCGTGAGACTAACATTGCGCAGATCGGTAGACCATATCCGGGTATGATGGATCTGTATATTGATGAGACAAACCTCTATAACAGAATGTTCCTCTACACAAAACAGTTCGACTGGGAGAAGATGTGGGCGATCGCTGATGATATTACAGATGAGGAGGCAATCCGGGCAAAAGCACAGGATATCCTTGATACATTCGATATTGAGGGCGGCGGCACCATTGAGAAAGTATGGGATATGGCCAAATACGTTGTTGCTTTTGAAAAATGGGTAAAG
>ENA-ORSC01002518-ORSC01002518.1-human-gut-metagenome-genome-assembly--contig:-NODE-2518-length-10954-cov-2.861547_pt1 | contig 10954 bp, 7 predicted proteins | sample MGYA00242178_ERZ509140 | MGnify/ENA primary metagenome ERZ509140 (study PRJEB26280, sample SAMEA2338681) | human gut metagenome | biome: human gut; feature: human-associated habitat; material: faeces... | reverse complement strand
GATGGTGTTCATGCTGTAGGTGGCGATGTCGCCGGCGGACAGAGTCCCATACAGAGTGCCATCCTCGTTGACCACGGGGATGGCGGAGATGCGCTGCTCCCGCATGATGTGCCAGGCCCGGTCCATGGTGACGGTGGCGTTCAGGGCGGGAGGTGTGTCGTAATCCAGATCTGACACCTGTGTGCGGACGTTCTGGATCAGCTGAGGGGGCTGGAAACCGAAGCGGTTCAGCAGGCGCTGGGTCTCATCGCTGACGTGGCCCAGATAGGCCGCTACGTAGTCCCGGTCACCCAGAGCGTTCCGCAGGGCGGCATAGGACATGGCAGCCACGATGGAATCCGTGTCGGGGTTCCGATGCCCGACCACATAGATCTCGTTCATACAATAGCTCCTTTTTTGTTCCGTGGGAGTGATTCATGTACTGATTATAATTATTATACGGCGTAAGGGAAATTTGTCAATGCGGGGATATGCCGGAAAAGGGGAGAAAAAAGGCTTTCAAATCCGGCAAAGCGGCGAAAACGAAGGAAAAGCGGCACTGTGCGTCGGTTGTATACAATGTGCGGGGATGTGTCGCTGTCTCTTGACCTTTTGAAAAAGCGGCGGTATAATAAACAGACTATAAAGAAATTTTATCCAAAGGAGAGGGGTCCTGAATTGAAGAGCAGAAACCAGAGCATGGACATGACGCAGGGCGTCATTTGGAAGCAACTGGCGTATTTCGCCCTGCCGCTGTTTTTAGGCAATCTCTGTCAGCAGTTGTATAACACGGCGGACAGCGTCATCGTGGGAAAATTTGTGGGCAAGGACGCTCTGGCGGCGGTGTCCAGCAGCGGGAACCTCATCTTTATGATGACGGGCTTTTTTATGGGCCTGTTTGTGGGGGCCGGCGTCATCATCAGCCGCTATTTCGGCGCCAAGTGCTATGATCGGCTGGAGGCGGCGGTGCATACCGATCTGGCCTTCGCCATGGTCTGCGGCGTTTTGCTGACGGCTATCGGCGTCTACGAGCCTATCGTCCAATGGGGCGGCGCGGGCGCGACCGTGCCGCTGCTCGGCTTTGGCTACTCGCTCGCCAAGGGCGTGGAAAAAGCCGTTCAAGAGCAGGGGTGGCTCGGCGTGATGACCGGCGGCCTCAGCGCCACGGCGGGCGGCATCGCCGCAGCGGTCGTCTTTGCTGTGCTGATGGCGCTCATTTTTAAGCCCGGCGACAAGCGGTAATAATAAAAAACGAGGAGAGGGTTTTCACCCTCTCCCCTTTTATGGAAAATCACTTTTTACGATGCGCGCAGGCCGGGCTCTTCGATCTGCTCAAGCGTCATCACTCTGGTGTGGCAGATCGGCTTCCACTCGACCTTCGTAAAGAGCGACGCAATGCAGATCGGCACGTAGGTGAGCATGAAGAGCGGGAACGTGAAGGCGTAGAGCACCTTTTTCCACGCCGCGCAGCGGATATTCTTCCACTCCGTCACGGTCGTGATCGCGCCGAGCACAAAGAGCGTTAAGTACAGGCTCATCAGCGTTTGCAGCACGGAGACCGCCAGCACCGCCATCGAACCGCCTGACGTCGCGTTCGCGATCGCCGCGCCGATGTTCACGACCACGCTCAAACCCGTGAGCACCGCCGCGGGCATGATGTTCATCGTCATGTCATAGCAGGAAAAGCTGCCGCGCGCAATGCCGGAGAAGAGCTCGGAGGCGTACTTGCGGAACACCTGCAGGTAGCCCTTCGACCAGCGCATGCGCTGGCGCCAGGACTGGGCAAAGCTCGTGGGCTGCTCGTCATAGAGCACCGCGCCCGCCGCGTAGCCGACCTTTTCCCCGCGCACGACGTTGTCAATGGTAAACTCGATGTCCTCGGTCAGCAGGAAGAAGTTCCAGCCGCCGCACGCTTCCAGCACACCGTCGGAAAACAGAAAGCCTGTGCCGGACACGGCGCAGCTGCTTCCAAGGCGCATGCGCGCGTTATTGAGATACTGCGCCTCGCGCAGGAACCACAGCGCATAGCCCGCGGAGATCCAGTTGTCGCCGTAGTTTTTGGAGTTGCGGTAGCACGTCACGATCTCATAGCCGCTGGAGTAGACCTTCTCGATCTCGGAGATGAAGTTCGGGTCGAGGATATTGTCGGCGTCCAGCACGAGATAGGCATCGTAGTGCTTGCGGCCCGGGCGCTTGATGCGCTTGAGCATTTCATTGAGCACATAGCCCTTGCCGACATGCACCGTATCGTGGCGCTCAAAGACGATCGCGCCGCGCTCGCGCGCCACGCGGGCCGTGTCATCCGTGCAGTTGTCCGCGCCGACGTAGATGTCCACGTGGTCCATCGGATAGTTTCTCTGCGCGTGGATGCTGTCGAGCAGCTGGCCGATGACGTTTTCCTCGTTGCGCGCGGCGATGAGGACGGCAATGCGGTGGTTTTCATTGCGGCAGGTGAATTTTTTCCGCTTCAGCAGCGCCACCGCCACATAGAAGAATTGATAGGAATAGCATACGAAAAATAGCGCCATGATGACGGCGTTGATCGTGATGACAGTCTGCATAATATGTTCCTCCATTGCCGGAAGCTCCGGCCCATTTTGGTTTCTTTCCCGCCTGTGGGAAAAGTTATATCATGCAAACCTTGTGATTCCACTGTGAAAATTCTTAACAAATTCCGAACATCCACGGTAGAAATTATTAAGCCCTAAAAAGAGTGAACAGGCAGCGCCGCTGGCGCTGCCTGTTCACTCTTTTATAATGTAATCGCGCCCGGTTTGACATCGAAATCGTGGTTGGCGATGCACGCAACGCAGTTCCGCTCCCGACTCTGTGCCCTGATCCACGCGAGCGACTTTTTCTGCGCCGCGCGGTCGTCGGCGATGCCGGAGAGCAGCATCTGCTCCCATGATTTTTTCGCGTAGCCGCCGTCGGCGCAACCTCCCGTCCTCCCCCGTGATCCTGAGCGCGCACAGGCCCTTGGAATGGCCCGGAATGTTGACCATCACGAGCATCCCGTCGCCGAACACATCGTAAGACCGGCCTGCGGAGCCCATAAGGCCATTCCAGTCGAAGGTCTGCATCTTCGTGCCGCGCCACCAGTCCGCATTGTAGCGGATGCGGTTGACGGGTGAGCCGTTCTCCGCGAAGCGCAGTTCGTCCTTCGAAACGAGAATTTTCTTCGCGTCCGCGACCAGCTTGAGGCCGTTCGCGTGGTCACAGTCAAGATGCGAGAGCAGCACCGCGTCCCAATCGACAGGCGCGACGCCCCGCGCCGCGAGCTGCTCGTCGATGGCCGCACTGCTTTCGACAACAACCTGATTCGTAAAATACAGCGGCAGCGAGCCGAGCGAGCGGATCTGCGCCCTGCGCTCAAAGACGCCGTGCGGGCTCATATCGCGGTGCCAGCCGCAGTCGAACAGAACGTTCCCGTGCGCGCACTCGATGAGATAGGCCGAAACCGGCAGCCAGAGCCGTTTCGACTTTCTATCCAGCACGCCAGACGCCTTGAGCGCGCTGCAATGCTCGCCGCCGAACGGCAGCTCCGGCGCGACGCACACCTTGCCGATGTGGAAAATATGAATCTTGATCTCGCTCATCGTCTGCCTCCCGTCTTGAAATGCCATCAAATCCCGCTTTTTTCGATCTCTGCCAAAAGGCACTTGCAGCCCTCTGAGACATCCTGCCACGTCGCTTCAAAATCGCCTGTATACCACGGGTCGTCGACGTCGCCCGAGCGGTCGGTGTAGTCGAGCAGCCGGTGCATCTTCCTCGCCGGATCACCGCCGCAGATGCGCTGCATGTTTTTGAGGTTCGCGCCCTCCATGCCGATGAGCAGATCGTACTCCTCGTAGTCCTGCGCCGTAAGCTGGCACGCAGCGTGTCCCTCGCAGGAAATGCCGTGCTCGGCGAGCTTGCGCCGCGCGGGCGGATAGACGGGATTTCCGAGCTCGTCGCGGCATGTCGCCGCGGAGTCGATCTGAAATTCGTCGGCAAGTCCTGCCTTTTCGACCAGGTCCTTCATCACAAATTCCGCCATCGGGCTGCGGCAGATATTGCCCAAGCAGATAAATAAGATTTTCGTCATAGTCTTTCTCCGTAAGTTTTGATATCCGTAGTGTAACAGAAAAATGGAAAATCGTTGAGAAGAAATGCTGTCTTTTCGTTCAGAACTTGTTTGTAAATTCGATACTGCCTTTCCAGTCCATAGAAGGCGTGCTATGATTTTATGGGAGCGCAGAACACACTAAAGTAGTACGGAGGTGTCACATGACTGCAGATCAAGGACAATATGAGAAATTTATGGCAAAACTTTCTAAATCAGGATTGGAACTCCAAAAGGACTTTAGCCGCCTCTCGCCGGAAAATCAAAAGCGTTTTATGCAAGAGGTCAACCAAAGGCTAAAGTGTTTTGGACATGCAGTAACCATTGCCGATATTCTACAGAGTCTATTTCGTGGGACGAGCTGCTATCTTCTGCCCAGGATAAAATCATAAACAATAGCGTCAACTGTAGAACAAAATCGGTGAAGTAAACTACTATGTCGCCCACAATGTAGCCCACGGAAGGAACTATTCCAAACCGAAGCAAAAACGTTTTTACCAAAAACAAGAAAAACCTTGAAACCGTTATGGCTTCAAGGTTTTTACTTGGCGCGGAAGAGAGGATTTGAACCTCCGCGACGCTTTTTACACGTCCTACTCCCTTAGCAGGGGAGCCCCTTCGGCCTCTTGGGTACTTCCGCAGGTCGATGGTGTTTTTTCAATTGGCGGAGAGAGTGGGATTCGAACCCACGGAGACTTGCGCCTCGCCGGTTTTCAAGACCGGTTCCTTAAACCACTCGGACATCTCTCCATCGGCAGAGGAGTTCTCCGGCTCTCAAACGCTTGATTAGTTTACCATAGATTGGGGCGGTTTGTCAACCGAAAACGGAGAATCTTTTTATAAAAATTTATCAGACGGAAAACGTTCACAATTTAAAGATGACTTTTCCGCAGGGAACGGTTATAATAATGCCATCTGTCCGGTGGGTCTGGACCGCCGGGATACCTGAACGAATGACAGGAGGACCCATTTTGAAGAAACTGAACCAATGGATCGACCGGTTTGCGTACAGCCATCCTCGTTTCGGCATACCGAACCTGATGCTCTACATTGTTATCGCCAATGCGGTGACGTACATCCTGACGCTGTTCGCCGGGGCAGCGGCCCTGAGCTTTTTGGAATTTGACCTCTACCATGTGCTTCATGGCGAGGTGTGGCGGTTGGTGACCTTTGTGCTGCTGCCCTTCACCTATCGCCCCATATCGCTGTTCATCATGCTGTCTTTCTGCTACTTCGTGGGCGGGACGCTGGAGCGGGAGTGGGGCACCGCCAAGTTTACCCTGTACTATCTCAGCGGTATGCTGTTCAGCGTGCTGTCCACGGTGATCCTCTCGCTGGCTACGGGGTATTACGGCTGGAGCCTGTCCGACGCCTATTACATCAACCTGACGATGTTCCTGGCCTTCGCAGTGATGTATCCCGACGCGCAGGTCTGGTTTTACGGGGTGATCCCTCTGAAGGCCAAGTGGCTGGCATGGGCGGACATCGCTTTGATGGCGTGGAACATCGCTCGGTCCGCGCGGCACGGTGCCTACGCCAGTGCTCTGGCCGCTGTGGTGGCAATTTTGAACTTTGTGATCTTCTTCTGGGAGGATATCAAGAGCATTTTGGGGATCCAGAGCCGCCAGCGGTCCAGACAGACCATTCAATTCAAGTCCGCCGTCCGGCAGCAGAAGAAGGCAGAGACGGAGCGGGGCTACCGCCACAAGTGCGAGGTCTGCGGCCGCACGGACGCCGACCACCCGGAACTGGAATTCCGCTACTGCTCCAAGTGTCAGGGCTACCATTGTTTCTGTTCAGACCATATTTTCAACCACCAGCACTTCACAAAATAAAGCACGCCCGGCACGGTTATCCGTGCCGGGCGTGAGACTGTCAATAAAGTGGCAAATTCTCCGCGACGGTAAGGAAGGGTGTGCGCGGGAAACCCAAGAGGGGTGTCCCGCGCCATTAAAATCCTAAGTTTTCAGAACTTTTATGAAGTTCTGAAAACTTGCTCAGCGGGGAGAAAAGACTTTTTCGACACGCTGAGGGAAGCGGATACACCGCGTCCCAAGGAACTCAAATCTCGGTAAAATGTGGTTTGACAAAAAACCCGTCCGATGAGAGGAGTTCCGAAGTTATGATATCAGGAGAAGTTAAGCTGTCGCTATATTCTGTGCAGTGGATGCATAAATAGTCGAATGTCTATTGTTGACAGCGTTGCAGTCAATGTACAGATAATGGAATCCAATTGGGTTTGACAATAGAAAACAGATTTTAGATGCTATCACAAATACTCGATTGATACCAGCATATGTATATGGTATAATATACTATCATTAGCCCTTGGATTAAAGCAATCTGTCGGCAGCTTTGGGAAAATATCAGGGCAAGCAGGGCTGTCAATTAGGAAAGCACTACAATTGAAATTGCAGATGACAGCGGGTTATGGAAGAGGAATGCAAGCAATGGAGAATGAAGCAATTTTATCGACTGAATGGACGTTAGAGGACTATTTAAAAAAGTACGAATTACCACTAAATGTGCGGAAAAGTTCGTGGTATGGTTCATTTTATTTTAAAGTTGAACATATCAATAGTGCGGGAAAAGCTGAAGGGAAGCGATATCGAGGTACCGCATTATATGGCGATTATTGCTGTTCGACTCAGGATTTGTTCTGCTTGTATGGCCAAAATAAGGAAAAGCCTTACCCTGTCAACACAAGTAGTCTGATAGCACATACCGAAAAATCCAATAATCCAAACAGTCTTGATTTGAATAAAGCGCACTATATCGCAGGCGAGACAAAATTATTTGTGCATAGAGATAATACATTACTGCCAGCAATATTTGACCATTTTGAAGCAAAAAACGGCAGGGATGTTATATTCGTTGTCTGCAATGGCAAGAAAAGTTTTTATGCTTTCCCATCAACATCATATATCTTTCCTAATAAAGACGATGGTTATGTTGCCGTAGCAAAAGCGAATCGGAGAAATGATAATACAGGCACATCACTGAAAAATGCGGAAGCATTGAATATTACGAAGGCATATAAGCGATTGCCAAAATCTCACCGTCCATCTAAAAAACATGATGAAGAAATTTCCTACGAAAAAACATATCACAGCTCAGTAGATGACAAGTTAATAGACAATCTGATAATACAAAAGCATTCACTTGAATTGGGACATGATGAACTTCGACAAGCTCAAGAGGATTATAGGCAAGCTTGTATCGATGCCAGAGAAAATGATGGCATCTGGGATGACCATACTTATATCTCAACACAAAACCACACAGATATTGCGCAAAGAACCATACAATCGGCAACCTCCACTATTAGCAAAATAGAAGCTCTTCGGAAGAAGCCCTATTTTGCGCGAGTGGACTGTGGGCCTTCGATAGATGACCTGCATACGGCGTATATTGGCGAGCAGGATATTCCAGGCTATGTGACAAGCTGGAGGCACCCCGAAATAGGCAATGCCTATTACCATTCAGCAATTTTGCAATCCAGAAATGATATTGTAATTGCGCTGAAAAGATTGATTGAAATTGAAGATGCTCGCTTTGTCTCTTTTGATGACGAAATAAATCTATTTGGTTCGAGTCCAAACAAGGATGCACAATTGGCAGAAACAGCAGATGATCTGCTGATCAAACTGTTAAAACTAAGTCGTGCAGATAAGTCAACACATGATATTATCAGGACGATTCAAAGTGAGCAGTATGATATTATTACGTCCAATTTTGGCCAAAATGCGGTCATCAATGGATGTGCGGGTTCTGGAAAGACGATGATCATGTATCATCGCCTTTCATATATTGCGTACAATTACGAACAAGTGACGCAGAAGAAGTTTAACCCAGAAAATGTATACATTATTACGCCTTCTGAGTATTTTGACATTAGTAATAATTCCTTATTAAAAAAACTCTCGATTGAGTCTGTAAATCATGCACCGCTTGTAAAAACTGCGGAGATGCTGATTCGAAAGTACTGCGCAGGAAAAGAAATTGCACCTTTCTATTGCCTATCCTCTCCTGTTAGCGGCGAGGGCACTCCCTCCGGTGATTTCTATCATCGCAAGACGTTTGAAAACTTCTTTACCGAGGTAGAAAACGTTCGGATAGATCCTGAGCGGAGGGCGTCATACCAGACGTGGGCGATAGAGCGTGCTAATGAATTGTTGACAAAGGCGGAATTTATTACATTACCTCCCAATTATATTGTGCGTCAAGCTGACGGGACATCAAGGCTATTGTATTCGCCGGTGGAAGTGTTGTGTTCCCCCAATTACTATTACAATTTTTGTTTCAGTAATGCAGATGAAGATTCTAAAAAAGAAAAGGAGAGAAAAGAACGGCTAAGAAATACTATCATGAGCATTTCAATGGAAAATATCAGAAAATCTTTAGAGTCAAAGAAAAGAAAACTGGGCAGAGAAAAATACGAAGCAAGAGTTCGCAAATTGGACAAATACTCAAGGGCAAAGCTATGCGGTGTAGCTCTTGCAGTCACGGCAAAGTCTGACTCCAATGGTTCTATTACTACTGACTTAGATGGAGATGGTTTTTGGGATTTATTCGATAATAAGCGTAAATTTGAGAAAATGCTCACCCTTATCCTTGTGGAACGAATTCTAAACAGTGTGTTTTCTTCATTCTATAACGAGGCGGATTATTTGTTGCGGTGTGTTTATGTAGCCCCGCAATTCATAGCTTCTGAGTATTTAGAAAACGGGAATTGTTTGTTGTATTATCTGATGGCGCTGGCCAAGAAATATGGTGCAATTGTACATGATTCCTCGTTTTTGTTTATCGATGAGTTCCAGAATTATTCTCCGTTTGAGTTGCAATGCATAAGAGGTGCTTTTGAAAAATCTGTGATTAATCTATATGGAGATTTCGATCAGCAGATTGAAGACAAGGGAAGCACTTTGCGAGAGGAACTAAACTCTCTCATTTCACCAGTCAACTACACTATTAACGTGAACTACCGTAACGCCAGACAAATTACAGATTATATCAATAAGGCTGTCCATAAAAATATGCATTCTATAGGAGTAGACGGCAGAGTAACGGAAATAGACCTGAAAAACTGTCATTTTCAAATAAATAATCGTACTGCCATCATTGCAAAAAACATTCGTTTGGCAAAAACTGCTCTTGCCAATGTGAATGTGGGGTTAATTAATGATATTTCTGTGTCAGGAGAGCTTCGAGAGGGTGAAATCACTTTAATTAGTGCGTTGGATTGTAAGGGTTTGGAATTTGATACTGTGTATGTTCTAAACTTTGGAATGTCTGAAAACGAAAAGTATGTGGCGTATACCCGCGCGTTGGACACCCTAATTGTTATCAGCGATGATTTAACAGCGGTTTGCCAGCAAAAAGCGGTCGAGATTGCAACGAGTGCTGAAGACCAGTATACCACTAAAGCAGCAATTTTGACTTCTGCAATTAATACAACGAAACCAGAGAGCGAGTACTCAGCAGAAGAATGTGTATATGGCAAGCAGGCCAAGCATGAGGCAAAGACCGACCAACATTGCATTATCGAAGTAGAGATGCGGGTTTCTGGTGTGGATATAGCAAAATCAGAAAATAAGTTCCTGGCAGGAGAGGCTGCCGATCATAGGCTGGAAACTTCTACCGAAGAGATTCGGGAGAAAGTTGCATCTGTGATAAAAATCCTCAGTAATTATATGGAACATATCCGCATGTTGGATAGTTCGAGTGTTGCCCGTAATGATTTTTCAGAGATTTGTCAAGATAAGTCGGCTAAGAGCGTGGCAAGCGCTGACGAACAGTTCATCACCGAAGTAGAAGCGCCAATTTCTGTAATGGGTTTAACCGAAGCAGAGGGGCCAGAAACAATGATTACCGGTCAGCCGAGTACTTCCGAGGAAATCATTTCAGCACAGGCTGGAACTGGAGAGCAGAATATCCACGACAAAGAGAGGGCTGAAGCCGAACACTCCATCTCTGCCATGCCATATACGGACGGAGAGATTGCAGATGTGGATAAAAAGAATAGAAACGATACATCAAGCAACACCGTCTCCGTCGAACCTCCGCTTCCTACGGTAGAACAAGTGCAGGCCCCCCAATTGTCTGAAAGAGAACGCCTGGAAGAAGAATATAAGGATTCTGTGTATTACGATGCGATTTCAAAATATACCAGTTCAGATGTGAGAGAGTTGGAATATGCGGTTCACCTGCTGGAAAGTATTGGAGAATGGAAGGAGGCATCTTTAAAAATTATTGCCTTCAAAAGCAAAATGGCAATTATGGCATTAGAGAGTGAAAAACCGATGAAAAGGGCGGCTGAATACCGTTCACGTAAGGTTTGTCAGCATTGTGGAGGCAAGTTCAAGGGACTTTTTATAAAAGTCTGCTCACAGTGCGGCAAAAAGAAAGACTATTAGGGGTTGCAAACTGCTGTGGAGGTGATTCGAGTTGATAGTAAAAACACATAACATGAAAACAAATGTATTATCAAATTATGATACCAACATCTTGATGACCAGATTGATTCTCAAGGAAAGAGTACAATTCTCAGCTGTACTGTGCCGATGAGAGTTGTGGAGCTGCAAATCTCAGGTTGACCACAGTTTCACCACAGACAAGCGTGGAAACAACGGAGACTGCACTTCGCGAAAGTTCTGGAAACGATGTTGTTCGGAATAGAAACGACTAAAAACAAACGGAAATTATTATAAAAAACACCAAAAATCTCTTGGTAAGGATGAGGTCACCAGTTCGAATCTGGTCAGCAGCTCCAGAACAACACCTGAAATCTTGCCTTAACGGTGATAAGGAACTAATTCACTTATCAACTGTTAGCTGACGGTTTCCGGGGTGCATACGGACAAATCCCGTCTG